>Ga0255146_1000024_pt1 | contig 78772 bp, 110 predicted proteins | sample Atl_Cont_RepC_8h_FD_188424 | JGI IMG/M metagenome (GOLD analysis project Ga0255146, IMG submission 188424) | Freshwater microbial communities from Altamaha River, Georgia, United States - Atl_Cont_RepC_8h | ecosystem: Environmental > Aquatic > Freshwater > River | place: USA: Georgia...
AACGCAATTGGGCAGAATGTCGCCGGATTGGCTACCATCTCACCGCATCGTTTGATGGCTGGCAGAATACTGCGAATCTTGCAATCTGCCGCGATGCATTAAAGAATGGCGTGAATGTCGCCGCTGCGTTCAATCTAAAGAAGGGGCAAGATTTGCCTACATTGGCAGAAGTGAGCACAATTGTAGGCGGCAATAGCCTCACTTTCTTGCCTGTTTGTGATGGTGACTTGACCGACTTCAGGCCTTCTGATCCTACTGGCGGCCACATCATCGGCCTACGCTTCAAGCTACCCCACGGCATCGCCTACACTGACGCCGAAAAATCAGCCTTCTGTATGTAGCCTGCAGGGCCGCAATTGCGGCCCCATTGTTTACCCTCTCACAATTGCACAATGTTCCACATCACAACCACAGAATACGGCCAAACTTTCAACGCCGAAACATTCGCCACGTTTGATGAGGCCTGCGACTTTCTGAACATGCTAGAAATCTCTCAGGAAGATGCCTACAGTTTCGAGCGTGAATGTTCCATTGCTGAGCTTAAGCAGCAGATCCTAGATCTTATGACTGAGAATCAAGAACCCTAAGAGGCCCCCACAAGCTCCCACAAGCGGCCAAAACCTAGCCCGGTATGTTTCATCATGCCGGGCCTTTCTAGCGTCAGGATGCCGATCCTAGGAAGTGCTGGCGGCCAGTCCCGGACTAGCTGTCCTGTAGGGATGAGGGATTAACTTTCTCCACAGGGCTGTGGAAAACTAATCCCGACCTCCCAACTCGGGATTAACTTTTGCAACAATCCGCCGTGTAACGTATTGTGACAAACGCTTGACATTTGCGCCGATCTAGCCTAGCCTGGAGCAGTAGAAGCTACGCCTGCGGTTTTGGGGCGGCGGTATACACCAAAAAAAGTGGCGCTATTTTTCACCTGGAAAATTCGACTTCTAAGTATAAATACTCACCAATTACATAAATGCTCATTGGCTTTCATTTCGCGCCACCAAGCATGAGAACGTCCTTGTCCACGTTGACAGTCAAGTTGTTCTGGCCACCAATATGCATTCTTTTCAATATTCTGAGAAGCCTCTAGGACCATTAAGTTTGCTGGTACATGCAAGCCGCATACAAAATCGTTTTGCAAAGGAACAATATGGTCCACGTGAAATGGTGTTTCAATAATTTTTTCTAGCCATTCTGCATGAAGGTAGTGAGCTTGTATCTCTTTGCGAACAATACCTTTTTGTGCCCATGGAGGACAAGCATTAATTTTTTGTGCTTCTCTCATGCGTTTTATAGCACGAGCCTTGCCAGGGTTTTCTTTACGCCAACGTTTTACTCTTGCGCGAATCATATGAGCTTTGCGTTTGCCATAGTCACGATTGCGAATGCGTTCTTTTTCTCGATTTGCCTCACGGTAGTTATGAGTTCTTGTTTTATCGCAAGTTGAACACCAATTCATTCGCCCGTCTTTATTAGATTTGACTTTATAAAAAGCATTAAAGGACTGAAAAGTGCGACATATGGAACAAGCCTTGATTGCTGCCATAAATTTAAAAATGCTCCATGGAATATAGCCAGCAAAAAGCTAGTTGCCATACGCTGAAAGCAAGCCGTAGGCGCCGCTTGAAGCGTTTCTAGCAATAGGCAAGACTAATGGAGACGGCCCCAAGCCGTCGTAATGACGCACAAAATCGCGCATTTTCCTTTCCATCGTTTTTAGCAAGAAGGCGGCCCTCAAAGGCCGCCGTTCAAGCTTTTAAAGATAGAAAAAGCAATTTTTAAGCCCTGTCTGGCACCAAGCACATTTTTGGCGACTCATTACTTAGGAACTGAGTCAGCCTTTTTTGTATTTCGCCCCTCGTTGTGAAAGCTCCGTCCCTTTGGGGGGACTGCGCGGAGGAGAGCGTCGGGGCTTATCTAGCTTTTTTGTTTATCGTTCCGCGCTTGGGGCGCTTCACTAGCTAGAGACGCTCGGGAGGGGCTAAGCAAGGAGCTGAGTGATTTTTGACGGCACCTTGCCTACGGCTATCGTATCTCGGCCTGTGGCTCAAACGTGGCTTTTTTCGTATCATGGCGATACAAAACCTTAAAAATCTTCACAATCTTTTAAGCATTCATGGAAATCATGGTCGTTTGCTGAAGAATGTATTAAATAATGCATGTAGAGTTTGTAATAAGAACTAGCGTGGTAAAACTACGAACTATTGTTATGTTCGGTCTGCCAGAACGTCAGCCATTTAACTATGGTCCCTACAAGCTTTGGCCCTGTTTCAGCAGGCCAGAATTTCAATGGTTTGCAGCGATAGACGGGGCTCCTCATTACTTTCGGAGTTTGAACGAGGCGAAGCTCTTCATTAAAGACCGTCTCTCCATGGAAGATGCTGAAAATCCTTGCGACTAATGACTGAAGAAGAAATGAAAGCTTTTGTCCATCGTTCCATCCGCGAGCATGAGCTGCGTGTGGCGCTATGGTCGGGCCTGCTTGGTGCTGCATTATTAGCTGGCACTTGGCATGCCATCAGGCTCTGTTATTTGCATTAAGAAGCATGTGGATAATGGCATTTGCGCTAGCCTTCCTAAGTTAATCGCCAGGGGGCAGCGCCCCCTTTTGTTGTCTCATGGGACTTAAGGACAAGGCAAAATGTGAGCCAATTGCACGCACGGGAAGGGTTCAAGACTGGCTGGATAATTCCGAAAGTCGCCTGCCTGTTAGTTGCACGGTTTTCAACGTAGAAGATTCAATGGAGGGGCCAGATGGCATTGAAGCATCTTGGCGGTTTGTTAGCCACGGCTTGCGCAATGGTGCGGGGGTCGCTGTTCATTTGTCTTCTTTGCGTCCGAGGAATGCTGAAAATGGCAAAGGCTTGGTGGCAAGCGGACCAGTAAGTTTTGGCAAGATTTATTCCACGCTTAATGAAATCTTGAGAAGGGGCGGTGTATACAAAAATGGTGCGATAGTGCTGCATCTTGACTATGACTGCCCTGATGCGCTGGAATTTATTAATGCATCACGCAGTGAACTGCCTTGGGTGAAGCGTTGCATCAATGTAGATGAGAAGTTTATTGAGAATAGTTCTCAAGAATTTATTGATGCATTGCTGAAAGGAATTGGCAATGGTGATATTTGGTTGAACAAAATTCGTTTCAATGCAAAAGGCGAACGCATTCGGGCGAATGTATGTTTAGAAGTTTATCTTCCACATCGCGGCACTTGTTTGCTGCAGCACGTCAATCTTGGCGCCTGTAGTTTTGAAAATTTGCAAGGTGCTTTCGTTGAAGGCATGACGCAACTTTGCGAGCTTCATCCTTCTACTGGCGTTGGTGACACTGGAGAATATCTTTCTCCCACCATTGACAAACAAATTGGTCTGGGCGTGCTCGGCCTGGCTAATTTCCTGGCCATCCATGGCATTAGCTACGAAGATTTTGGCTATGCATTGAATGCATTCCTTGCTGAGGATCCTCGTGCATGGTTTGAACAATGGAAAGACACCGTAGCTGGTGAAGCGGTGTGGCAAATGGATCAGGGTATTCAGAAAGCTGCTGAAATTGCCCGCGAGCATGGCATGGAGCGTGCGTTCTGTATTGCCCCCACTGCATCGTGCTCCTATCGCTATCTCGATACTCGCGGCTTTACCACTGCTCCTGAAATTGCCCCTCCCATTGGCCGCATTGTTGATCGTGACAGCGGCACGTTTGGCGTGGAAAGCTTTGATTATGGCGATGTGGAAATTGCTGCTGAAGTTGGCTGGGCGAACTATAAGCGCGTTGCTGATGGCATTGTTTCGCTTTATCAACGCACTGGGCTTTTCCATGGTTATTCGTTTAATTCATGGAGTGATATGGTCATTTACGACGAAGCATTCCTTCGTGATTGGCTAGAATCTTCACAGACGAGCCTCTATTACAGCCTGCAAGTCCTGCCTGATACTCAGCGCAAGGACGATGCATACGCTGCATTGGACGACGATTTTAAGAGCATGTTTGGCTTAGACGAAGAGTCTGAAGCTGATGAATCTTCTGCGTCTTGCAATTTAGAGGCTGGCTTTTGCGCTGCTTGCGCTGAATAAAAAAGAAGGGGGCTTTAAGCCCCCTTTCTCCTCACACACCACCGAATGATACTACGACCATGACCGTGAAGAGCCCCTATCTGTCGATGATCGCCAAGAAACGGCCTTGGCAGGCGGTGCCTGTTAGCAAGGGCAAGCTAAAAGAAGGTGGCGAGGACACGATTTACAATTTGCTGGCTCTGCGTCATTTGGAACTGCCCGTGAAGGACTTCTTGGAGCAGGGGCTGCAGCGTGATCTTCCTTCCACGCCTGGCGTTATTGAAGCGCTGCGTCATAACCAAGACGATGAGCAGCGGCATGACGAGGCACTGAATTATGTGACGGCTGCCCACGGCACCAATGAGAAAGCTGAAAAGGAAGTGGCAAACATCCTCAAGGCATGGCAGGAGCATCCCGCTCATCCCATTTTGAAAGCTGCCATTTTGGAGCGGAGTATTTTCTTCGTTGCATTGCCATTTTTCCGTTTCAATGGAGATATTGGCATTCGCACTGTGGCGGCTGATATTAGTCGGGATGAGATTACGCACGTTGGCGTGCATAGTCTTGTTGCTCGGGAGCTGGGCGAAACTGCTGGTCAGAGCCTGAATAAACTGCGTCGGGCCACTGTATTGTGGGCTTTTGATGCGCTGCAGGCGAGCACGGATAAGTGGTTGAACAAGGATTTCTGGCTGCGTCAGAGTGATAGCTTGTTTGAGAAGGGCAAAGCTGAAGAGCTGAATGATACGGCTCGCAGTCGCATGCCTTCTTTCTTTGAAGCTGCTAACAATGATCTGCCCCAATACGGGCGGGCATGATATAGTTAGCTAGTTCCCCCTCTCTTTTCGATGGGGCCTGGGAGGCTAAGACAGCGCTGAGCAGATAGCTCAGAAGAGCCAGGTGCAATTCCTGGCCCTCTCGTTTTAATTCTTGTTATGAGCGCGTTCGTCACGTCAGACTTGCATCTTGGCCATATCAAGATGCTGAGCTTTTCCCGGCCTGATGGTGAGCTGCTAAGACCATTTTCCTCCATTGAAGAGATGCATGAAACGCTTGTAGAGCGTTGGAACAAAATGGTCCATGCAAAGGACAGAATTTACATCCTGGGAGACGTGGCTATTCCACGGTCTGGACTGAAAGTGTTAGAGCGTCTCAACGGAAATAAAGTGTTAATTCGCGGAAATCATGATATTTTTAAAATTCAAGATTATCTTCCATATTTTGAGGACATTCGTGGTGCCTTCTATCGTGATGGGCTTATTTTTACGCACATCCCTGTGCATCCAGAAGGTTTAGACGGCAAGCGCTATGTTGGTAATGTGCATGGCCATTTACATTGCCATCGCGTGTTGAACGGCAATGGAGAAATAGACGAGCGTTATTTTAATGCGTGTGTGGAAGTGAATAATTTTTCTCCTGTAGCATTGGAACATATAAAGGCTTATTTTCAAGCCAATGAACGAGCGCCGCACATTCAACACTCCCATTAGGGAGCCATGGAACGCTCCTATTCATAATATTCTTAAAGCTATAGACGCTCACATGGCTTTATATTTTGTCCATCGTGATCCATGGCATTTAGAGAAGGCGGCCATGCTTAGAGCTTATCTTCATGAACTAAAATCTTACATTCATCGACAAGAAGCAAATGTGGCGAGTGTGGGCAAAAGCGCTGGGGAGTAAGGAGAGCAATTGTGACAAGGAAGCGGACAAAGTGGCAATTGTCCGCACGCTTATTTTTGCTTCTTATTTGATCACTAATATTGCAATTGTTGCTAATGCCTGGCGGCATTGGAATGACAACGAATGTATCCCACAGGCTACAAAAAAGGGGCCTTGAGGCCCCTTACTTAATGCTTAGAACCAGTGAGGCTTGGGTACGTAGGCAACGCCACGATAGACAAGCGAAGCCATTTGAGCTTCACGCAGACGCGCAGCTTTCTCAAGCTGCTGCTTGATGAGAGCGAGGGGGTTCATGATGGTTCCCGATGATGCGCGGTCCCGTTCCGTACCGTGCGAGTCATGCACTCCATCGCTGGAGCGAACGTCCTTTCAGCTTAGCATGATGCCCTTGGTGGGATTTGAACCCACATGGGAAAGACTGTGTTCCCTACGGCTTTTAAGGCCGTTGCATAAACCAGTTCTGCTACAAGGGCGTGAGGAGCGAAGGTACTGAGAGCGGAGCTTCAATCCGCCGTTATACAGCTTTTAACCATGGGTCGGCCCATGGCCTTTGCTCCATTGTGGCAACGAACAGCATCCCCCGATACTGTCCTTTAAAACGCTGGCCAGCGTGCTTCGCGAAAGCTTTGAAATCATAACACGACGATAGTCAGGCGTCATATTCTCTTAAGCTTTCATCGCCATGATGATCTGGCATGTAGTCATCAGTGGTGGCGTCTGCTTCCCAAGAGCGCTCCAGTTGCTCCTCTTCTTTCAGGCGCTTGGCATGAGCCTTGAGTTTTGGAAGCAATGTAGGAATATATAAGTGTTCAGCAGCAAGAAGCTGGAGAGAAGTTTGCTTGCTAGTAGGAGCATTTTCAAGCAATGCAACAAGAAACTTCGTTTCCTGCATGGTTAATTTGCAATAAGTCACTTCATGACAGAACTATTGTTTGAAAATCATACTAGGAGATTAGGCTTTCGATCCAGCCAATGTCATCATCTTTACTTGCGGCGAGAATGGCACCGGCCATGGCAAATGCTAAGTCGTCAATACCAGTGGCCTTGCCACCAGTCACACTCCATTGCCCGCTTGGTTTATAGACCACAGTTAGATTTTTGAGCTGCATGATTGCCTTTTCGTGGCGATAGATATTGATTTGCCCTGCATTAAAAAGCTCTCGCATTTTGCTGAAAGCTTTCATTTTTGAACTGACGGTCCAAGTGAGTTCTGTGATGGGAAGGTCACTGGCCAAGCTTTGAATGGTGCCAGCGCTATTGAACTGGTCCATCACAATGGTGTCAAAAATATATAGGCGGTGTTGTTCTTTAATCCAATCTTCTACTGCATTGATATTGACTTCCATCCGTCCGTTGATTTCAAAATCAGCAACGAAAGAATGGAACTTGTCAACAACCAAAGTGCCGTTCTCATAGTGAACAATGCAAGCAGTGTAGTCGTCGCGGCCAACGCCACCACGGGCGGGGTCAAGGGCAAGGACGTAAGCTCCTTGGAATTCAGGACGTGGTGGTAGTGCTGCACGGCGATCATCAATACAGGCATCAATTACATCACTATTCACCAGCGCGGAAAGATTGCTAGCGAATTGGGCTCCATACTCAACTTTAAATTTTTCGGGATCACGCTGTCTCTCTGTGTCAAGAAACTCTTGCGAAATATTTGGGTTCATCTCCCACGTTGGGAGATTCACTGCCTGCATGAAAGGGAAACGGCCTGATGATGCTTCTTTGAAATGCTGGTAGAAGATACCGTCAGTTAGCCACGGGGAGGACAGTTCAAGGATGCGCCCCTTTCCTCCAAACTGAGCGATGGCAGGAGACAATGCGTCATAAATGCCACGGCCTCCACTGTTTGCATCGCCTTCGGTGGCAAATGCAAGCTCGTCGAAAACTGCTCCGGCGCAAGCAAGGCCACGAGCAGCCCGGCCAGAAGTGGGGATGGCCTTAAACACGCAATTATTGCTCAGCTCAATGATGTCGGCGGTTTCGCGGACAATTTCTTGAGCAAAGGGACTCTCAATGATTAGCTGACGGATGTTGTTTAAAGCAATGCGAGCTTGATCCTGGCTGTTTGCCACTGTCACCACATACCATCGCTCCCCTTTTCTGACTTTGCGGCGATATTCCTCTTCTAAAACGAAGCACATATAGAGACATGCCACGGCAGCCATCAAAGTTTTGCCGCTTCTTCGCCCTAATGCCCATACTGCATGCGACTTTCCTGGCTGGAAGAATTCATCCAGAATGCGAGCCTGTGCCGGATAAAGCTCTAGCTTGAGAGCGTGCTTTGCAAATTGGCTGCAAGTAAGGTTCACTTGTATTTCAATCGAGATAGAGACTTTAATTCGTCTTTAGGAACAAAATATGCAGGGCGTCCTCCTGCTGGATCTTTCTTCCATTGTTCCTTCATTGCATCAGCAGCTTGTATCCAACCATGGATGAGCGTAATGCGATTTTCAATTGTGACGAGCACCAATATCTTATCTGGGCTTTCATCAAGCTGCACTATTAAATCGTAATAATGACGGGAGCGAGTTTTAACATCGATATTGGGAGGAAGATCTGCGGAACCGCGTTTTGCTTCTGTTTCTTGATAGAGCTTATCTTCCATACCGAGCATGACTGCTACTGCCATTTCGCCTGCAGCGCCGAGCATGTGATAGCGGAGCGCCAGTTCGCCTTTTTCCGCTTTTTCCCCACCATTGTTCCGGCTTTTTCTGCATTGCTGCTCATTGAGGGCCTGCCTGCGAAAGGCTTCAGTGCGAGCGCGTTGCCGCTGATCAGCGCTAAAGGCGAAGGTCAGTGGAGGCGCCAGGAAGTCCATAGTGTGCAGTTTCTACGGACAATGTATACAGGAATTAGACTGAATGCAATACAACTTAGCCATTAGCGTTGGTTATGGAAGGCGAAGCAATTGATTTAGGGCATGCCACTGCAGGTGGAGTGCGTGCAGATGGCCTTCAGAACGTACTGATTGGCATGGGAACTGGCCGCGACAAGAGCCAGTACACCAAAACCACTGCGACTGTTTTCCTGCCGCAAGAAGATCTTGAAAATCTCTATGGCGAATGGTTACCTCGCCGCATTGTCGATATTTATGCAGATCAAGCCACGCGAAAAGGTTTTAAGGTGCTGTTTGGTGGTGAAGGCGTAAGAGCCGAAGAAGTACAGGGCATTGAGCAAACAATTGAAGATCTTTATATTCTTGAAAATTTAAATCTTGCAGCAAAAAATTCCCGCCTTTACGGAGGAGCTTGTCTGTTGCTCTTTATTGACGATGGGCGTCCCGCTTATATGCCTGTCGATAAACGTAACATCCGTCGCATTGAAGAAATTGAATGTCTCGATCGATGGCAAATTGCCCCAGTTATCAACGAAGAAAACTTATACGACTATTCAAAAGCCACGTATTATCAGATTATTTCTGGAGATCTAATTAACGAACAAACGCTGTCTTACATTCATAAGGATAGGATTTTGCGTTTTGATGGAGACTGGCTCCCTTATCGCGTGAGGCAGCGTAATTATGGATGGGGTATGAGCAGTTTACAAACTATTTATGACAGCTTCCGTCATTATTGGACTGGCCTTAATTCTGCAGCAACGCTTCTCACTGAGTTTGATATTTTTGTTCACAAGGTGAGGGGCTTGGCGGCAATGCTTGCTGCTGGCAAGGAAAGCTCCATTCGTGATCGTTTGCAAGTGAACGATATGAGCAAGAGCATCTATCGCGGCTATGCGATTGATGCAGAGAAGGAAGAGCTGGAATTTATTAGTCGTAACTTTGGCGGCATTGGAGAAGTGTTGGAGAAGCTGCGCGTTGACATTATTGGCGCTAGCAAAATTCCCCATACCGTGCTGTTTGGCGAAAGCCCTGGTGGGCTTGGCTCCACTGGTCGCAGCGAAGAACGTGATTTTGCGAAGACGCTGGCCGATTATCAGAGCGTGCATTTCAAGCGGCCAATGAAGAAGCTGATGGAATACATCATGCTGAGCAAAGAAGGTCCGACACAAGGAAAACTGCCTGAGTCATGGCGCATCTCCTTCAATCCATTGTTTGAATTGAATGAGCGTGAAATGGCTGACGTGCGTGCGCGTGTGGCAGCCGTGGATGGTCGTTACATCCAGCTTGGCGTGCTGAGTCCCAAGGAAGTAGCTGATGCACGTTATGGGGGCTCTGAGTGGTCAATGGAGCTTACTTTGGATCCGACTGTTGTTCGCGAGCTGCCCCAAGCCGCAGGTTCCACTCAAGGTGGGGGTGGCTCCACCCAAGGACGGGGTGGTTTTGCTGTTCCTCCAGGTGGGCGTGATCCATTAGACGAGGAAAACGGCACACTTCCCATGGATGGCAGCAGGGATGTTGAAGATAGTGCAGGTCTTTATCTCCCACGCGATCTGGAGAAGATCCGTGGAGACGTGGAATTTACGGACAAAGACTTACACCAGCAGGCAATTGCATCAGCAAAGGCCAAATTCAAAGAATGGCCAAGTGCAGTTGCAGGAGCTTATGTGACGCGCAAGTACAAAGACTTATACAAGCGTAAGCATGGCTCTATGGAAGGTGCATTCAAGGGCAAGAAAACTACCGCCGAATATTTCAAGGAGGATGCGATTGATCCACTAAAAACCAGTGGTCTTATTCTTGCTGATATTGACGAGGCTTCTCTCATTGACGAAGAAGACATTTCTGCTGCATTGAATCAGTGGAAAGAAGAAGCGCCTGAGCGTTTCAAAGATATCTTGGAGGCAGAGGATGTCCAGCCTCAATGATCTCTCTCAATTCTCTGAAACTATTGTTCGTTTTGATGAATCATCCTGGCGCTTCGACCCTATTAGTGGTCGGTATCGCGGCGCCAATGGACGCTTTCTCAGCGCTCGTGCAGTGGAAGCATTGGTGGATGGTCGAATTAACAAGCTTGGCGCTGAGTTACGGCGTTTTACACGTATGCTTAGCAATGGCGATATTACGCTCGATCAATGGCAAGGAAGCGTAAGAGAAGCTCTTAAGCTTGTTCACGTACAGACAGCGATCATTGGCAATGGTGGCAGGGAAACAATGGGAGCCACGGAATGGGGGCGCATCGGGCAACGTCTCCGTTTGGAATATGCTTTCTTACAGGGCTTTGCTCGCGATCTTTTGGATGGGCGTGTTTCTTATCCCATGGCTGCTGCTCGTATCGGGCTGTATGCTCAGAGCGTGCGAGGTAGTTTTTGGGAAGGCGCCAGTATTCGTCAAGAAAAGCAAGGATATTCCTTGATGCGACGAGTGCTTGATTCACAAGCAAAGCATTGTCAAGACTGCTTAGATTATGCAGCTCGCGGAATGGTTCCAATTGGCAGCGTGCCGCTTCCTGGGCAGCGTTGCGCATGCCGTTCAAACTGTCGGTGCAGCGTAAAATACTTCCGACAACAAGCGCCGACTGTGGCAGTTTGAGATGGATGTTTTAGTGGGCAGCACTGGCCTGATTGGCACCGTGCTTCGTGAGCACCATGATTTTGACTGCCGTTTCAATTCCGAAAACATCCACCTAGCTCCATTGTTGAAAGAGGATATTGATACGCTTTACCTGGCGTGCTTACCGGCGGAGAAATGGAAGGCAAATCAGGCGCCAATGGCTGATTTTGACAATATGTACCACGTGTTGTCAAAGATGAGACTATGGAAACCGAAGGAGATTATTCTCTATTCGACTATTGATATTTATAGTCAAACCTATAAATACGTGCAAGATTTTCCGGAACTGCATGCTATTGATTATGGCTCTGTTCGCTACATCTTTGAGCTACTAGTGAAGCAAACATTTCCCGACGCCATTGTTACCATTATTCGCCTTCCGGCGTTGTTTCATAGGCGCATTAAAAAGAATGCTTTATTTGACTTGTTGAATCGGCACAATGTAGAGAAAATTAACGCTAATTCTTGTTATCAATGGTACGACTTAAGTGATCTGTGGACAGATACCGAAGCATGCGAAAAAGGACGAAACCACCAATGGTTTTCGTCTCCCATCGAAACATTAGAAATTATTGACAAATGGTTCCCATGGGCCAGAACAGAAGTTGATTGCAGCACTCGCATTGAATACAATTACGGGCCTTATTTTGCTAGCAAGGAAACAATTATGAAAAAGATGGAGGCTTTTATTAATGCTTGGAATTAGTGCTATCGGCTGGAACGATGAAGAAGAAGAGCAAATTTTGAGCGCTAATGCTGGCGCTTTTAATGTACTGGAAATCATTCCGGCTCGCATTTTTGCTCAAAACAAAGACTACGCAGATATGGCCAAAGAATATAGAGAGCGCTATGGACTATGGGCGTATTCAGCGCAAGCATTATTCTTTCAAAGCAATGTGCAAAGCTTTGAAGACACGACTGCTGTGTCCGAGCATTTATTGCGCGTGATTAGCCTTGGTTCTCTGATGGGGATCAAACGTTTTGTTTTGGGAAGCCCGAATTTGCGCAAGGGGAGTCCATCATGCTTGATGAATGTTTTAAAGCGCATGGATGCAGTGCTGGAAGCGAACGATGCCATCCTTTGCATTGAACCTGTAGCAAGATGCTATGGAGGATCTTATTTCTTTACAGTCAGCGAGATTGTTAATCATATTGATTTCTGTAATCTCAAGAACGTTAAAACAATGCTAGACACAAATAATGCATGGTTACAAGGAGACAGTCCCAAGAAACTTTTAAATCATTACTGGCCTTACATTGCCCATGTTCATATTAGTGATACAGACAACGGACCCCTATTAAATAAATACGAGCACATGCAAATTAAGAAGATGCTCGATGGAATTAATTATGAAGGCGCTATTGTTCGTGAGCTGTTTCAAGCGAAAAAGTATATGCGCGATTATCCATTGTTCCGGAGCATTTACGCTTGATCTAGTGCATCATTTACCATTTTTTCAATGGTATAAATACCTTGAATTTTGCCGGTATAAAACGAGAGAAGATTGCCATGCTGCCTAAAAATTGGCGTACGTTGAGCGCTGGCATTCTTACTTTTAGCTTTAATCGATACCACCGGAAAAACATATTTTAAGTGATCTTCGAAATCAGGCCAATAACGCACCACGTGATCTTCCATTAATTGACGGTGGGTGGTGAGCTTGCCGTAATTATTACCGAAAGAATGAACATTTTTTGTTTCTATAACACCAAGACTTACATGGCTTAAAGAAAACATCGATGAGCCATATGGATAGATGGAGAATAGATTGCCATCAATGAAAGTAATAGCGCCAAATGGGAGCGTTTTAAGGGGGCGATAAATAAACATTACAACTGCTTCAAAATAATCACCGTCCCTAGGGGGCAGCAAAGCATTATTAGTGCAATCAAAAACAAAGTCATAGTCTTGCTGCAATAATTCCAATGAGCCATTGCTAATTTCTTCGCGCCGAACAATGGGAAGCAATAATTCGTCAAAATGTTTTCCAGTGGCCGTTGGCGAAATGTATTTCTCAATAGTGTGCATCACCATGGACGTGTGATTTAGCAAGCCTGCGTCTGCTTCTGCATGAGGCCAGTCTTTAAAAATCAAGCGAATAGTGTCTGCATCCAACAGGCTCTCATCTTCTGAAACTGCATAGAAATTATTATTGATGTTTTCTGTTAGATGGCCGTAGTCCATCATGAAGCGTTCAAATGTATTTTTACACAGCATGCGCGTGGCATGATTTCTGGCATAGTGGTAGCCATAGTGCAGTCTATTTTGATTGATAAGCGATGTTTCAGAAATGAGCGTTTCATTGCGCTCAAATAATGTCACATCAGCTTCATTCATAAAGCGCGAAGCCAAATGGCATCCAGTCCATCCGCCGCCAATAATTGCAATCTTGAGCGCCATCAAATGTCAATACAAAGCGTTGGCTGTACTCCTTGCCAATTTGACTTGGCTTTAAACAGGTCCAACTGTGGGAAGTATTCTATGCGCCGAGACATGCCAGTTCCATACATATCAGCATGCCCTTGATAATTCCATTCATCAGGGCCATGCTTATCGGGGTGGTAAAGGCCGGCAGGTGAATCCTGTAGCTTCCAAAGCATGTAGTCTTCATTCGGCACTCCCCATTGCTTCCATGCTTGCAACGCCGGTGGCGAGCTGTCCATGTTCTTAATTGCCGTGAGACGGTCTTTGTGGCGCATGAGATAGTCCATGCCGTAAAGGCCAATGCTCATTGATGGTGTGTGCTTCATCGCCACCTTCTCAAAGCCTTCCGGAGGTTCATAGACCAGACTTTTAAACGCTGGTCCAGCAATGCACGTGTCATGCAAGAGAAACCAGAAGGAACTAGTCAACTTATGCTCAACAATTTCAATGAGCGGAGTATATTCAAAGGAATTTTGTGGGGTGCAGATCATTGGTACATCACCATAATGATCAATGCGCCAGTCCTCGCATCCACCATTGACGATCAAAATTTCGCTTGTACCAATACCAGCGCGAGTAAGAGAAGGGATAATGACGGGAAGTGTATAAGCTGCAAAACGCTGGCATGTACTGATACAAAAGCGCACAGAAGATGGTGGTAGCATGATTCTCTCCTTGTGCCGTAAGTATAGAAGCTGTTTATGATGACGAAGATTTCTGGGAAACCATGGCAAAAATTCTTTATTGCGGAGACGCTTTTGTAGAAACTGGTTTTGGGCGGGTCGCTCAGTATTTGCTGCCGGCGCTAGCCAAGGAACATGATGTGGCGGTGCTAGCAGTCAATTACCATGGCGACCCGCATTCAGAAGCACAGAAATACAGGGTATATCCTGCAATGTTGCATGGTTCCGATCCATTTGGTTCTCATCGGATTAATGAAATTATTCAAAGAGAAAAGCCAGACCTGGTTTGGGTGACGAATGATATTTGGATTGCCATTAGCCTTTGGCAGAAAGCCAAATCCTTGCAAGAACAAATCCCTTTCAAGTGGTTTGTTTATACGCCCATTGATTCTTATGGTCTATTTCCTGAGCTGAAAAGCCAGATGGAAGGGTGGGATGGTCTTGCCACATACACGCAATTTGCCGAAAAAGAACTTCGTCTAATGGGATATGATAAGCCCATTGATATTATTGGGCATGGTACTGATTTTGATAAATTTTTCCCACTTGATAAGCAGCAATGCCGAAAAGATTTAGGGATTCCCGCTGATGCATTTGTTGTTTTCAATGGGAACAGGAATCAGCCACGCAAGCGCATTGATTTGACAATCAAGGCATTTATCAAGTTTGCCAAAGACAAGGACGATGCTCGCCTTTGGTTGAATATGGGCAGCAAAGACATGGGATGGGACTTAATTCCATTATTTAAGCGGGTAGCTCGCGACGAAGGGTTTGACGCCACCGGGAAACTGATTATTACTAGCCCTCATTTCTCCACTGAAAACTGCCTGCCAGTTGAGCAATTAAATAAAGTGTATAACGCAGTTGACATTGGCTTGAATACATGCATTGGTGAAGGTTGGGGGTTGGTTAATACAGAACATGGATCAGTGGGTGTGACGCAAGTTGTACCAGATCATACAAGCCTGGCGGAGATCTTTGATGAGCTTCCCCGTATTCAGTGCAATGCTTACGAAACAGACAGAAACTATGGTCTTGAGCGTCCTCTTCCTGACCCGGAAAGTGCTGCAGAGATTTTGTCTTATTACTATGAGAACCGCGATGCACTGAGAAAGGATGGGAAATGGTGCTACAAGCGTCTGCGAGAAGATTTCTGCACGTGGCCTTATATTCAAGGGCAATTGCTTGACGCGGTAGAACGCACTCTTAATACAAAGTCTGCCGCGACTGAATTCAAAGGTTTTGATACTCCTGCAAAAATTATTTGATTATGCAAATTTCACAAATCTTTCTTTCCACTGATCCAACGGAAAAGCTTAGTCCATTTTTGGAACACGCCACGGGCACTATTGATGCTTGTTTCCCTGAAGCAAAGCATGTTATTTACAACAATGATTCGCTTCGCGCTTTCATTGCTGATAATTACGAAGAAGAAGTGTTGTGGGCATATGATACGCTTAAGCCCTTCTCTTACAAGGCAGATCTTGGTCGTTTTTGTTTGTTGAACAAGCTGGGCGGCTGGTATTTTGATATTGGCATTAGGGCCTTTAATGCAGTGGAACTTGGCGATCGTATTAAGTTTCTTGCTTTCCGTGATATTCAGCGCTTTAGTTACACAAGCTGGGCGTGTGCAACTACAGTGCTTTATTCTCAGCCCGACAATCCCGCTTTGCAAACTGCCATTGAGATGATTGTGGCAAATTGCGTAGAACAATACTATGGCATCACTCCATTGTGCCCCACTGGTCCTACATTGTTAGGTAAAGCCTTGGCGGCGAACGGAAGCCAAGCTGATTTTATCTATGGCGATTATCTTGAACTAACGCCTACGCATGGACAAAAGAATAGGGCCTTTGTGCTTCCCGATGGCACAATCATGGCATGGAGTAAGCCTGCTGGTGGTGGTGACTTAACTGGACTTGGCGCCAAGGGCGTCAACAATTACAATGAGCTGTGGCAGGCCCGCAAGGTGTATGGCGATGGTTGATAGCACCATTTATGCGGTATGCATCCCAGGGGAGAAAGTGCGTTACACGGCCAGGTCTCGCATTGTTCCCATTATGGGAGGAAGCCACGTGCTGAGCAAAGAAGAGCGCGAAAGTCTTCGTGCCGAAGGTTATGCTTTTGACGATGAAAATGCCGTGCTGTCTCCATTAAATGATCGATGGGGAGAGCTTTCGTGCGTGCATTGGATGATTCTTAATGCAAAAGAAAACAATATTGGCAATGCTCAATATCGGCGCAATTGGCTAGAACCGGAAGATCAATGGTATTGCCCAGAAACTTTGTATGTGCCAGAACCAGCTCAATTTTCTTGTACGCTTGAACAACAGTTTTATGGTGGCCATTCTGCTTTTGATGCACCAGTAATTACGCGCAAATTAGCAGACGAAGGCAAGTGGATTTTTACTCGCGAAGAAATTGATAAAATCTGGGCGCAATCTTCTTTCATCGGCTGCAATATGGCACGCGGACCGAGGCAGGCCTACCTGCGCTTCATGACAACACTATTTGCTGGACTTGCACCAATTTGGCGCGAACACAAAGAACACTTTCTTTCCATTGAAGGCTATGACAAACGTGCAATTGCGTTCATTGCCGAACGCTTGATTACTGGTATGGTTTTATGCAGAGACAGGATTTTTCCTGGCGTAAAAATTGCCACTGCTCCGATAGGATTTATTAATTGATCGGCTGCAAATCGATGGAATGTCCATTAGAAATTATTGACGCTAGTGCAAACAAAACAAATCATCGCTTTGCCATTGCTAATGCAATGCTTGGGCCAGCTAATCCATCGCTACCCAACACTGCTTATTGGCAAGAACTAGCTAAACGTTGGGAAGTTGGCCTGTCAGATGCCTTGGCTCGTCGATGCAATAATTGCGAGCATTACATTGATACTGCAGTCATTCAGAATTGCATTCAAAGGCATGGTCGGTTTGATATTACTAGTCTTGGTTCCGAATTTAAAGACATGAAAGATGCAAGTGGCTATTGCACGTTGTATCACATTACTTGTACAGCCAGTCGTGTATGTGTAGACTGGGAAGAAGGCGGTCCAATTACAACTACCAAAGAAGGTGCCATGGCTATCGAAAATGAAGGGCGCGAAGACGCTAAAAAAATGAGCGCGAAGCAAAAGAAAATTGCAAAAGTGATGCGCGAATTTAAGGCTGGTACTTTGAAGGGCAGTGACAAAAAGCCAATCAAGAATAAAAAACAAGCCATTGCTATTGCCCTCTCGGAAGCTGGCATGAGTCGCATGAACAAAAGCGATGAGTATTGGGATGCCTATGTTGACACCATGATGTGCATGGAAGTTGAAGACCCTGAAGAAGAAGGCATGGGAAGCATGAAAACTGAAGACGGTTCCTGCGGAAAAAAGCGCTAAGGGGTGATGCTGGAAGCTTTGCCCCTCCTGCTGCTGTTCGATCTGCTGCCCGTCGTGGCTTAGAGCTACGCAAGAAATATGGCAAAGGAGGCTTGACGACGCAAGAAGCGGGCAAGCAGGGCATTGGCAGTGGCGTGGCGAGAGCTACAAGTCTGGCCAATGGAGAGAATGTGAGCTATGAGACAATCAAGCGCATGGCCGCATTCTTCTCTCGCCATGAAAAGAATAAGAGTGGCGAAGAAGATGATGCTGGAAAAATTGCATGGGATTTATGGGGCGGCGATGCTGGTAGGGCGTGGGCAAATCGCATTATTAAGATGGTAGAAAATCGCAAAAAAGACCAATGAGCGAATATGTGCGCGTCATCGAAGAAGAGGACGAAGGTATTGGTCTTTTAAAGGCGCTTTCAATTCTTTCTGCCAATGAACATCGCAATACTTCACGATGGGAATTGGTCGAAAAGCAATGCTTCAAAAATGGTCGGCTAGATGAAACACACATTTATGTGATGAGCGTTTACGAGAAGCCCGACCCTCATTTTGAGCCGACAAAGTTCTTGACTTTTGAAATTGAGGCAATGGCAAAGTCCTACATTATGGAAGACATTGAGCATCAACTTGCCAGTATTCGCGGCGAAGACGACGACGAGGATTGATTATTACGTTTCTCAATAAGTGCTGTTTATTGAGAAAACTAATTGATTTTTGCGATGAAAGATGGATAGCCCATCAGCCACAACACGCTAATTCCATAGAGACCACTGAGAGTGCGAATCTGTACGCAATCTGGCGGGGCGGTGCCCTTCTCAATGCGGCAATAAGAACTTTGACTGATGTGCAGTTCTTTTGCCACATCATGCTGAGTGAGTCCGGCATTTAGCCGGGCTTCTTTAATGCGACCAGCAATAAGAATGCGTGCTTCCTGGTGGGGAAGTTTAAGAGCATCCGTTGCACTACGCGCCAAAAACATCACAAGCTTTTATTCCGTTTTGCATAAGCTTACAAAGTATAACATTCGCTTCTTGATAAAGTATGAATATGAGCACCATTTCTTGCCGATACGATTTCTCTCCTATTGAGAAATACGAACTCACGCCAGAAGGTTATCTTCGGGCATGGGCTTCTATCGCACGCACTGGCATCCAGCATTACACAGATAGTGATGGTTCCATTCGTCGCGAATATCGTCCCGAGACAGAAGTGGCGTCTCCCGAAAGCCTTGCTTCATTTGCGGGCAAGGCAATCACTTCGGAACACCCCCCTGTGCTTCTCGATTCCGAGAATACTAAAGACTACCAAGTAGGATTTAGTGGCACTGAAGTGGTATACGACAATGGTTTCGTGAAGGCAGTGATGACAATCACTGACGAAGATACCATTAAGCGCATCATGAAGGGGGATGCTCGTGAGGTAAGCGCGGGCTATAGGGTGAATTATGATCCCACGCCCGGCGTTACAGAAAACGGCGAACATTACGATGGTATCCAAAAAGAAATCATCGGTAATCACATCGCTGTTGTCCGCCGGGGCCGCGCTGGCCCGCAAGTGAAGCTCCATCTTGATCGCCAAGATGCTGCTGACCCATCTTTAATCTCTAATACAGGAGACCATCTAATGACTGCAAAAGTCGTTTTTGATGGCGCCGAGTTTGAAGTGACGGAGAGCGTTGCTCTTGCGATCACTAAAGAACGTGAAGACGCCAAGATGTCCTACGAGGACATGAAGAAAAAGTACGACGAACTGCAGGCCGCTGCCGATTCCATGAAGTCCGAAATGGATGCTATGGGAAAGGAAATGCAAGGCAAGTGCGATTCCGCTGAGGGTCGTGCTGATGCACTGGCTGAGCAGATCGAAGAACTGAAGACTGAACTGGCTGCCGCCAAGGAAATCAATCTTGATTCCCTGGTTAAAGAGCGCGTGGCTCTCGTTGAGAAAGCCAAGCCTGTTCTGGATAGCGCCTATGAATTCGCTGGCAAAACTGCCCGTGAAGTGATGGTTGATTCCATCAAGGCAGTGCGTGGTGATGAGCTTGATCTCTCTGAGAAGAGCGATGACTACGTGCAGGCAATGTTTGACACTCTCTCTGAGGGCCGTTCTGACTCTGCCACCACCGACGAGCTGCGCAAAGCCGTAGCTTCCATTGCTTCTCCTGTTTCTGCACCCTCTGCCTATATGGACATGCTGCAGAATGCATGGAAGAAGCCCCTTTCCATCTCCAAGGAGGCTAAGTAATCATGGCCGTAACTTTCTCTGCTTCGGGCACTGCCTCCGCTGGTGGCGTGCAACAGAGCTACGCTCTGGAGCACACCGCACTGCTGGAAGGTCAACTGTCCGATATTCGCAGCAACACCATTGGCACTAGCGTCAATGAAACTGGTGCTGTCGTGGCTTTTGGTAACGTTGTTGTTTATAACAACGCTGGTACTGTTGAAAATTCCGCTTGCACTATCTCGGGCGCTTCCGATACCGTGCTTGGCGTAAACGTGCTCACCTATGTTGATGAAACCGCCCTGGACACCAATAGCCGTCCTGGCGTGAAGAATCAGCAGGTGATGAACGTGGCCAACGAAGGCGCAGTGGCCGTCTATGTGACCGGCGCTGTAACTCCTAAGAGCCCCGTGCGTGTGCTGTATTCCGCCAGTGGCACTGGCAAGGCTGGTCAGTTTTCGCATGCTTTTGCTTCTGGCAAGACCGTTCGCCTCGCTGGCGCACGCTTCCTGAGCACCACCACTTCCAGCGGCATTGCAATTCTGGAGCTGAATGGCCCCAGCTTTACTCTTTCCGCTGATTCTTGATAGGAGGCCCTAACAATGTCTGAATTCCGTATGGATGACGCGGGTCTGTTCCTTGAGCGTCAGCTTGAGTACATCCGCCCCCAAGTGTTTGAAGTGCAGTATGCGGATATTAAGTATCCGACCATTCTGCCTGTTACCAGTGAAGCTGGCCCTGGCGCTCAGACCTTCACTTACCGCATCATGGACTCCACTGGTGAGTTCAAGCTGATCGCTGATGCTGCTGATGATCTGCCCCGTGCTGACATCAGCCAGACCGAGAAGAGCATCAACATCCGCTCCTTCGGTGGTTCCTTCGGTTATACCGTGCAGGAACTGCGTGCCGCTCAGATGGCCAACATCGCTCTGGAGCAGCGTCGTGCTGCTGCTGTGCGTCGTGCCTATGAAGAGAAGGTGGAAGAAGTGGCCCTGTTCGGTGAGAGCACCGTGGGTCTTTCCGGTTTCTTCAACAACTCCACCGTGGATGTTGTGGCCGCTGATAAGTGGTTCACCACTGCAAGCATCACCGCCCAGGAAATGCTTGAGCTGCTGAACTATGGCGTGACTGCCATTATCAATGGCTCCAAAATGAAGGAGCAGCCCGACACTATCCTCATGGCTTATGAGGATTACAACAAGGTGAGCACCACTCGCAACTCCGACTCCTCGGATGTGACCGTGCTGGAATACTTCCTGCGCACCAACCCCTACATCCGCAATGTTGAGCCCATCAACCAACTGGATGCTGATAACAGCGTGCTGAACACCAACCGCATGGTTGTGTATAAGCGCGATCCCGAGAAAGTGCAACTGCACATTCCTCAGCCCCTGGAACTCTTCCCGCCCCAACAGCGCGGCCTTGAGTTCATCGTTCCCGCTCATGCTCGCGTGGGTGGCGTGGCTCTGTACTATCCCAAGAGCGTTATCTACGTTCAGGCTTCTAGCTGAGGATAGTTAATCAAGGGAGGGACGTTAAGCTATGAACAATTGTTTTTTTTGAACAATGCTAATTGCTTATCGTCCCGAACTTGAAAACCCGCCCCGTGAAGGCGGGTTTGGCATTATTACGCAAACAGGTATGATCCAACTCACGCCTGGTCTTAATCAAGATATTCCAGAACATCAATGGAAAGTGGCTCGTGAGAATAAGGCAGTAAAACGCCTTATGAACATTGGAGCCATTGAGGAAGTGCGAGAGCAGATCATGGTGGAAGACATTCCGCAAGATGTGCAAACGCTTTCTCAGATGCCAATGGTGGAAGCCATCCGCATGATTGAACTCATTCATGATCCAGATCAATTGAATGGCTGGAAAAAGATTGAAGGCCGCGTGCGCGTGCGCAATGCCATTAATAAGCGCATTGAAAACATTCGCATTGGGAAAGCCTGATTATGGCCGTTACTTATGCGAGTTTTCTTGAGCGGTTCCCTGAATTCACTCCCCATCCATCGGGAATTGTGAATGGCGCCATCTCTGAAGCCACCTACGATGCTTCTGCAGACGTGTTTGGGGAACAAACTGATAGAGCAGTTAAATTTCTTGCTGCTCATATCATTGCCATCCAACTTGCACAAATGGGCATTCAAATTGGTGCCACTGAAGGCAAGGTGTATGGTGAGGGGCTAGATGCCACTCAATACGGTCAAGAGTTTAAGCGTATGCTGAATACGCTGCCTTCTTCTTCTGTTGGTTTCGTTGTATGAGCAATTTTCTGGAGCCACTTGCCAATTCCACACTGGTATGGTCGGTGGCTTCAGGCTATGCACTTGATAGCGAAACTGGAAATTACGTTGCCGTTGCAACAGGCGTCACTTATTACGCCACGTTAAGGCAGAAGCGTAATCCTCAGTACGATTATTTGCTTGGTGCAGATCAAACTGCTGTCTACATGGAGGGGCGTCTCACTTCTCCATTAACGCTTTCCGGCGTAACGCCTGGTGATTCTGCTCAAGCAACGATCAATGGAAGAGAAGGGCGCTTTGAACTGTTGCCAAACGAGGAGATTGCTATTCATTATTGGCAGTTCCTCGGCACGCCAATTAGAGGAATTTTTAGACTAATTGGCAAAGGAAGCGTTGATAACGCTTAATCACTTTTCTTTCCATTGCTGAGGATCTTCTCATGCTTTACCATCCCACAGAACTGGTGAAGAGCCAAGACGTGATTGTGCGTGTTGGCTCGATCAGTGGCACCAGCCGCCCCGTAATCACCCAGAGCGGCGCCACCTTCAGCGTAAGCGGCGCTCCCACTCTTTACACTCTGCAAGCTGCTACCACGGCTTCTGTTGCCTTCAATGATGGCAATACTGAGTTCTACCTGCTTGGCGGCGGTGGTTTTGCTGATAGCGTAATTGTTACCAGCCAAGCCACTGCATCCATTACTTCCTATTTCCAAAAGGATGTTGATGGCACCGTGTTTGTGCCGAATAGCTTTGACGAGGCTTTCCAGGTGATCAGCTCGGCTCGTTATGACAAGAACGCTGAGGTGTACGTGGAAATCAACAAGCAGCTTGGCGCTTCAGGCACCACTTATTACTATGACCGAGTGGCTTACGTGGGTCGCGTGATGAACTACAACGAGAGCTATCCTGCTGATAACCTCGTGGAATGCACCTTCGATCTGATTAGCCGTGGTCGCATTGGCATTCATCAGAATGCCTCCGAGACTGGCTCGATCATCCCGACTGCTCCTAATAGCTGATTCATCTTTCCATAGATCTTTGCTAGCCTTCCCTTACGGGGAGGCTATTTTATTGTGAACATTGCACAACTTCGGGAAGTGGTTACTGAGCTACTTTCCGCATCGCCTAATTTAATTGGCACTTATACATTGCCAAATAATTCAACGCTTCCTGCTGTTTACGTAGTGGGAAGGCAAAGCGTGCCGCACGAATGGAAAGTGAAGGGACTGGAAGTGACAATGAGAGAGTTTCCAATCCTTAATCCTGGCTCTCCATTGGGAGGCACTGTAAAAGTGAGTCAAGTATGGGAAGTGGTTTTAACTCAATTTACACCCAGTAGCAATACGCTCGCTACAGCGATGGACAGAATGGTTAGACGTTTTCCTGATGCCACGCCAAGATATTTTCAGGGAGATGATATTGCCTATGAGCGCTGTCGATTTTTGATTCCAGATTTAATTCTCCGTAATTTAATTGCGCCATGAGTGGAATCATCAATGGAGGCTCAATTATTAACGGAAAAATTCTTGAGCAAAAATTAGCGCAAGCTTTTGAAACTTGGGCACGTTTTGATGCGAACGATTATTTTCGCGGACAATTTACGGAAGACAAGTGGAACTATCCTGGAGAGACAGAAAGGAAAAGCGGAGAACTTGCCAGGGATCCACGTAATATTTTCGATCTTGGCGATCTTTATAGAAGTGGTAGGGATAGCTTTAAAATTACGCAAGGAAGCATAGATATCACTGCATCGTGGGATTGGGATGCAAAGAATAGTTCAGGAAGAGGCTATGCGTGGTATGTTCATGAAGGACTGTCAACTAATTTGGCGCCAAGGCAGTGGACAGACGTGTTTCAGCAGCGCGATCTATTTGCAAGTAGCAATGTAAGCAAGGAGCTAAGATCGCGAATACGTAAAGCATTGGGCAAATGAACATCGATTATCTATGGAACCAGGATAATACTGTGCATGCCATTAATTGCGAGCTTAACGGCATGGCTCTAGACGTTGGCATATTATGCCTTATTTCTTGCCGGGAAGAGACGCTTAGAATAAGCAACGAAAATCATTCAATGCTGGTTGAAGTGCCTAAGGAATTTCGCTCTAACAGCGAAAGAGTGAAGGTGTTCAACGCATTGTTAAACGTTCTTGATCATGAGCAAATACAGCTTCCTTCTGCAAACTAAAGCTGAAGATTATTGTGAGCTTCTTCCCGAAATTCGACTCAAGAAATACGGTGGTTGGCTTGTGGCCGAAGCCATTGAACAGGAAGAAATTAGTAAACTGCAAAGCCAAGCTACTATTAAAGCTGTGCAACTGGCTAAGCGTATTGCCACTGCAAAGGACATCCCATTAGACGAAGCTTTCGGTTTACTTCAAGGCGGTGGCGGCTCTATTACTGAGGCTGAGCTTCTTTCCGAATACACGGAAGAAACCCTCAGTATGATTACCAGCGGCTCTTCAGTGGAAAGCACTAACGCTCGTATGGTTACTGCCTTTATTCGCTCTCGCGGTCAAGGCTTAATTGACGGGGAATGGCAAGACCTTTCTGATTGGGAATTGGATGATACCAAAAATCTGCCTCGCAAAGCCATTGCCAAAGTGGTTGAATTTATTGCCGAAGAACAAAATGCTGAGACGCAGGAGGCAGTGGCCGCAAAAAAAGCAACGAAGAGGAATTCTCCTCAGTAGCAGAAATGCTGGAAGCGCGAGCGCGTAACCAGTTAAAGGGACTGACAGATTGGAATGAAATTTATTTCCGACTTTCTGCGTCGGATTTTCATGATAGACGATGGCATGCTGATCAATTTGGTCGGCAGCCATTGTCTGACATTAAGCGTGCATTGAAATATTTAGACAAACACGACATTGCAAAATACAATGTGCAGAGCGTTGCTATTGCAAAGCTTGGCACTATGGCCGCTGGCATGATGGTAGGACGCAAGTCTAAAATTAAGCCGGAAGACTTTCTGCCCTTTGACACTAAAGCCATCAAGAAAGATACTGGCGTTACTGATGCCAGCTTGATTGTTCTTCAACGTTTAATGAAGACAAGAAAAATGGACGGCAGGGTGATTGCATTGCTCGCCGATGATTTAAAAGCTTTTTCTGGGCGTAATCAAGAGCAATGATTATTGAATGAAGGGAATGTGATTAGAAAGCAAGATGGCAGCTCAAGACGCCGAATTGAAGCTTAAGGTAAGTCTTGACCTGGCATTTTTCAGGCAGCAATTAGCAGGGCTTGGACAAGCTGCTGCTGGCACTCCATTGCCAGTGCAAATTAGATTTGATAGGCGTAGTGTGCAAAACGAGCTTAATGCTCTTGGCGCAAATATTAGACGCAGAAATTATACGCTTAATGTTAACACTAATTTAAAGGCTGAAATTGAGAATGCGTCTAAATTGGCTAAAGCTCTGAATGAGCTAGGAAGATCCAGAGGCACCGCTCAGCAAGGGATCAATCAACAGCTTGGGCTTGGTCAATTGTTAAAAGGCCCACAATCTGGGGGTATTGGCAGTAAAGATGTAGAAAGGCTTTATCGTGCAGCGGCTAGGGCTGGCATCCTTGAATACAGCAAAGAAGTAGCGAGAACAAAAGCTTCTGCGGTGGCAGCACTAGAAGAGGTTGGCAGCGATAGCGTAAAAGGTCTTCTTAATGGCCTTAAGAGCGAAGACGAAAAGTTGAGAGCAGCAGCCGAATATCTTGGAGAGTCTTTAATTAAGACGGTAAAGAATGTTCTTGGCATTGCATCGCCTTCTCGTGAATTTAAGAAGATTGGCCAAAATGTAGGCGAAGGTTTCCAGCAGGGCATGATGTCCTCGATGGATAAAGCCTTCGATGCAGTAGAAGGGCTAATGCGGGCACGCATGAAAGTGCTCGATACTATTGCTCGCGGCATGTTCCGCATGGCAGGCATTGACCCTGCTGCTATCAGGGCCGAAGCTGCTCAACGCCGCGCATTGCCTGGCGTTAATTTCCCTGCGACAGTGCCGCCTCGCAATGTTTCAATTGGTCCGTCTGGAACAGGTAGAGCATTGCCGCCTGGAGCCATTCCTTCTGCATTGCCTGGCACTGCATTTGGTGCGCAACGTTATTTACCTACTGCATTAAGTGACGAGCTGAAAACAATTTTACGTGGAGCCGCATTTGCTTTTGTTGACTCTCTTAAGCAGCAAGTAAGAAGCACTCGCATTGGCCTTGGAGCAACACAACAGCCTTTACTTGGGGCCAGTCGTATTGCTGGCTTACTTCCCGCTGGCGTTGGTCGTGCTCCCAGCGTTTATTCAACAGGTGCAGTTGGCGGCGAAACCCGCGCAGAAATGATGGCGCGTCGCGAACGTGAAGCCCGCATGCGCTCGGATTTACGTGGCATGGATGTAATCGGAGGTGGGGCTGGTCGCACTCCTTCTCCTTACAGCTATGCGTATCGCGGGGCGCGTCCCACTAGCGCCATTGTTCCCTATGCAACTGGAGGGGCAATTGTACCTCAGCCGTCGATGGCGGGAGGCGGTGCGCAGCCTCCTGCCGGCGGCGGTGGTGGACGATTTGGTGGCTTTGGTGGCATGATTCCAGGCGCTGGTGATTTTGGTCGCGCCATTGGAGGAGTGAATCTACCTGGCACTGGAACAATTAGAGAGCTTGGACAGGAGTTTGGTTTTGCCGCTAAGCAAGTTGTGTTGTTTGGCCAGGCGTATAAATTACTTGCATTCATTCAAAATCTTCCAGCGCAAGTGGGTGCAGCAGTTGGACAATTACAAAGTTTTAGGAATACATTAAATGCAGTCACTCCTTCCACTGAAGAGGCTCGGGCGTCTAATGAGCTTTTGCTCGGACTCATGGAGAAATATAACGTGCCTTTGCAATCAGCACGTGATGGCTTTACTAAGCTATACGCTTCCATGGCTCCCGCTGGTTTCAGTGGAAACGAAATCAGAGACTTATTCACCGGCATTACAAAAGCTGCGGCCACGTTTGGCATGAGCGCAGATAAAGTTGATCGCGTTAACTATGCCTTTGCTCAGATGGCTAGTAAGGGGCAAGTGATGAGCGAAGAACTTAAAGGTCAGTTGGGCGATGTTCTGCCTGGTGCAATGGCTTTGTTTGCTGAAGCAGCAGGATTTAAAGGGCCTAAGGCCATTCAAGACTTTTCCGCTGCCTTGGAAGATGGCGCCTATAAAGGAGAGGCAATGGTTGCATTGCTGAAAAATGTAACTGTTGTAATGAATAAAGAGTTTGGTCCTGGCGCTGAAGGCGCGGCGCGAACTTTCCAGGGCGTAATGAACCGCATGCAAAACTCAATGGCTCTTTTCTATGAGAGCTTTGAACCTGTTGCAGTGGGATTCTTGAATAGCGTTGTTGCCCCGATGACGGACGGCATCAAACAGCTTACCGATGGACTTAATGCCTTTTTTACTGGTACAGCAGCAAAAACAGCAGGAGGATTTGCTATTGCTCAAGAGCTGGAGCGGCTGCGTCCGGCATTTGATGGCATTGGACAAAACGTGTCTACTTTTGTTGTTCAATTGGGAGAACTTGCAAGAGTTGCTCTTGATGTTGGCAAGGTATTCTTGCAAATTGCTGGCAATCCAATTGTTGGTTATCTTGCAAAGCTTTATGCGATTGCTCTTCCCATCAATATTGCGCTTGGCGTGATGCGTGGATTGTGGGCTGCTAATGCATTGCAACTGTTAATTTTCAATGCAAGAGTTGCTTCTGGTACTTCGACTTTATCAGCGTTCAGGGGGATGATGGCTGCAACAGGCGCTACAGCGCAAACTACTGCAGCTTCCATCCGCACTGCTGGTATCACCTTGCGCACTTTCTTCGCGACAACTGGCGTTGGCTTGGTTGTTGTTGGTATCAGTATGCTCATTGAGAAATTCCTGACAATGAACCAGGCACTGGCTGATACCAAAGCAAAGGCGATGGGTGCGGTGCAGGCTATTCGCTCAATGTCACAAACGGAAGCTCGCGCAGCCGAACAGCAGGCGCAGTCGGCCTATCAAACAATTGGAGCGATTGCAGGGCGTGGTGGTACTCAGCAACCAGGCGGAGATCGTCTTGTTCCCGTGAGCGAAAGAGAACTTAAGCAACTTCAGGGACTTGGCGCCATTCGCTCGCAACAGACCCCAGGTGGCCCGATCTACGTGAAGAGAAGCGAGGTAATGGCTTTGGCTCCTCAAGCGCAGCGACTTCAAGCAGAGGCGGCCTTTAGGCAGCGGCAAATTAAAGCAGAAGAACAGTTGGCGCAAACCCCTGCTGTACTTGGTGCAATTCCACCTAGCGAAGGAGAAGGAAAGAAAAAGAAAGGGAAAGAACTTGATGAATATAATAGAAGTCAGCTCGATTTTATTAAGCAGCGTTTTGATAAAGAAAAACAAGTATTAGATCAGCAATTGCAAGCCAATTTGGTTTCAAAAACTTCTTACGATATTAAACTTGCTGAATTGACACTTGAAACTGAAAGAGCTGAGTTACAGGAAAGATTCCGATTGGAATCAGAGAAAATCCAAAAGGATAATTTAAGTGCCGCCGATAAAGCTTTAGCGATTAAAGATCAAGAAGTGAAACTCGCCAATGGCTTGGCTATTGCCGAAAAACAGCGTGATATTGCGGTAAAGGGCGCCAAATTAGAACTGCGCCAGCCCTTCATCGAATCGCTGCGCAGCGAAAATATGGAAATTGACAAGCAAAATGCATTGATTGAAAGATTGAAAAAGGGATATAGCGATTTAACACCTGAACAAGAAGCATCATTTATCATTGAAGAAAAAGTTGCAAGATTAAAGGCAGATGAACAAAAACTGATTCAAACAGATATCGATAATTTAAAACAGCAAATCCAATTACGCATTGAAAACGCAAAGCTTTTAGAAAAAGAGCAAGGTTTGCAGTCGGCGCGACAAGGCTTAAACCTGATAGGAGCTGGTATGCAAGCGGGCTTCGCAGGAAGCGCGGCTAATGTTTTTGAAAGGACAATGGAACAATATGGAGATAGAAATTATGCCGCCCAATTGGCTGAAATTGAGACGGCAGCGATGAAACTTCGTAGTGTATTTGAGGGATTGCAGGGCGCCATTCAAAGCATTAGCGGAGCTTTTGCCAATGTTTTGACAGAGGGTGTGGCGGGAATGATTGCAGGCACTGCCACTGCAAAAGAAGTATTTGCCAACTTCTTGCAAAGCGTTGCGCAAGCACTGTCTCAAGCAGCAGCGCAAATGATTGCCACTTACATTGCTATTGGTGTTGCAAAAATGTTTGCAGGAATGGGAGGAGGCTCAAACGCTGACATGTCAAAAACGGGCATCAGCGAAGGAACTCTTGCTCCCATGCGTCAGTATTCAATGGAGGGTCCCTTGACTGGCATGACTGGCATTGCGAATGGCGGATTCCTCTCTGGCGGTTTCCAAGCATTCGCCAACGGCGGCATGGTTGCTGGTCCCACTCTTGGACTCGTTGGCGAAGGCGGCGAAAGCGAATTTGTCATCCCATCTTCCAAGATGGAAGGTGCAATGAAGCGTTACAATGCAGGCGCACGAGGGGCTGGTGTGATTCCCGCTGGAAGGGATGTATCCTCCATGGAAACTGGTGGAATAATGGTTACAAGCCCAATCGACGTGAGATACACTGTAGAGCGTATCAATAGCATTGATTACGTCACTGCCGATCAATTCCAGCAAGGCATGTCTCGCGCAGTGCAGCAAGGCGCTTTACAGGGTGAACAGCGCACACTCCGCAAGCTTCGTAATTCACAAACCACTCGTTCTCGTGTTGGGATTTAACAAATGACTGCTCGCGACTACCCATTCTTCAGTGATCGTTTAGCTCTCGCTCAATATGTCACTTTTTACGAAGTGGCCAAAAATGGCTCTTTAAATGGAGTTTATAGAGGGCAAAATTTCTTTATTAACGAGCAAGTAGATTACGATAATGGCAATGGAGGGCAAGCTAAATACAACTTTGTACCTTTTGCTTTTACTGGCGTTACTGTTTCTAGGAACGGTGATAACGAAAGCACATCCTTAATTTTTCCTAACAATGCAGTGGTCCGAGTCTGGACAACTGCTTTACTAGGAGCAGGAAGAAGATGGGTGGCACAAGTGGACACGTTAATTGTTGACCCTGATAATAGTGCAAAAAACAATCGCCTTTCTTCATACACAGGACAAGTAATTAGCGCGGGATGGGCTGGGCCACGATTGGAGATTCAACTCGGTTCAGTATTGGATGCTGTTGGAGCTGATGTGCCTCGCAGAAGAATTACAGAAGGAGCTTTTGGACCATTGCCAACCACTGCTTCCATCCGTATGGCATGACAATCTCGCCTTCATCCCTAATTGGGCGCCCATATAAGCTCGGTGCAGATGGAAGCGGAACTGAAATTGATTGCATTCATTTGGTATATGCCACTTGGCGTTATCTTGGTATTCCTTCGCCAGCGTTTGAAAATCAATGGTATGTGGCATCAAATAGGTATATAGCGAAAGCAATTTTGCGATGGGGCGCTAGGATACAAGCACCCTACCAGGACGGGGATTTATTGCTGCTACCAGACAAAACACACGTTTTTGCCGTGGTGTGGCAATCAGGCATCCTTTACATTAATAGAGACTTAGGAGCTGTTTCTTGGTGTCCATTGAGCGCAATTCCTCCATGTCACGTTTTTCGATGCCGATCCTGCCTTACGAAAGGCAGCTCATAGAATTACTTGGCTGTAGCCCTGAGGAATATTGCGCTTTTAAAGAAGAAGTGATGCTGCGCTCCAAAGAGCGTCCAGCAGCGTACGAAGGCATCCCTGATATTGTCAATGGTGAAACGGCGTGGATTATTGCATCAATTATTATTTCCATTGGCAGCACTGCAGCGAGTTATTTTCTTGCTCCAAAACCTCCCGAAGCCGGTGGAACAAAACAACGAAATAGACAGCTAGATAGCATTGTCGGGCGTGATAGATTTGCTCCCACTTTTGGTTTTCAAGCGGGACAAGATATTTCTCGCTACGGCGAATCCATCCCCATTGTTTTTACAAAGCATTTTTATCAAGGATTCCTGCGTCAATACATTGGCGGGGTAATGATTAGCCCCAAGCTTGTATGGTCTCGTTCTTATAGCTGGGGACGTTTTCAAAGCATCGATATGATGTTCTTAGCAGGGCAAGGCCAAATGGGGCGTGGCCCTTATTCCACTGCAGCAGAAATTGCAGAAGATCGAGCTGGTGTTTATATTGGGCAGTCTCCCATTGATTCCCTTCTTCCTTCTGATTATCGATGGTTTTATTATCAGGGAGCTGCTGCAAATAGTAATGGCATTGGCTATGCAAATGATAGTAGGCTTGTTGCGACGCACCATCGCCATGGAGATTGGGGGGATGATGGTCCTCCTAATTCTGCGTTCTATGCCCCGTCTTTTGCTGGTGGTGACGCAGCCGGCTTTAGTCACTGTTTTTCTCCTTCTACGCAGCTTCAATTTGGCGTATATGGAGCTATTCCTAATGGCACACCTTTACGCTTAAATTGGCAAATTATAAGCAACATTGATGACTACACAGACGAAACAAGAGATAGCAATAGGGCTAAGCGTGTGATGATTTGTGGCAATACCAGCATGAATGGCATTGGCAGGAATTATCCGAGGCAAATTGGAATTGTATTGCATAATAATTACGCCACTTCATTCACTGGAGACAACGGGGAATATAGAACTATTCAAAAAGGAGATACTATTACTCTTATATATAATGCGCAGCGGCTTCAAAGACAGTTTTACGCAGAAAGTTATATCGATGAAGACAACATAGATACGCGGGGCCTTGATAACACTGAAATAATCACAACATCGCAGTCTGAGCTTGAAAAATACGACGAGGTGTTGCAGCGTGGCACTTATTTCTTCGTGGGCAATTGTAAATTTATTGTCGACTCAAGAACACCAGCAGATGAAATTTATAATAAGCGCACCAGGAAGGCATTTTCTATCAAATTAAAATGTGTTGAAGTTTATCCAGATAAACTTGGCTTTGGCCGCATTGGCATTTGCAATCCATCATATGTCAATAGCACCACTCCACTTCCGCGCAGCAGGGCTGCAGTCGGTACAGATATTGGGGCTCCATGGTTTCCCTTGTGTCAGGCAGAGGTGGCTTCGTTCCAGAACACTCGCAAGTGTCAATACACGGAAATAGGGATTAAGTCTAATGTTTGGTTGCGTTTCAATAATTTATGTAACTTTACAAACCTTCCAGAACCGGAGGCTCTTGATAACTTTGATAGCAAAAATATTATACTGTCTGCTGGTACATTACAAACATATACCACAAGGGCTTCGTTTTTCTTTATTTACGTAAAGCCCGCCAATGCTTCTTCTTCTCAAGACTGGCATTTGATTACTGACATCCCATTTTGCGTCACAGGTTCATCTCCTCAGGATAAATTTAACTTTATTCGCATTGCCCATAATTTTGATCAGTTTGAGTATCAATTGCGCCCAGTATCATCTTCTGAAATTGTTCATATTATTGGGCGAGATCAATATTGTTTCAGGCTTAACGCCGAGGCGTCATTCTTGCCTCAAGAAACAAAGCAGACGCCTTATGGTCCCTTCACTGTTTATACCAAGGGAACAAAGGATCAAATAAGCAGCTTTGCTACTAATGATGAATTGATTAATACAAATATTGATAAGGATGCTCAGTATTATACGGATACCGAAATTGGCGTAAAATTTGTTCGCGCAACATTGCTTAGCAACGGAAGTACGGCATCTCCAAACCAATTAAGCAACGCAATTAGCAAGGCTATTAATAAGGACGCCGATCCAAATGCTTCTGAACAGGGATTTCCCGATATCCCATGGGGAGGCATTGGCGAGGGCAGTATTTACACTTTCACAAATCCAGAAGCAAACTTGTTTAGTGTTGCCCTTTCTAAGAGTGGCCTCTCCAAGGAAATGTCATTAAAAATGGACATTCAAGTGTATAAAGGAACTGCGTCAGGTGACAGAGATTTGTTTTGGCGCATTGTTGATATTCGGCCAATTAATGTCACATCTGATAATAATTTTAAGTGGAGCAAGGGAGACGTATTTACGATTACAAAATCACTAATCAATCCTATTGATTCTGTTGTTTTTCATTTTGAAGTTACTCGTGGCATCTCTGGAAAGCTGCCTAATGCAACCGTGGCACCTGGGCAGTACGAACGTATTTTTGAAGGTAATTCTGCCATCGCTGAAGTTTCGCACTATGGAGATTTAATTAGCAGGAGTTGCGACAATGGCCCGGAGCATGAAGTGGTATATGTAAATGAAAGCCTTACGCCAACAAATATTCCCACTTATGAAGGATGCGCAATGGCCGGTCTTCGCATTCGCAGCGGACGCAACATGAGCCAGTTGGAGCAGCTTCATTTATATCAAAAGAATGGCATTCAAGTGGAGCTTGTAAGGAGCACTGGAAAGCCTTACGCGGTTGGTCCGTCGAATATATTTACGGATCTTGTGTATTATTTGCTGACCAACAAGCAAGCTGGCATGGGAGGATTAGTTGGTGATTCAGTGGTTGATGTAGAGAGTTTTCAAGAAACCGCAAAATTTCTTGAAAGTAATTATTTGTATTACGACGATGTAATTACGGAGCCTAAAAATCTTAGGGATTTTATTGCTTCCATCGTCCCATCATTACTATGCACATTGTCCACTCGCAATGGGAAGATTGCTATTACTCCGGCATTACCCGCTCAGCGCACTGGATCTATTGAACCATTGGTAAGCGTGCCAATTCGTGCAATGTTTACTGATGGCAATATTATTGAAGACTCCTTTGAGCTGCAGCACATTTCTGCTGACGACAGAAAACCATTCAAGGCGTCCATTCGTTATAGGCAAGAAAAGACGAATCAATTCCCGGAAGAAAAAAATATTGTCGTCTACTACAACGACCAAGCTGATGCTCCTATTGAGCAATTTGATTTCACTCACATTACTTCACGCATCCATGCAGAGCAGGCAGCCAAGTATTTGTTGAGTTCACGCAGAAATATTACGCATACTATTAGCTTCAAGGCTGTGCCATATGGCATTGCATTGGCTCCAGGCGATTACATTCGCGTTGTAACGCAAAGTAATATTTTTGATCCCGATGCAAATAATGGCGTCATCTTAGACGATCAAGATGACAATGCAAATGATCCGCGCAAAGGTAACTTTGCTGGTGGCACCATTGTTTCTTTTGAGCCAATTCCAGATGGAAACCACCCGGTGTTTTTATGGGACAGGACAAATCAAGATGTGCAGGATACAACTATTTTGGTAAAGGATGGAATGGCTTTTAATCAGCGCAATGCCATGTTCTGTCTTCGCAAAGACATTAATAGGGAAGAAGTGTACACGGTTGAATCTCTTCAGTTAGATGAAGATGGAATGGTAATGATTACTGCCAGTTATTTTCCTCTTTATGGCGGCACAGATTACAGTAAAATTGCATATGAGGTGGTACGCGGTGGACAAATTGGTTTCACCGTCGAAGCAAACTAATCATGAGTCTTCCAGACATCACGCCCACTTCTCGATCACTAAATCTTGGTCCATGGCCGCTTAAAACTTTCCGTCTCAATAATGGAGCTGAAATTCGGCGTCTTTATGGCAATAGGCGAAATAATTTAGAGCTTGAACTTACCTACGAAAACTTACCAGACAGCGTGGCAAATCAATTTAGAGAGAAATATGATGATACAAAGGGAGGGTTTGATACATTTCGACTTCCAGGCAATACATTTGCTGGGTGGACAAGTGACTCTGGCACCTATATTGGACCCACTGCCAACGTTTGGAGATATAAAGAGCCTCCCACTATTACCAATGTAAAAAGAGGTGTTAGCACTGTGCAGGTGGTCTTAATTAGCGTGTTTGTTCAATAAGACACGTTGGAACAATTAGACTAATTAGTAGGTGACTGTGCTATGACTTATTTCACTGGACGAAATGGGAAAATGGTGGTCGGTGGTTCTACCATCGCCAAGGTTACATCATGGTCCATGAACGCAGACTTGGACCTTTTGGAAACCACTGCATTAAATGATGCCAATAAAAGTTTTGTAGCCAATCTTCCTACTTATACTGGTAGTGCCACAATTTTATATTACAAAGATGCTGCTGGCGCCTTTGAAACTGATGGCATTTTTGGCAGATTATTAAGGCGAAACGCATCACTAGCAACTGCTACTTTGCGGCTACAAATAGCGGACGGTAACACTGTGCGAGAAGTAGTTTTAGAAGCATTTATTACATCATTAGCCATTGGAAGTTCTGTGGGAGAAATCGTATCAGCAGATATTAATTTCCAGGCAACGGGAGACCTTGCCGATCCTACGGCTCAAGCACCTGCTGGTGTTGCATTGTAATCATGAGTGTTTATCTTGGACATCGAGGGCGAATTGAACTGCAGCGCACTGGGCAGTCAAAGATTGTCACCAATGTATTGGCTAATCATGTCAATGCCGATTTAGATCGGCTTCAATTGGATTTTGGTCAAGAGAACGGAGTGGATTTATTATGCCCTTTTAATAATGGCGATGAGATAGAATTTCGCGGGCCAATAAACGCCGCAGGAAATCGCACATTATTATCTTTTGTATCGGCTAGTGGCTGGTCAGATGGCAATCAGCATGGCTCTGGAAAATGGTTTGTTAATGTTGATGACCTAGGTGGAATACGCCTTTATTCAAGTTTTGAGGCAAGTCTGGCTGGAGATACTGGTACGTCTATTCCATTGGAAACACTTGCTAATGATATTGACAATGTAGAACTAGAGCTTGCAAATAATATCCCGCGCATACTAGGCAGGGCTATTTCTTGGGAATTAAATACAACCAGGGAGAATGTTGATACGACTGTATTAATGGATCAATTCAGGAGTCAATGGTCGAGTTTGATGTCTGGAAGTGGGCGAATTAATGCTCAATGGAATTACAGAGAAGAAGTTGGAGAAACCGGAATTGATATTTCCAATTATTTTCTACAGCTAGCTTTGCGTACTGAAATTGGGGCTCAGTTTAAGGCTCAATTGTTCCTTAAAACTCCTGGAGCTGGAGGCTTAAATCCAGACGGCACTGACGACGCGCTTTGGTATGACATTTCTGGAGTGGTTACGCAAGCGGGGGTGCAAGTGTCGCCAGATGCATTGATAGAAGTTGGAATAGATTTTATTACAACGGGACCAATTAAATTACTTGCTCGTACTATTCCATTGGATGTTATCTTGCAGGAAAATGGAGATGATCTTTTGTTAGATGGTTTAGTTGCTGGCCGCCTCTTGCTAGAGTGAGGCATAGCGTAAAAAGCAGCGCTGAATTATGGCCGACCTTAAAATTTCTCAACTTACAGAACTTGCTGCCGCTGATTTGGCAAGCGATGATGTGTTGGCTGTTGTTAATCTTGGCACTGGAGAAACGCGAAAAATCAAGGCCACTTCATTAATTAATAGAAGCGTAATTTTTCTTTCTGGCAGTACCATTTCTGGAAGTGCTGTTAATTTTAGTAGCGTTACTATTAGTGGAACATCTTTAGCAAGCGGCACAGTTTCGTCTGGTAATATTGCGTTTAATTCAATTACTGCTCAATTATTGGCAGACAATAGCGTCAATGTAGTAGACAGCGCTCTGCCAGCGTCTGGTGAATTTTTAGGGCAATTTGCTACTACAACTGGAGATGATTTTATTTATGCATGGGATGGATCATCTTGGTCTCCTATTAAAGCGGCTGGATCTATTGCTTCTGTTAGTGGTGTAGCATCTGGCATTGTAAATATTGCTTCTATTACAACTAGCGGAAATGCCGTCATTAGTGGTTATTTATCTGCCACTACTTCCGGCTCTCAATTCCTAGCTGGGCCGACTGGAGCTGGAGGATCAGTATATTATCGCCCTATTGAATCTTCCGATCTTCCCATTGCTACCACGGCCCAAGCGGGAGCTGTCATTATCAATGGAAATGGCCTGACGCTAAGTGGCAACACTGTTGCCATTGACAATTTTATTTCCACTGCTTCTGGCTTTTTAGGCGTTGCAGTTAATGAATATGGCTTGATTACTCATACCAGGGCTGTTGTTGGAGCGGATCTCCCCATTGCTCAATCTGGAATTACTGGAGCGGTTCAGCCCGGTACTGGCCTTGATGTGGATGGTGTGGGAACTATTGGCCATTCCAACTCCATTGCATCTGGAGTGGTAAACGGCATTACATTTGATACTGAAGGGCACATTACAAATGCCATCCCATTAATTGCAGCAGATATTCCAAATCTTGATGCCAGCAAGATAACGACTGGCACCCTTGACAATGCGCGCATAGCTGCTCAAAGTATTGTGGGCGCCAAACTGGCCGATAGGTCTACGGCGCAATTCGGTGATAATCAACCCACTGCAGAATATATTGGCCAGCTTTATTTTAATAGCCTTTCACGAGATATTTATATTTGGGACGGCAACGTTTGGCAGCCGATTGGTATTTCAGTTGGTGAAATTGTATTCGCCGGTACATACGATGCAGGTACCAATTTAGTTGCTTCTGTGACCAGCGATGGTTCTGCTGTTGGCTTAGTAGTTGGACAAGCACTGCCTGCTGCCGCCACTGCAAATAATAGATATTATCTTGTTGTTTCGGAAGCAGGCACTGGCACTGGTAATGCACCAAATGTAGCGCTTGCACCTCCAGATATTATTCTTTCCAATGGAAGCGCATGGACTGAAATTGACGTTAGTCAAACTCTTACTAACGTAACAGCAAACCAAGTTTCCTATACGCCCGCTGGAAACATTGCTGCAACAAATGTACAAGCGGCATTGGATGAATTAGATAATGAAAAGCTTGCCGTAAGCGGCGGGACAGTTACGGGAGTAATTACCCTTAGCAATACAAGTAGTGGCATTGCTTTTGAAGGCACTACTGATAATGCTTTTGAGACTTTACTCAATGCTGTAGATCCAACCGCCGACAATACAATATTATTACCAAACCTTAGTGGCACATTAATTACCACCGGAGATACGGCCACAATTAGTGGTGTCATGATTGCTAGTGGCACTATTACTAACGCCAAAATCAGTCCAACTGCGGCTATTGACGGAGCAAAAATTCAAGCAGCAAGCACGACGACGAGTGGCGTTGTTGTGTTAGTGGATTCAACTAGCAGCACAAGCACGTCTACTGCCGCCACTCCGAATTCAGTTAAGACTGCTTATGATCTAGCAAATGCAGCGCTACCATCATCTGGTGGCACAATGACAGGAGCAATTACATTTGCCTCTGGACAAACTATTAGCGGATATGCACAACTAGCGAGTGCGCAAAGCTTTACTGCGGCTCAGCGGGGTTCAGTTGTTAGCGTTGCTGGAAGCGGAACTGTAACGCTTAATTTAGCATTGGGCAATAATTTTGCTGCCACATTGAGTGGAACCACTACTTATGCATTGCCGTCTGGAATGACTGCGGGCCAAAGCGGGGCTTTAGTGCTAACGCAAGATGGCACAGGAAGTCGCCTGGTTTCCTTCTCTGGATGGAAATTCCCTGGCGGGACAGCTCCAACTGCCACTACAACGGCATCGGGAGTTGACGTGGTTGTTTATTACGTCGAAAGTGCTTCTAGAATTAGCGCTCGCATGGTTAATGATGTGAAGTAGGAGAAAACTAATGATTCCAGGAAATATTAATTCTTTACTGCTTGCTGCCGATGCAGCGCCTACTGGTTATAGTATCTCACGTTCACTGCGGTTCAACAGTAGTGACAGTGACTTGTGGCAAAACCTTTGTAATACACAGGAGGCAGCAAAATGACTATCCCAGGAAGCGCAATATCTCTTCTTCTTGCAGGCGCAGCTACCGACCCTAACCTTGTCGAGATCTACGCCTGGGGCGGTGGCGGTGGGAGCGGCTATGCAGGTGGATCAGGTGCTGGCGGAGGCGGTGGTGCGGTTTACGCAACTGCTGTAATAAGCCCATCTCAGGTTTACAACGTCATTGTCGGTGGCGGCGGTTTAACAATGGCACCCAATGCAGGCACGGGCGGCACCGTGTCCGGCGGCGGTGGATTAGCTGGCACAAGTGGCTATGGCGGCCAAGGCGGCGGATATTCAGGGATTTTTATTGGCGCTGCAGCAACCCAAAATGCCGCGCTTGTTATTGCCGGTGGTGGTGGTGGTGGCGCTTATGAAGGTGCTGCCGGTGGCGCTGGTGGTGGATCTACAGGTGCCGCAGGAGGCAGCGGAGCTGCTGCTGGTGGCGGAGGCGGAACGCAAAGTGCAGGTGGCACCTCTTCGCATTCGGGTGTTGGCACTGCGCTGAAAGGAGGCGATTGCGGAACATCGGGAGACGGTGGAGGCGGCGGCGGTGGAGGCGGCGGTTATTGGGGCGGCGGTGCTGGCTCTGGAGCAAACCCTGGCTCAGCCGGTGGTGGCGGTTCTGGGTATATCAACACGCTGCAAACACTAACCGGCACGCTTTACGCAGGTTCTGGTGCTACTCCAGGAAATAGCGGCAGTTCTTTTAGAGGAAGCTATGGCAATGGCGGGGCCAGCGGCGCGAACAACGGCTTGCAAGGTGTTGTTATTATTCGCTATCAAGGCACACCGCGCTATACAGGCGGGACGATCACTCAATCTGGCGGGTACACAACACATACATTTACAGCAAATGGCTATCTAAATCTGAATACGGTTCTTTTGATGCCATTCAAGACATCGGCAACTGCAGACCATTCCCCCATTCCAAAGACAGTCACCATGAACGGTACTGTCACGATTTCATCGACTCAGTCAAAGTATTATGGTGCTAGCGCCTATTTCTCCAATGGAAACTGGCTGTCTGTCGCCGCTTCAAACGATTTTCTTTTTGCAGCTAATGATTTTACGATGGAATTGTGGATTTACCCAACCACAAACGCTTATGATATCTTTGGTGCTCTGGGGGGAAAACTTGCGCTTGGCTTGATTATTGGCAATTCATATAACTTTTCCAGGGCCGATGGAACAATCACTTTTGCCGACGACGGCTCGGGCGGCATTGTTACTAATTACCCGAATCAAAACTCAGTGAGCGGGCCAATGGTGGTCAACCAATGGCAGCACCTTGCGTTTGTCCGCAGTGGCACGTCATTTTTGATATTTAGAGACGGTCAGCTTTTAAGCACCACAACTGTCAGCTCTTCCAATAATAACGTCGGCAGCAGTTCTCTCGCCATGGGAATTGGGCGTTTAACTGGATCAACCAATAGGCCAGTCACTGGATACATCCAAGATCTTGCTGTTTATAAGGGTTATGCAAAATACACCGGAACGTTTACGCCTCCAGGTCCCCTTACATAAGGCATGTCAATTCTTCAATTACGCCCGCGCCCGCTGACCCCACTAGAGAACAAGGTTAAAGCGTCGGCATTTCATAGTCCTGCGTTGTATTGCAGTAGTGCTTCCAAATAACCTCAGCCGTATTGCCGGCCCACTTTGCGACTTGCGCCACGGGTATTCCTGCCTCAATCCACCGGCTGATTGCTGTGTGGCGCAGATCGTAAGGCCGGTAACGGTGACTCGTTAATCCAGCAGTGTGCAATTCCTTGGCTCTGTCATAGAAAAAACTCTGGAACGCATACCTGTTGTACGGGAAAATATATTCATTGTCCTTGTCTACGGAATCAAGAATTTCTAAACACTTTTCGTTTAAAGGTACAACACGTTTCTTGTTTGTTTTTGTAGAAAACTTCAGGCCATGCGTAAGGGTGTAATTGCAATGGATCAATAACTTCCCATCCTTTAGGTCAGTCCACTTGGCAGCGCGAACTTCACCTGTACGCATTGCTGTCTGGAGCATAAATTCAGAGTAAGCCGACCAACGTGCGCCACATTTTGTTTGGCGAGCTTCTAGAGCAGTGAGTAAAAGCGCTACTTCGCTGCGTGGAATTACGATGATTTCTTCATCCATCTGGGGCGCCTTAGGCATCCGAAAACTGGCAATCGGATTTTTAGGCAGGTAGGCAATGTCTTCGCTGCTGGCCCAGCGATAAAGGGCCTTGACATACATAGCCACCCTGCGGCTGGACTTGACGGGCTGCTGGCTCAAAACCCATGTAAGAACCTGCCTGCCTTGCTCCAGTTCTGTAACCGGACAGCGACCGATCCACTTGTCGACTTGCCTGTAGTCCGCCATGAGACTGGTGGGACACAAGACAGCAGAACGCTCTGCGTGGAACTCGGCCCATGCGCTTTGGAGGGTGTGTGGCACAGTAGTCGCCTACAGGGCCGAGTAAAGTACCGCTATACGTGCCTCCTGTCTAGGTCCAGTACAGATGTTCCTGTTAGACGGCAAGCCACTGAGCCCAGATGTGGCGTTCACCCACGACGGTGTTCAGTACCCCGCCAACTGGCTCCGGCTTGCTACTCCCGAGCAGCGTGCAGCGATCGGCATCACCGAGGTGCCCGATCCCGCTCCAGTCGATCAGCGCTTCTACTGGGATACAGGCATCCCCAAGGACCACACCCAACTGGTCGAGCAGTGGACGCAGCAGACCCGCACCACCGCCAACACCCTGCTGGCACCAACGGATTGGATCATCATCCGCGAGGCTGACAACGGCAAACCTGCTGATCCCGTGCTACGCACCTGGCGCGAGGAAATCCGCCTTGCATCAGGCAGCAAGGTCTACGAAATCAAGCAGACAGCTGACACCGCTGCACTAGCTGCTTACATTACCGGCGCCGACTACCCAGCTTGGCCCAGTGATCCCTACGCTCCTGCTCAGCCTGCTCCTACTGATGGGGTGGAGTTTTCTGGCAATGGCGTCACTAGCGGATTCTGATCATGGCGGTAAAAAGTAAAACAGCTCTTGGGCGCGTCGAGCACAAAGCCGGACGTCCAAAAACAACTTCACAAGGTTTTGGTCAGCACAGCCGTCCACGCCGTCGCGGCAAGAAAAAGCTGGTCGGCCAAGGGCGCTAAATTAGTAAAAAGGTCGGCGGTATGCCTCGCAATGGAACACCACGAGGAAGTACATTCCGCCGCACCACAACAACCTAGTCTGATCAATCAGGCTGTACCGGCATTGCTTGCTACGGCTGTGGTGGGCTTAGCCGGTCTTTTTATGCAAGTTGCCAAGCTGGATCAATCGGTAAACACGGTTGCCGCCGATATTCAGGAGTTAAAAAACGACAGCAAGGAACGGCTATCGGACCTTGAAGGTAGGGTTAGGTACATTGAAATGTCGATTGGCAAGAGCAAATAACAGCTTTACACTGAAGGAAACGCGATTCCGCCATGGATCCGACCACTGCTGCTGTCATTGCCATCATCATCGCTGCTGGGTCTGAAATCATCAGCCTGCTGCCGATCAAAGAGAACGGGTGGATTCAACTCATTCTTAAGGCGCTTAAGGTGCTATTCCCAAAGCGCTGAAAGCTGACACGGTATGGCTGGCGCGATTTGGCCAGAAAACTTGGCGTGATCAACTGCGTAAGGCTGCGCAAGATTACAAGTTTGAAAAAACGCTGGGTCCACGGCTAGATCGCGCTGAGGCCGATTGGCATAAGGCACAACCACAGGAACCGGCGCCTGTCATCGTGCATGAACTACCCGATCCTGAGCTACAGACTGGTGATAGCCGTTTGCTTGGCGGCGCCATGAGTATTCACGCACCTTGGAGCGATGACGCAAAACGCAATCAGGCTGATTGATCTGTTTCGGTATTACAAGGCATTACCGCATCAGATGGCTGCAATTACGGAATTGGAATCCGTGATTTCAAAGGCGAATCCGCATATCTTTAGCCGTGATCAGAGCTGGTTCAAAACGTGGAGTCAAAGCGGAAAACAGGAAGACAATGATCTACAGCCAGCACTGGAGCTGATTAAGAAATTTGAAGGTTCCAGGCTTGAGGCGTATTTATGTCCGGCGAATGTCTGGACAATCGGTTATGGCCACACTGGCCCGAACGTAAAGCCTGGGCTGAAGATCACGCAGGCAGATGCAGAGGCGTTATTGCTGTCTGATGTTGAGCGCTTTGCGCGTGCTGTTGATACGTGGATCAAGGTAAAACTGAGCAATAATCAACGTTGCGCCCTGATTAGTTTTACGTTCAATGTGGGCATTGGTGCGCTGCAGGAAAGCACACTGCGTAAGCGTTTGAACAACGGCGAGGATGCCGTCAAGGTGGCAATGGAAGAGCTGCCACGGTGGAACAAAGGTGACAGCAAGATCCTTGAGGGTTTGGTGCGGCGTCGCAAGGCAGAGGTTGATTTGTTTTGCCGTGGCGTGAAGCCTTTGACTGATGATGTGAAGTTAACGCCCAATAAGCCGTTTAGCTTTAAGGTGACGCCACACATTGCCTATGGCGAGCTGGCATTAAATGAAGAGGCCAGACGTTTTACTAAGCAACATCAGTGCGATACGGCGATTGTTCTGTGTAATTTTCTTGAAAAGGCTCGCGTTGCGTTTGGCAATAAACCCATTGTGATTACCAGTGGATATAGACCGCCGAAGGTAAATGCATCTGTAGGCGGTGCATCTAGATCGGAACATCTTTACGATGCGCCTGATACTGGAGCTGTTGATTTTTACATTGAAGGCGTCAATATTTACGATCTTCAGGAATGGTGCAAGGCTCACTGGCCGTTCAGCTTGGGGCTAGGTGCGCCAAAAGGTTTCGTCCACTGTGGAATCCGCCCCGGTCGGCCTAAAGTCGTTTGGATTTATTGATGCCTCGTGCTGCTGCCTGATTCTGAGATCCGTGCCCTGTGCCAATCTCACGCTCTGATTCATCCGTTCAATCCTGATCGCCTAAATCCTGCCAGCTATGACGTGGCGCTAGGGGACAACATCATGATTGAGGTGGCCGAAACCCCCGAGCTGATCAGGCACAGCATTAAGACGCACACCAAGGAGGATCCGTACTGGCTGCAGCCTGGTGAATTCATCCTTGCCGAAACACAGGAGATTTTCAACCTGCCTGATAGCCCGGCGATTGCCGCTCAGTTTGTACTGAAATCAAGTCGTGCGCGCTCTGGTATTCAGCATATGTTGGCCGGATTTTGTGATCCTGGCTGGCATGGCAGCAGGCTGACACTGGAATTAAAGAATGTGCGGCGAAAGCATCGTGTTGGTGTTTGGCCGGGTTTGCTAATTGGTCAGATGGTCTTTATGCCACTCAGCGATGACCCTGAAAAGTCTTACGCTGAGGTTGGGCACTACAACCGACACGAAACCGTAATGCCATCTTGGGAAACATTTAAGACTTTCCCGAGCGTTAATGCTTAGCCTGTAAAAGGAGAGATGGGGATCACCGCTCAGTGCCAAGGCTGGGCGGTTTTTTATTGCCTAATGATCTGGCCCTTGTTGACGCCTTAGAAAGCAAGGCACATCAGGATCCTGCAGCATATGCAGGCTGAACTCATCGGCATAACGATCAGCGCACCATTTCTGAGCGCCGCCTACGGTGCGGAATGGTCCGACTCGTGTTCCGTCAGGAAGCTTGACGTAATAAGTCATTTTCGTTGTAGTAGCTACCGTTTAGAGAACCAAGCGGTCGCCTGGTGGTTGAACACATTGACGGTACAGAGCTTGTACGCAAGCACGAAGCAAAACGCCGTTTCCGTGATCAGATCCTGTTGCATTTCAATTATCACTGCGCTTATTGCTTTGAGCCGTTAGGGCGTTCCCCAACACTTGATCATGTAATCCCAAAAATCAAGGGCGGCACCAGTGCAATGAATAATTTGGTTGCCTGTTGTTTTGGGTGCAATATGTCAAAAGGACATAAGGACTGGCGAGTTTGGTACAGAAATCTGCCGTTTTGGTCGGAGATTGGGGAGGCAAGAATTATGGATTGGATTAACAGGGATTAAGGGCAAGTCATCTGATGAAGATAAATTTCAGCTTGCCAGAGATCAGAGGTATAACGACAAACTCCTTTGTAACAAGTGCGGTAATACATTTCTCCACCTTCCGCAGGTTCTAGAACTTCGATGTAACTACCGTCTTCAAAATCAGTCCGGCTCAAAATTGTCGGTTCCATCGTTGTACAGGCTGCATTGATTAGCAAAACGACCGTTCGGGAAGCTCTTGGCCTCAGGAAAACCAAGCGAGCAGCCGTTTCCTCCATTGTGGGTCAGGGTTGGTGCCCATTGAATGCAATCCCAGCAACGAAGGCCTGTAGGTTCAGGATCTTCTAATGGTTCAAGCTTTTCACCGGCTCTGAAGGCTTGATAAATGTTGTTGGCCCGCACAAAGGCAAGCCGTAATTCTTTGGTGTGAAGATCCACCTCTACCTGTTGCTCTGGCCGTGGGCCAAGGCGTATACGACAGCGCCAGTTCTCAAACAGCTTGTGCCGTTCAAGGATCAGTCTGTTATTGAAGAGGTGGATCACGATCAGTCTTCCTCGCCGTAGGAAGGCATATGGAAGAGGCGTTCAAGGTTGAAATGATCCGGTGGCATTTCATCTGGCGCCTGGCCTTCACGGAACGGATCGTTTAGATCACGCACGATGTAGGTAACAGGTGTGTGGCGCAGACGGATTTGAATGGTTCCGACCCGAGGGCTTTTGGCCAGCACTCTGAAACACCAGTTTTCAAAGCGATTAAGGAAAGGAACTTTGATGGCCATGTTCAGGGTTTTGGCGGAACCAAATACGTTGTTAGAAGGGTGATAGCAACATCAGCGTACCGATTAGCCAGCTCGCTGTCAGTACCACCAACAGCACGGATGAGATCAGAACGGAAAACGTTGTAATCAAGGTCACGTAGGTTGCTGGCGACTTCACGAGAAAATTCATCCCAAAGGCCGGTGTAAAGCTGATCGTTGCGGCCTTTGCGTTGGTAAATCATGTCCATGAAATCAGCACGGCGTTGGTCAAGTTCAATGGCGGTCAGCATAGTTTTTAGCGATTGCAAGGGCTTGGGAACGGGTATCGCAGAGCGGGCCGTACCAGACTGAATTGCCATCCCAGCACCAAGGCTGAAAGGCAGACATGACACCGTAACCAACCCAATCAGCTCCATAGCAGTGATGCCGTGGACTGTCATATCGGTTGGCTTCCGCTTTGATCGGTGCCATTGGCTATTGGGCAGTTTGCCGTTTGATAGCGAATAAACGGCTGAAGCGCAGCGTACATACGAACACAGTCGTCAATCGTGTGATTGTTGAACCGTGGCGCCCAGTATTCAGCAAGGCATTCAATCAGTACAGCTTGGATTTCGCTGGTAGAGGTGACAGGCTGCTGCGAAGGATGGTTCATCTATGGCCTCGGGGAAGCCGTAGGAACATTCACCGTGACGAAATTCCGCACAGTTTGTACAGAGTTTGGCGCGGGCGACGTAATCACGGCGGACTGATTCTTTGACGCGGACTGGAATACGTGGAATTTTAGGGGCAATGTCTGTCCATGATTTTCCGTTGCGTATTAAGGAAATCGCCTGCCGAGTTACATCTAATTGATCAGCCAGCTCTTGATTGGTTTGAGTTGACTGCAGGATGTAAATGATCTTGGCAGGCGTGAGCTTTGTTTTATTGGTACGCGCCATTGAGTGTGGGTAGTTTTACCTCACTGTGCTTGTCGGGTGTGATCCAGCGAAGGTCGTTATAGACCGGTCCCCATGTTTCAAAGGCGAGTTGTTTGGCTTCAGGAAAGCCACAGGCCACCACCCAGTCGTAGACGTTGATGGATGGAATGGTGAAATAAAAACGACGTGGTTGTGGTTGCATGATCAGCGGGTTTCGATGGGTCGTTTGGAGAGGTAAAGCTGTGAGACTTGATAAGTTGCGCCTGTGGCAAAGCTTTGAACGAGGTAAGTGGGCCATGAGCAGCCTTCTACCTTGCTGATGACTGTTGCTTCAACCTGAGGCCAGCCACGGACATAGCAAGGCATTCCGGGATAGAAACGCCACAGGTCACGCTCAACTCTGACGCCGCGTGCATTGGGCGACATTTTGTAGACCTTTTGACCGGTTGGGATGACAGGTGCCACCATGCCGGAGCACTGAGCAGTGAGAACAACGAGGCTCATTTTGTGGTGGTGTAGACGGCGTGTTGAGTACCGCTGTGGTGAGCGGTTTTAAGAGTTAGGCCATCGTGAATGATGGCGCCGAAGATAAGGCCAGGGATCAGGATTTGCAGGATCCCGCAGAGGCAATTTTTCATGGTGTGGTGTGGGTTGTCGGTTGGCCGGATCGCTCCGGTTGGGTGAATGGTAGCGACTATTCGGGCGGAGTAAACCCCTAAATTCATGGTGTTGCAATTCGTTACCTTGCCCCGTGTCTACCGTGAATGTGATATGCACTTCAAACCATGGACAACGAAGCCTGGCGGTGGATGCAACTCAAGCCAGATGCCACTAGCGCCTTTCAAGTCGAAAAAGAAGCCCGGCGCCTAGAGAACACCCCAAACGCCGGGCCTATTGCTGCTCAGTTGTATCGCGCTTGGTCTATGCAGCAGACCTTGCTACAGCAGGCCACCAACCGTATTGCAGCTTTAGAGCTGCAGTTGATGAAGACAGGCAATCAGGCAGACACCTGAACATCCTTCCACGTCTTGCCGTATTTGATCAGGTTGACTGTGGTGACATGTACGCCGTAATCGTTGGCGATCTTTTGCGCTGATTCATTGCCAGCAGCAAGACGGCGTTTGATTTCAGCCACCTTGTCAGGATTTAGGGCTCCGCGCTTGCGCTTGGCCTTACGACGCTTGCTAGTCAGGGCGGTTGGCTGATCGTGCTCGGTTACAGCTTTGGGCTGTGCGGCGCCGCCAGCTTTGATGACCTGCGCTGATTCGATCAACCGTTGGATCTGGCCAATGCGGTTGTTCAGTTCGACGACTTGAGAATCGGTAAGGATGATCATGGAATCCATCAGAAGAGATCGGTTTGGGCTTTGGGACGATATTCGCTGATTGCCATTTTTAGGTATTCACGACCGGATTGTTCGGCTGTGCGAGGCATCAGGCTGGCGCGAATTTTTACACACGATTCGCCGCGTTGGTTTTGCACTGGATTTTGCTTGAGTGCCCAGTTGTAAAGCTTCTCAAGTTGATCCACTGGGATTTCAGCGATTGACCAGTAATTACCTGGCTTATCTTCGCTGGGCATACAGTTGAACCACAGTGTGAATTCGTTTTGCGGGTAATCAGCCATTGTTTGTAAGGAAGCTTGAGATGATGTGACGCAAGGCTTGATTGATGTTCTGACCTGATTTGGCGCAGTACACCTTCAGTTGCCGGTAGGTATCAGGCGGAAGTTTGGCCGCAACGATGGTGCGGTTTTTTCTCCGATTGATTTCCTCTTGTGTTTTGGGCCGTCGCCCTGTCATGCGGGATTGTCAGCGATGTACTTGGCAATGAACTCCTTATGTTCAGGGAACTGGATGCGGTCAGCGATACGCGGCGCCATGATCTTGAACTGCTTTTTGAAGGCAGTAATCAGATCATCACGTTTTTCGTAACCCTTGACCCAACCCTTGATTTCCTCAACCTCTTCATCGGTCAGAAAAACGACCTTTGATTCAGCCTTGGATTCGGTCTTGGTCTTTGCCTTGGGTTGAGTGTCCTGCACTTGGGACGGTTGCGCCTTGGGCGTGTCCTGCTGCAGGGCTGGCTTGGTCGGTTCTTCGCGGTGCGGGTTTTCTATGGCTTCCCGTGCCCAGAGTTGCCATGCAAGGCCGAATTGCGCGGCTGCAGCAGTACAGAGGCAACGCCGATGAGCATCAGTGAGATCACGGGCAGTGACCTTTTCAAACGCGATGGCGTTGTTGCGGTTATCCATGATCGCCTGCGGGAATGGCGGCGTATCGGATCCGTTGACGTGTTCAAAACACCCGACCACATAAGCGGTTCCGTCGGGAGACTTCCAGACATGGCCGGTTTCTGGGTGAGCCTTGAGCGCAAACTGCCAGCCAGGCGCATGATCATGGAGTAGGTGGGCAACACGGCACCAGTTGACGTAATCAGCGGCGTAGGAGCCGGTTCCTTTGGTTGATACGTCTTGCTGCGTAATGATGCCCCCAAGATTGGGGTAATCGGTCATAGGGATTGCGCGGGTTGTGTGGTGATCGGTTGAGGACGGGCTTCGGACCCATCAAGAGTATACCCTTAAATGCAAGGGCTGTCTAGATCCTTTCAAATCTGTATCCGGCAGTCTTATGTCCTTTGTCAACCGCCCGCGCAATGCACTGCCTTACAACAAATACATCACGAGCAGCGGCTCCCATGCTTGGGTAGATCTTGCCAGTTTCAATACAGCGCACACGTTTTTGTTTCCATTGCCGATCCGGTCGTTTCGGGTACTTCCGCAAGATTTCCTTTGCCCATCGTGAATCTTCTAGCAACATCTGAAGGCCAACCTCATTAGCCCCGCCAAGACGTGAAGGATGATGGCGTGCAAAATCCTTGAACATCTTGGTCGTTACATAATTAAACGTTTTCCTTTTGCTGTCGCGTCGGTATGTTTCAAGTGGATAATCCTTAAGACGCTTCCAACCCGCAATGGTGTCTCTGGATAGCCCAAGCATCTGGCCAAGTTTCATAAATGTATAAAACTCAACTGTTGGCCGGTTGGAATAGCCAAGCGTTCTAAGTTTTTTATCTATTGCGTGTTTGCTGCGATCAGGTAGCCCATTAACACGTGCCCATAAATTAAACGAACGAACAAGCCGTGACAGCGGCATCGTATTGACGTGATCAATTAGCCAATCTGTTTCTTCCTGCGTCCATAGCCGGACCCGTGTTCGTGGCTTATTGGCGCAGCTACTACTGCAGGTTTTTCGCGTTGACGGCCTGCCATTACGCAGGATTTTGATGTCAAATGCAGTGCCGCAAATCTTGCAAATGCGGACGTATTTTGATGCGTTCACAGTTTGTTAAGAGTGATCAGGGCTCCTGGTAATTCGCCTTCGTTGGCGTACTGTTTTGTGGCTATCAACGTCACGACCTGTGAATCGTCTTTGATCAACACATTTGTAATCCCGTCCAAAGTTGAGCGGCAAAGCTTATCAAGATCAGGTTTAGTGAACTTGTAAAACGGCGCCTTAGGCTTGATTTCGCCTTTGCTGTTGTAATGCGCTTTTGGGCGGCTGAACAGAAAGGTAATCAATACGCTGACAGGTTCATCAATCAATGCCTCGCCGGTTTCAAGCGCTGCCTGGCTGACGGCAAAACGCCATGGCTTGACCTTCTTTGATGCTTCTACCATGCGGCCATTGCCAACATGTCGCTTGCTGCCCTGAGGCGCTGGCTCAATGCCCTGAACGGCAAACTTCATTTCGTATGCGTCAGACAACGATTCAGGTGTTCAACTGGCGTGCTCAGTGTGATGCCTTGAACGTCAGGGCGCATGGATAGCAACCAAAACAGAAACCGCGTCTGCCAAGTCAGGTTGTAAGGGTTGTCAATCATTCGATTGCATCAAACAATTTTCAAGATGTTTTTTTTGTGGAATGGACTGGTAGTACAGACTTTTGCGTTCGTCTTTCGGGTCAACGGTCAGCAGGTACTGCACCAGCTCTGCCACGGCGTTTGTGTATTGCTCTGGATCCCATAGGTCGTACTTGGCCAAGATGGCTTCAATGCGGTCGTCTACGGGAGAGCCAGCCATCAGAACTCTGCCTTTGGCAGCGTCACTCTCCAATATTCTGTTTCGCGCTTGGTGGCGACGCCTTCAAACTGCTCTAGCTGCTGCAGTTCCTTGACGGCATTGCTGTATTGCCAACTCGTGCGCGTGCAGCGGGATACCTTGATGCCGTGAAGGGCAAGGTTGCCTTCGTCATCTTTGATGTCGTCTAGGTCGCCTGCGGTGTACATCAGGGCAAGGTCATCCATGAGGCGATCAAGGATTTCCTGATGACGGGCGATTTCTTTTTTGGTGCTGGCGATGACGCCGAGCAGGGTGTTGGGGTTGGTCATGGTGAAGAAAAGGCCCCATACGGGGCCACGAGATCAGAACAGGAGGCCGAGGCAGAAGCTCACGGCTGCAATCCAAAGAGCAACAGTGATCTGTTCTTTTGATTCGTTCACCTGTTGTTCAAGGGTTGAAGTGGTGTCGGCTTGCTGCTGTAGCAGGTCGATTAACTGCGCCTTGGTGGTACGGGTCAGGTTGGTCATGGCGTTTCGTGTCGTGGTGGCATCGCTGCCATAGGGAGTATACCCCTAAACAGAGGCCGTGGCAACCCGCCTCAAAACTCCGGTTGGTTCAGCATCAGGAACGCATCACGGGCGCCCTGCCACTCGATCACCGCCTCGTCAACGTCCACCTTTTGCAACGTCGTACTGCCAGGTCGGCTCCACAGCACCCCAGCCTTCTGCACATACAGCTTCGGCCAGTGCAGGCTCAGCATTCCCAAGTACCCGCCCAACTGTGGGCTCACGTCATACGGGCTGGCATCGGCCTTGCCCTGCGTTTTCAAATCCACCAGCACAAGCTGTTCGTAATCATCCTTACGCCGCAGCAGGCAATCGAAGCTGCCCGCAATGTTGCGTTCTAAATCCGCCAACCGATATTCACAGGCCACTGCCTCATACGTATTCCAAACGGAATGTTCAAGCAGCGGCTCAACCCATTCGCTGTAGTCAGCCGGATACACCCCTGGCTCACCAGTCGTCAGAAAGTTTTCCAACGCCAAATGAACTGCCTTCCCACGCGGTTCCCAAATGTGTTTGGTCTCCATAATCCGTTTCATCGCCCACGCATCCTTCGTGCCCTTGCACACCTGCGTTACTGAATGATTCAGCCACTGACCCGTGGGCTGCCATTGGTAGCGGTGCGCTTCCTCGTTGAACAGGATCGGCAGCGGCGGTAACCACCGGGAAGTCTCTTGGATCTGTGATTTGGACTCGTTCGGCTGGTGTGGGCTCATCTCTGAGGGGATTACGGAAGACGGGCGGTGTAAAACCGGGAATGCGTTTGGCATCCTCCATTGTGATGACCCAGCCGCGTGATGGCACGTCTAGGTCTTGCAAGGTCCAATGTCCGGCTTCAATGCCACGTCTAAGCAGACGGCAAACCTCGGCGGCATCAAATGCTGGTTTCATGCCTCGCTTGGTTTGAATTGTTGACACTCAGCAAGCAACTTTGCAGCCATATCAGGCCGCAACAGACCCATCTCCCTAGCTGAATAAACGATCAAATCCCAGTCATAGGCGACATAACAAGCAATCGGAACATTCTTTCCGGTTTTGGTCGGAAACAGCAACGGAAATCCACGGCTATGGCGTTTTTCGCTCAAATATCCGTTGCTGTATTCAGGATCTTTGTCGTAACGGAGTCTGTAAGCCGCCTTGGTTCGTTTGCCTAATTCTGCTTCACGATTGGTGACTAACTTTGTAAGATTTGAATCGTTAAGTTGCAGGAAAAACTCGGTTACGCCAATGGGTATTTCAGGGTCAACAACGACACCCATAAAACGCGGCAGTTTGTCTAATGGCGAGAGAACCGATGACGTACCGGGCAGCATTCCGGTTGCCGATTGAACCGCAACAGATTTAAGAAGCAAAAGATCGCGCTTAAGCTCAATCTCCATGCGGGCATCAATAAGTCCCGGCGTATGTGTTGCGATCATTTGATGTATGTCGCAAACAATCTTTGCGGCGGTTCCAATAGTTTCTATTGGACTTAAAGCCAGTGGTTGATTGTCTTGCGCCAGTGATTTGCGTTCAAGTTCTTCCAAAAACCATTTATCCATCCACACGGCAAATGGTGCATTTATCCAACGCGCCAAATCAACAGCTACTTGAGGATGAATCCATGTCTCGTTGCCATGGCGTACCTGCACAAGTTGAGAGATGGGAATCTGCGTCTCTTCAAAAAGCGCTTCCGCGTATTCGCCAGCGCGATCAGTCCGCCAGTAATCGGCCCATCGTTTGTCGTTGGCTTTGCACATCGCAGTTGCGTTGACAAAACCGTCTGTAGTGCGACGGGCAATGGGCGTGCCATTCCAGGCACGAGTGACCAAATCGGGCATTTTTTTTGGGTGTAGACCCGATTCCTTGCTAGGGGGACCGGGATTTGGGGTGACGATAGAAGGTTTTGGGCGCTTTCGCAAGCCTTTGAATCCGAAGCCGGAGATAATTGCACTCAGTTGTGACTAGGTGCGTCAGCTTGCGCCAACGGGTGACAGCGAGTTAAGATTGTGTCGCTAGGGGGACCGCAAGGTCTTTGAAGGGGCGGGGCTTACGGGCTCTGCCCTTTCTGCTTTTAAATCTCCCTCCATAGCCGCTGCGTATCTGCCTTGTCTCGTTCTGACGCGGCCATGGGATGCAGGACGTAACGCGCTGCTAGCGGGCTCTTGGGGTCATCAGCGCCCACGTTCGGGCAGAAGGTCATGTACAAGCCCTGATCGTCGTACTTGCCCATCGGGTGCCCGTAGCAGGCATCAGGCGGTGCTGTGCGGGTCGTGGTGACGCTGTAGCTGACCTGCTTGGTCTTGGCATCAGCGGTCTGCCAGACGTACTTGCCCTTGTTTTCTGGTGCGTACAGTTTCATGGTGAGTCTCAAATGAGCAATAAAAGGCAGGATCAGTCGTCGTAAACCCAGCAGCGGTTTTCCTCGTCCCAATATTTCCCGCCGCTCTGACGCTTGTGCTCTTCGAGATACACCTCGTATTTGCCATCACGAAGCCAGCGAAACAGGTCAGGAAGGCTGCCAACAAACTCCCCAACGGTCTTTCTGCGCTTTTGCTCAGCAATGGCATTGTTGACCGCTCCAAGCAATCGTTCTTCGCCCTCGGCCTTCACCACCTTTTTCCATTCCTCAAACGCCTTCGGCTTGGACTGGGATGAGACTCGATCAGGTGCCGACTGATAGGTTTTCCACAGGAGCGCAAAGCCTTCGGAATACTCAACCTTTGCCGATTTTGCAACCTTTTTATTGCCTATTTCTTTTTTTGTGTCCAATTCTTTTGGCAAGAAAGCCAAATCCAAACAGCCATCTGAACCAACAGCCGAAACAGCCTTCCCTTCGCTGGAAGGTTGCTGAGGCGTAGATTCTTGAACCTGCTTCGGTTGGGAGTTACCTAGAGGTGGTGTCCCCGCACCGACACGGTACGCGGGTAGCTTAGCCTCCCTGTCAATACCCACCTCTAGTAAAAAGGCGCAAAAGGTAGTCAGGGACAGGGTTCTCGGGCGAAAACGCTCCAAGTCTTCGACCAAATCGTCGGGTAATCGCAGGAAAATGGCCTTTGGCATTGCTTGCTGATTTTTGCTTGGTGCAACGAAAGCTTGCAAAGACTAGCCACGGTTTTCAGGCTGGCAAGTGCCCTCCGGCACACTTCCAAAAATCTTCAGGATCGCTTTTCCACAGCCTTGTCTGTCTCGTTCGCGTCTCATCCGCGCCATTCTCTCCTTTTGGGTTTATCCTTATTTCATCGCTTTTATTTCAACCTTGGCGCGTTCTACCGCCGCTGAAGTCAACTTCCGTATTGACACCGTTTACGGTCTTCTGACCGAAGGAAAATCGCGTGGTCAGATTGTTCAGTTCGGCGCAGAACAGTGGAATGTAGATATTCGTCAAGTCGATAACTACATCAAACGCGCACGAATCCGCCTAGAAGAAGACGCCGCCATGACCCGGCCTTCATGGATTGCCGAAGCCCTAGGCCGTCTTCGTACCTACGAACAATCCGCCTACAAGCGCGGCCAAACGCAAGTCGCCCTGAATTCGGTCCAACTCCAAGCCAAACTGATCGGCCTTGAAATTTGAGCCTGCTCGCCCCTAGCTTTGCCTTTCGCTCCGTCACGGGCTACTATAAAGGAATGGCGAAGCTTACGACCGCGCAGTTCGTTGAACGCGCAAAGGCCGCCCATGGCGACCGCTTTGATTATTGCTGTTCTGATTACCAAGGCGCACTCACCAAAATCGCCATCATTTGCCCTTTTCACGGGTTGTTCATGCAATTGCCTACAAATCACTGGCGCGGAGCGGGCTGCAAGGAGTGTCGAAAAACAAGCAGCCCAGAAATTCGTCGCGCCAATGCAGCCAAAAGGCAAGCAAAATTGCGTGAGCGCCAGCGGCATACGCCTGAATACAAAATTGCCAATTTTTCCCGTGTTCGCCTTTACAAGGCTTTGTCTTCGCAGGGCATAAGAAAAAATTGTCGCACTGCCGATTGGCTTGGCTGTTCACCTGCCGAACTTCGTGATTACATTGCTGCCAAGTTTGAGGATGGTATGACTTGGGATAATTTTGGGCAATGGGAGGTTGACCACATTCGCCCTTGCGCCAGCTTTGATCTAACCGATCCCGTACAACGACTTGCTTGTTTTCATTTCACAAACCTTCAACCACTTTGGAGAAACGATAATCGCCGCAAAAGCGCCAAGATGCTGGAATGAGCCCATCCATACTTGACGGCTGTCCTGGCGGCTTTCTGCTTGAAGCCCCGATTACAGTTTGCGACGAAAGGGATTGGACTCCGTTTGCGAGGCGCCTTTACGACTCTCTTACTCCTCCACAACGCGAGGTATGGGACGCGCCAGAACGCTTCAAACTTCTTTGTTCTGGTCGTCGCTTTGGTAAAACATACCTTTGTATTGCCCGTTTAGTCGCTTGGGCGATTGAGCATCCAAATTCGCTCAATTGGTACTGCACTCAAACCTATAAATCGGCAAAACAAATCGCATGGCGTCAGCTTCGTGCCATGGTACCGCCCGAAATGTTTGCCAGAAAAAATGAATCCGAACTGTCGGTTGAATTAAGCAACGGCAGCGTGATCGCCTTGAAAGGCGCTGAATCAGCCGATGCCCTCCGTGGCGTGTCGCTTAGCAGCCTGATCGTTGACGAAGCCGCTTACGTCAAGCAGGAAGCATGGGAGATGGTGCTACGCCCAGCGCTGTCAGACCAAGGCGGTCCGGCATGGTTCATTACAACGCCTGCTGGCCTCAACTGGTTTCACGACTTGTGGGAACAGGCGCAAGATCAGCCGGACTGGTCAACCTTCAGTTACACCACCATTGAAGGTGGCAACGTTCCTGAAGATGAAGTTGAAGCGGCACGCCGCACGCTTGACGACCGCACATTTCGGCAGGAATACCTCGCCAGCTTTGAAACCCTGTCCGGTCGTGTTTACCCAGACTTCAACGACGACAATATTTCTGATGAAGTGCGCGATACCGGCGGCCCGATCCTGTGGGGCACTGACTTCAACGTGAGCGTGCTGGCCGGTGTGCTTGGTAGCCGTGTTGGCGACACCCTCCATATATGGGATGAGGTGTCCGTGACGCAAACCAATACTGATGAGGTGTGCGCCATGCTGCGTGATCGGTTCAGGGATCGGAAGCTGATCGCTTACCCGGACCCAACCGGCAGTGCTCGTAAGACTTCATCGGCTGGCCGCACGGACCATGAGATCATTCGCCAATACGGGTTCGGCTGCGTCAGTCCCAAGGCGCCGTGGTCGGTGAAGGACAAGATCAACGCCACCAACAGTTTGATCCGTAACGCCAACGGCCAGATCCGCCTGTTTGTCCATCCACGCTGCAAGAACACAATTAAGGCGCTGCGCAACGTGACCTACAAGCAGGGTGCTGACGATTACGTGATTGACAAGTCGGCCGGGATCGAGCACTGGACAGACGGGTTGGGGTATTTGGTCATGTCTGAGTTCAACCCGCTGTACGCCAACGCCGGCAAGGGCACGGGCATCAGGCTGTATTGACCGTCATGGGGTATACTCTCGATATCTACCGCTACCCTTGAATCGTTCCCGCTCTGCCTTGGCATCGGGCTGCGCTTTTTCTCATGTCTGCACCTCTCTGGCACGATCTTGAAGCCGCCTTCGATTCCGTTCAAGACAACGGCTCTTACGACTTCAACGAAGCCGCCTCAGCCATGCTCACCACCCTGCAGCAATGGCTTTACGACAACGGCCTTGACGATGCCGGCGATGCCCTTGAAGACGAAATAACCTCAGCCGATCAGGCCGCGTAAACTTTCACCTTGCCGGGTCGGTTCTAACCGTAAGGCTGAACGCCGTGTGTGGCGGTATCGGAGGCCCGGCTTACATTTGCCCAATAGAATCAAACTACGGCTAAACGCGGCAGATCATGTACACCGGTTTCAACGCATACGACCGGCTTCTGACGCGCAAAGCCACGCAGGTGCAAGACCCCAATAACGCTTGGGCTGCACAGGAACCACATTGGATCTTGATTGAAGATCTGATGGAAGGCACCTTCGGGATGCGCCGCAAGCATCGGCGTTACCTTCCGCAAGAACCACGCGAGCAAGACGAAAGTTACGACAACCGCCTAGCCCGTAGCGTTTGCCCGCCGTATTACCAGCGGCTTGAGCGGATGCTGGCCGGCATGTTGACCCGCAAGCCTGTACGCCTTGACGACGTACCTGATCTGATCCGCGAACAACTGTTTGATGTAGACCTGCAAGGCAATGATCTAAACATTTTCGTTTACGAATTAGCCCGCAAGATTGTGCGTTACGGCCACGCTGGCGTGTTGGTTGATTTCCCGAGCCAAACAGACGATGAAATCCAAAACATCACGGATATTGCATCGTTGCGTCCCTACTGGTGTACTTATGTGCCACGCGACATTTTGGGTTGGCGCTCTGAACTGGTCAACGGCGCACAGAAGCTAACCATGCTGCGCTTGCGTGAGTTAATCGTTGTTCCCGACGGCGATTTTGGTGAGAAATACTTAGAGCAGATCCGCGTACTTAAACCCGGCTCTTACGAACTGCACCGGCAATCGGATACCAAAGGTCAATACGAAATGGTGGCAGAAGGCACCACCAGCCTTGATTACATTCCTTTTTCCGTTGCCTATTCCAACCGTGTTGGGCTGCTTGAATCGCGCCCGCCGCTGGAAGATATTGCCGAGCTGAACCTAAAGACTTACCAAATCCAGAGTGATCTGGACAACATGCTGCATATCAGCGGCGTGCCAATGCTTGCCTTCTACGGCTTCCCATCATCTGCCGAGGAAGTATCTGCCGGCCCTGGTGAAGCCATTGCCTTTCCTGCTGAAGGCCGTGCTGAGTACATCGAACCGGAAGGCAAGAGCTACGAAGCGCAGTTCCGCCGTCTTGAACAGCTTGCCGGACAAATCAATGAACTTGGCCTGTCTGCTGTCCTAGGTCAAAAGCTCAGTGCTGAAACTGCCGAAGCCAAGCGGATCGACCGCAGCCAAGGCGACAGCACCATGATGGTGATCGCACAGCAAGTGCAAGACCTGATTGATAACTGCCTGCGGTATCACGCTGATTACCTTGGTCAACAGCAATCAGGCAGCAGCTATGTCAATCGGGATTTTGTGGGCGCACGCCTTGAACCCGCCGAAATCCTTGCACTGTTGCAGCTCTACACCGCAGGCACCATCACACAGAAAACACTGTTGGATCAACTGGCGCAAGGTGAAGTGCTGGGTGATGACTTTGACGTAGAAGAGGAACTGGAGGGCACTCAATCGGGTGGCTTGATTGAGCTTGGTGGCCCTGAAAACCTTGGCGCTGAAGATGTAACTAGCGAAGAAATGATGGCTGAAAATAACGATGACGCTATTGCTGAACAATGACGCAATCAGGCGTAACACCTCGCCTGCTCAACGTTGAGCAATTCAAGCGGCGGATCAACCGCAAAGATCCTGTTGCCAACATCTACCGCAACGCCATTGATCTAAACCGTTTCAGTAACGCTGTCGCCGGTCAGATTGTTCGTGATTACAACAGCATCATCTTGAGTGCCGTTGACGATCTAAAACGTATTGACCTTGGCGTACCCACGGCAGGCGGTGGCATCGTCAGCCCAGCATCAGTTCAGGCGCAACGGCTTCGTGTCCTATTGGCTCAACTGAGGGAATCGCTGGATAGTTGGGCAGAACGAAGCACGGCATACGCAGCCACTGAACTGCAGGGTCTAGCCGAGCTTCAAACAGAATTTGTCACTGATCAATTGCGGCTTGCTGTCGCTGGCGGTGAGGCTGGCGCTCGTGGCATTGAGCCAAGCGTTGTTGCTCAGCAGGCAGTCAACACCGTTGAAGTGGCACCAAACTTTGCCGCCACAGTGGCCACTGTTGATCCAACGGATATCAACTTCACGTTGCCTGGTACAGGCGGCTTCAACCTTACGGCTGGCCAAGGTGCCGCGATCACGTTGCCGAATGGGCAGGTTATTGAGAAGACATTTCGCGGTTTAGCCGAATCGCAGGCGCAGCGTTTCAACACCACAATTAGAACAGGCATTCTTGCTGGCGAGCCAACACCACAGATTGCACGGCGTTTGATCGGTAACCTTGATTTCGGGCAACTGGCCAAGACCGCAAAACAGCAAGCCTTAGCCGGTGGCGAGCTGATCAAGATGGCTGACCATCAGGTATTGACCGTTGTGCGTACAAGTGTGCAGCAGGTGGCCAACACAGCCAGTCAAAATGTCTATCAAGCCAATCAAGACGTAACTAAGAAATACCGTTACGTTGCCACGCTGGATAGCCGCACCTCAGCAATTTGCCGCAGTCTTGACGGGAAGGAATACGTCTACGGCAAGGGACCACAACCGCCTGTTCATTTCAACTGCAGGTCAACAACCATCCCAATCGTTGATTACCGCGCCCTTGGTCTGCGTCCGCCAGAGGAAGTAATCGGTGAAGGCAAGCGTGCTGCAGAAGGTGGTCAAGTTTCAGCCAGTACAAACTACGGTCAGTGGCTACAGAAGCAACCAAAGGCATATCAGGAAGAGGTGCTCGGCAAATCACGCGCCGCCTACTTTGACCGTCTTAGCCAGAAGTTTGGCCCGCAACAGGCATTAAGCCGGATGGTGCGTGAAGACGGATCTGAAGTGCCACTTAAAGTGTTGCAAGAACGCTACGGTTCAAACAATGGCTAAAAAGCCGACCAAGGCCGAAAAGAAGATTGGCAAGGTAATGAAGGAATACAAGGAAGGCACGCTGCACAGCGGCAAGCCAGGAAAAGGCAAAGGCCCAACTGTTAAAAGTCGCAAACAGGCAATCGCCATTGCACTGAGCGAAGCCGGCAAGGCACGCAAACCCAAGGGTAAAAAGTGATGGCTATCGGTATCGGTTCCCGCGTTAGCTGGACTTATCAAGGCACCACCACCTATGGCGTAGTCACCGGCAAGGCTGGGCGTCGCGCCAGTATCACCGGTCCATCCGGCGGCACTGTCACTCGTGTTGGCACTGACGATGACCCGGTATTGCGGATTGAATCAGAATCAACCGGTAATCCTGTTTTGAAAAAGCGGTCAGAATTAAAAGAAGCGCCGAAGCGTAAATGAAAGGCAAGATCTGGCAGGGCGGTTGCACTTACCTCAAGTGCTCGGATGGCATGATTGAGGGCCGTTTTGTCTTTCCTTGCCCAAATAGCCCTGAGGTGCTTGGCGCCTTAATGGGAAGACTGGCTGAGGGCGTAGAAGTCATCACCTGTACCGAGGATGATGATGAAGACGACAACGAGGATGACGATGATTGAGTATCGCGGCGAAAAGTTTGACGGCTACAACAAGCCCAAACGCACGCCTGACCATCCAACCAAGTCGCACGCTGTCTTGGCCAAGGAAGGCGACAAGGTAAAGCTGATTAGGTTCGGTCAGCAGGGCGTATCAGGCTCACCACCACGAAAATCAGAATCGGAATCAGACAAAATACGAAGGGCATCATTTAAGGCCAGGCACGCCAAGAACATCGCCAAAGGCAAGATGTCTGCCGCATTCTGGGCTGACCGCAGTAAATGGAGCTAACTGTGTTCTTGTTTGTGAATCCAGTCCTTTAGGCCCATCACATACGCCCGCAATGCCTGCGCATTCCTTGCGTGCCACGGGTCACCCGTCGCCAAATACTCCATCATGTGCAGATCCACTGCCTTCAAACAGTGGTGAATAATTGGGTTCCATGGTCCGCGTACCGGTGTATCCCACTCGCGCCGTGACATGACGTGACAAGGTGTAAACCTACCTATACACTCTGATCGTTACCCTACGGGTCATTCATGTCTGAAGAGCAACTGCAGGAAGCTACGCCGACTGCATCCGGTGATGATCTTGACGCGCTTAAACGCAGCGTTGAGGCCCTAGAACGCAAAAACTTTGAGCTGATTGGCAAGCTTAAAGAAGCCAAAGAAAAAACGCCCAATTTGCCCGATGGTTTGAACGTTCAAGAACTTGTTGACTTCAAGCGAAAGAAGGAACAGGAAGAGCTTGAGTCGAAAGGCAAATACGACGAAGCCCTGAAACAATACGCTCAGCAATTTCAAGAGCGTGAAGACGGCTACAAAAAGCGTATTGCCGAGCTTGAATCACAATTGACGGTCAATCAGCTTGATAATCGTGTCGTTGCAATTCTTGCTGAACAGGGTGCTCACAACCCACACGATGCGCTGCGCCTAGTGCGTGATCAGTTAAAGCTTGATGACAGCGGCAATCCCATTGCTGTTGATGGTTACAACGAAATTCCCATGGATCAGTGGGTCGAACGCCTTAAAGCTGAACGTGGCTATCTGTTCAAGGCCCCTAACGTCAAGGGCTCTGGCGCACCTGTCGGCACAAAGGTCAGCAGCACCGATATCCCGGTCGGTATCAAAAACCCATTCCTGCCCGAAAACTTCAACCTGACCGAGCAGTCACGCCTGTTCCGCACGGATCGTGATCTGTACGAAAAGTTGAAAACTGCAGCGGCTTCTGCTTAAGATGTAACCGTTAAACGCGAATGGTTACGCCGTTCCGTTATTGGGTTACGCCCGCAAACAGCAAATTCCCTGAGGATTCATCATGGCGACTCTTCGCTCTGATGTCATCATCCCCGAGATTTTTACTCCGTATGTGATCGAGCAATCGACTCTGCGGAATCAGTTTCTTGCCAGCGGCGTTGTGCAGCCCATGGCGGAACTGAATGCAACCGAGGGTGGTGACTTCGTAAACGTGCCTTTCTGGAAGGCAAACCTGTCTGGCGACCTGGAAGTTCTTACCGATTCCACCAGCCTGACTCCTGGCAAAATCACTGCTGACAAGCAAGTTGGCGTGATCCTGCACCGTGGTCGTGCCTTTGAGGCCCGTGACCTTGCTGCTCTGGCCGCAGGTTCTGACCCCATGGCTGCCATCGGTCAAAAAGTTGGTGAGTACGTTGCCAACCAACAGCAGGCCGACCTGTATAAGTGTCTGGAAGGTGTGTTCGGCAGCCTGACCGGCTCTGACTCCCCTGCTTTTGATGCTCTGCGTTTTGACACCAGCGGCGCAACTGCTCTTGGTCCCCGCCAGGTGGCTAAGGCTCGCGCAATCCTGGGTGATCAAGGCGACAAGCTGACCGCTGTGGCCATGCACTCGGCTTGCTACTACGACCTCGTGGAGCGCAAGGCGATTGACTACGTGACCAACACGGAAGCACGCCTGAGCACTGCTGCAACTGGCGCCAGCACCATCAACGCTGTTGGCGGTTCTGTGGCTGCTGCCTACGGTGACGTTCGTGTTCCGACCTACATGGGTCTGAATGTGATTGTCTCTGACGACATCAGCAACAGTGCCGGCAACTATGCCTGTTATTTCTTCACCTCTGGCGCTATTGCCTCCGGTGAGCAGGCTGCCATGCGTACTGAAACCGACCGCGATATCCTCGCCAAGTCGGATGCCATGTCGCTGGACATGCACTACATCTACCACCCGGTAGGTGCTAAGTGGGCCGTGACCACCACCAACCCGACCCGCGCACAGCTGGCCACCGTTGGTAACTGGTCGAAGGTGTACGAAACCAAGAACATTGGAATCGTGCGTGCCACCATCACTTCCAACTTTGATTGAGGTAATTAGTCATGCCTTCCTCAATCTTTGAACTGACTTCTGACCTTGCTGTCCTGAACATCAAGGCTTCCCAGAAGACTGTTACTGCCGCCAGTAACGAAGCAACCACCCTCACTGCTGCACAGTGTGTTGAGGGCGTTGTGACCATGACCCCTTCTACCGGTCGTGCTCTGACCACCCCCACGGGCGCTGAACTCAAGACCTTCTTTGGTGGGCAACTTGAAATCGGCACTAGCTTTGAGCTGACCGTGGTGAATGTGGCTGCCTCCACTCACGCAATCACCTTGACCGCTGCCGCTTCTGGCATCACCCTGGGTGGCGTGGCTGGCATGGCCACTGTTGCTGCTGCTACCAGCGCAACTTATACGTTCGTTTGCACCGCAGTGGGCACCCCTGCCTTCACTGTGTACCGCAAGAACAGCTGATGGGTATGCTCGCCTTTCGGCGGCTGCGTGAACAGGAGGCTCTGGCTACGGCTGGGGCCTCTTTTTCTAATGCAGAGCCTACGCCTACACTTGAAGTAACAGAAGATCAGCCGCTGTCTACCGATGGCAATAACAATCGACGCAACGGTGGGCGGCGCAAACGCCAACAGCTATCTGACACTGGTAGCAGCGGAAGCGATCATTGAGGGTTTTGTTCAGGATGACGATGTAACCGCCTGGGCATCGGCCACCACTGATCAAAAAAACCGGGCGTTGTTTACTGCCGCGCAACGCCTTGATCGTGAGCGTTTTCTTGGTGCTCGGGCAACAGATACGCAGGCTTTGCAGTGGCCCCGTACTGGCGTGCGCAAGCCTGATACCTATATCAATACTTATGCCGTCGGCTTTCCGTTCCGCATCACCACGGATTATTTCACCGACACCGAAATTCCAACGCAGATCAAATACGCACAATGCGTGCTGGCAACGTATTTGAACAACAACAAAGATGGGATGGCTCTGAGCGGACTGGAGGATTACAAGTCCGTGTCCATTGGCAGCCTTAGCGTCACCACTGCAGGCGCTAGCAGCACAGCCACTGGCGTTGATCGCATCCCGCCCATTGTGGAGCGGTATTTAACCGGTCTTAGAATCAGTGGACCGGGCAACATTGCTATTCGCCGGAGCTGATCATGGCTGACTCTGATATGTACAACATTGGTTTTGAGTACATCAGTGACACCAGCGCTCACACCGGCAGGTTTTGGCGGCTGTATGCCCTTGCTGATGCAGTGATCAGTACAGCGACGGTTCAGAACGCCAGCGGCAATACCTTCAGTTCTGTGCCCTTGGCTGCCGGTGATTCAATTGAAGGCGTATTCACAAGCGTCACTTTGGCAAGCGGCAAAATTGTCGCCTACAAAATCTGATCATGAGTGACTCTAACGTTCTCGGTATTGATTACGCCAAAGGCGCAACATTTATTGGCGACAGTACGACGCGCACCGGTCGTTGGGCAGCAATTCATTTCACAACAAATGCCCAAATTGACGCAATTGTTGCGCAGAACTGGGATGGTTCCACCTTGTCTGGTCAATCCATGAGCGCCGCCACAACGTTGTACGGTGTTTTTACAAGCATCAAATTACAAAACGGTCACTGCGTCGCGTACAAGCTCTGATGGCACTTGCTACTTCACTACGGAAGACCGCCAGTAAATTGATGGCTAAGTTTGGCGGCGAAGTCACCATCAGGCGAATCACCACTGGCGCGTATAACCCGACGACAGGCACTGCAACACCAACTGCCTCTGAGACCGTTGTGCGCGGCGTGCTTGAAGCTGTAACTGAACGTGAGCTGAACGACCTGATCAAGAGCACGGATAAGAAGCTGACGGTGGCCGCTGTTGATCTTGCGGCTGAACCCAGCGTGGCTGATCAAGTGACGATCTCAGGGCGTATTTTGCAGACCGTGCAAGTCAACAAGATTGAACAAGACAACGAACCGATTGTGTTTGAGATATTTCTGAGGGAGTGACATGGCCCGGCAAATCAGGATTGGCGAGATTGGTCAGTATGCCGAGGGGCAGCTCAACAAACTGATCACTGCTGCTGTGCTGACGGCTGATGCACGGCTCAAATTACAAAGCCCTGTTGATACGGGCCGTTTCCGTGCAAGCTGGGCGATTGGTCAAAACGCTGCACCGTTTGAGGGTCAACCTGAAGGCAGTTACCCAAACTCGCCGCCACCGGAGGCCGTCAACTATCAACTCGGCAATGAACAGATCGGGAATGTTTACAGCATCCACAACAATCTGATTTACGCTGAGCCTTTGGCGAACGGTCGCAGCGTGCAGGCGCCATCCGGCTGGGTTGATTCCATCGCCAAAGACATTCAAACTTACGTCAACGCTGAAGCGGACCGGATCGGTCGTAACTCATGAGCCTCAACACCGTCCGTTCCTACATCGAAAACCGTATTGCAACGGAGTTTGCCGCCTCGCCTGCCATTCAGGTTGCCTATCAAAACGTTCCGTTCTCTCCGCCGAACAACGCAAGTTGGATTCAGACAAACATTATCTGGGGCGATTCGGCATACATGACGATCCTTACAACCTCTGCTCGTGGCACCGGAGCAGGCTTTGATCGTCGTAACGGCACCCTTGTTTTCAACGTATTTAGCCCGCGTGGTGCTGGGCCTGGTGCTGGACTAACCATTGCTCAACGCTGCATCAGCCTGTTCACACGTTTGCAGCTTGAAAATATAAAATTTGACCCCGCAAATGGTCCGCGTGCCATTGAACCCTCTGTGCCTGAAGGGTTTTTCCAAACGCAAGTAGCCATTACTTTTGAGGCTTACGAGCAAAGCTAGACTCATAACAGCCAATACCGTTCACAACAATGGCTGTCACTGTTTTGTCCGGCACGTCCGGCGCTCTGTATTACAAGCCCGCTGGCACCACCGGTACATTCGGTGAGTCTGGCGTGAATGCTGGTACTGACACGATCACTGTTCAGACTTATCTCAATCTGAAGGCGGGCGATCCTGTTAAGTTCCGCGTCGTCAATAGTCAAACTGGTGGATCTGGCACCGGCACCCTGCCCTCGCCTATCTCTGACGCCACTACCTATTACGTTCTGAGCTACACCGCTGCAACTGGTGCGCTTACCGTATCGACTGCTGCTGGTGGCACCATCCTTGCCATTACCGACGATGGCACCGTGGCTTCACCCAATGAGTTTGAGGTGTATTACGCCGATTACGCCGCTGTCGGTCAGGTTCAATCCTGGTCATTTGAAATCAGCCGTGCTGAAATCGACGTGACCACCATTGGTCAAACCGCCGGTCAGTATGCGCCCTTCCGCGCCTATATCCCCGGTTTTGCGGATGGCAACGGTACTGCCACCATTTATGTCACCAACGAAGACAGCGCCCTGTCTAACCGCATGGTGGAAGACGTGCTGCAGCGTCAGCAAGTTGGTTGCGCCTTCAAGCTGTATACCGACAAGCAAAGCACCGAGGCCCTCAGCCGCTCCATCGCCATGGATGCCGTGCTGTTGACCGCCAGCCTAAATATCAACCCCGACGATGCTCAACAGGTTGAAATCACCTTCCGCCCGTCTGGCGTACCAACCTTTGACTTTGCTACTGCCTGATAAGGTCAGTCAGTTGGAGTTTTCACCCCCGGCCTTGCGCTGGGGGCTTTTTTATGCCTAAAGTAATCACAAACGACCTGTTTTTATGCCTGCGCCTACATCGTCTGCTCTTGCCCGGCTGAAAAAGGCTGCAAATTTGACGCCTATCAAGCGTGTGGTGACTTTGGCAAATGGCGATGTGTTTGAGTTTTACGCCACGGCTTTGACCATGGCAGAGCGTGAGCGTGCGCAGAAAATGCCCGGAGGCGATGACGCCAATGGTTTTGCTTTGAACCTGCTGGTAACAAAAGCAGTTGACGAGGCTGGTCAGCGCCTGTTTCAAGCCGGTGAAATTGCCGAGCTGAAAAATGACGTGCTTGACGCCGATCTTCAAGCCATGATGCTGGCGATCATTACCAACCCCGAGGAGCAGCAAGAGCTAGACATGAAAAGCTCTAAAGGCTGATCTCAAAAAAGACAATCTGTTGTTGCTACAACTCGGCGTTGCAAAAGAGCTGGGCTATTCATTGGCTCAACTCAATTCTGAGGTGACTCTAGAGGAGTTGCTGTTGTGGTCGGCGTATTTTGATCTGACCAATGAGGAGCAGGAACGTAGACTGAAGCAACGCCGTAGGTAAGCCGTGTCTGTCGTAGCCAGCGTTGCCATTAACGTTGACAGCCGTGATGCGGTGCAGAAGCTGCGTCAGGTTGAGCAAGTCAGCAGCAAGCTAGACCAGACATATCAAGACGTAAATGGTCGTCTGCGGGATGCAAATGGCCGTTTTGTCAAATTGGGCGATGCCGCGCAAGGCGCTAGCAAGAAAATTGATATTCTTGGCGGCGCAGTAAAAAACCTTGCCGCGCAATTAGTTGTTGCTGATTTAGCTAGACGGTTTTTCAAGGGATTTGATGAAGCCGAAAAGGCTGCCGCTGCAGTTCGCACACTTGGCGTAGACAGCAAAGCTCTTGAAGGTCAACTTCTTGCAGTAAGTAACCGTCTTGGAGGTTTGTTTTCTCAAACGCAATTGCTTGCTGCTTCATATGACGTAGCTAGTGCCGGCTTTGCTAATGCTGCTGACAATGCAAAAATTCTTGAAGCTTCCGCAAAAGGTGCCGTTGGCGGATTGTCAGACATCAACACTGTTGGCAATGCGGTTACCAGTGTCCTTAACGCATACGGAAAGTCAGCGAATGACGCAGCAATTTTGGTTGATGGTTTTATTCAAACTCAAAACGACGGCAAAATTGTTCTTAATGAATATGCACAACAGATTGGTAAATTAGCGCCTACTGCGGCGGCGGCTGGAGTTGGCATCACCGAGTTGAACGCTGCTGTTGCAACAATTACGGCACAAGGCGTTCCGGTTGAGGCAACGTTTACGGGTCTTAATCAGGCACTGGTTTCAATATTAAAACCAAGCAAAGAGGCAAGTGATCTTGCGGAGGCATTGGGAATTGACTTCAATGAGGCAGGCTTAAGAGCAAAGGGTTTTGGTGGATTACTGCAAGAAGTAAAAGAAAGGACAGGTGGCAGCACGACCGCTATGGTCAAGTTGTTTGGCAGCGTTGACGCACTCAAAGCAGTATTGCCATTGGTCAACGATGACCTTGTTAAATACAACCAAAACATTGAAAGACAAGCGAAAGTTTCGGGCGTTGCAGATGACGCAACAAAGGAGCTTGGCGGTACTGTTTCAAGTGAAGTATCAAAAATGATCAATCAGATTGGGAATCTAACCCGATCACTTGATACTGTTCTTGGTCCTGCGCTTGGTGGAATTGTCAGGCTAATCAATGTAGTGATTGCGGAGGCAACCAGAGGCATCAACGTCTTGGGTCAGCTTTTCAGTCTTGGCAAAAATACAACCATTCTTAAAAGCGCCCTTGAGTCTGGTGATCTTCGCGGCAATGCGGCTGCCAGAGTTATTCCTGGCGTTGACGAGTTAATTGGCCAGAAACGTAGGCAGCAATTGCAAAGGCAAGCTGGCGCAGGTACTGGGCTTTTCGGGCTTGGATTTAATGCACAAAAGTTTGCTGAACTTCTCAAGCAGCAGCCAGAAATTAAACGTCTTTTGGGTGCTGGCGCAGCAACTAATAGAGGAGGTGGCGCTCCCATAGGCGTGGATCCTGCCATTCAAGCCATCTTAGATAGCCTAGACAAACAGGCAAATGGTGGCGGTAAAAAAGGTCTCTCAGATGCAGAACAAGAAGCCAAGCGTTTAGCCGAAGAGCTAAAGCGATCTCTTGAAACAGGTGATCGGCTTGGTACTGAATTTAAACGTCAAGTACTGCTGCTTGCAGAAGCCGATGAAATCGAGCAAAAACGTTTGCAAATTCAATTTGACTTTGAAGATCGCGCCAAGCAGATTTCCGAGCTAAAGAACACTGAACAGCAAACCAATCTTAATCAGTTAAACACTGAAATACAAAGGCTTGAAATAATTAAACTGCAAACAGAAGAACTTAAAAGACAAGCCGAAGAAGCTGAAGAGCTTTTCAGCAAAGCGCTTGAAGGCACAGACTTTAGTTTTGAAGGCAAAGGCACAGTTGCGTCGGGTTTAACAGACAAGATCTCACAATTAAAAGAAGAGTTAGACCCAATCAAGCTGAAAGTCGATACCATCGTTAATGGCGCTACCGCGATTGGCGATGCTTTTAGTACAGCATTTGGCGAAGTAATTACAGGAGCCAAATCAACTCAAGAAGCGCTGGCGGATGCCTTCAAGAAGATTGGGGATGCCTTTATCAGCATGGCAGTTGAAATTATTGCCAAGCAGATGACTTTAATTATTCTGCAGTCAATTTACAACGCATTAAGTGGTGCTAGCGCCCGCGCAACTGCGGGCAAGAATTTGACTGGTACTGGAGCATTGGCTCAGCCAGCGGCAGTCCCTGGATTAAAAATTGGGGGCTACGCCGAAGGTGGTTTTGTCACTGGTCCCACTCGCGCACTAATAGGCGAAGGCGGCGAACCGGAATACGTCATCCCCGCCAGCAAAATGCGCTCTGCCATGTCTCGTTACTCGGCTGGCGCTCGCGGCTCCGCTGTAATCCCTGCCGGCGAAGGTGGTGACGGCATGGGCGGCACTGCCACAATGGCACCAGCATCCATCGACGTGCGTTACACCGTGGAACGCATCAACTCCGTGGATTACGTCACCGCCGACCAATTCCGCGCTGGTATGCAACAGGCTGCAGCGCAAGGCGCTCAACGCGGCGAGCAAGCCACCATCCGCCGCCTCAAGCAATCCCAGTCAACCCGTAGCCGCCTCGGAATCTGATGACTGTTACTACCGGGCCAGAATTTAGCGATCAGATTGCCTACGGGCACCTGGTGCGCTTCTACTACAAAAACACCCTCCCGTACCTGTACCAAAACTTTTACTCAGACGGCGACTTCACGTACCAAGGCGACGTTTACGGCTCTGCTGTTCCTTTTGGTTTTACGGGCGTCACAGTCAACCGAAACGGCGACAACCAATCCACCAATCTGATTTTTCCGCAAAACGGAATTACGCAGGCAGTATCAGCAAAACTGCTCAACCAATCTGGCTGGCGTGCTGAGGTTGAAACGATGCTGTTCGACCCGGATGACCGTACAAAGTTTCGGTCTCTCAGCACTTATACCGGCATGGTGGTGGCTGCCGTGTACGCCGGTCCCACCATCGAACTGGAGCTAGGCAACATCCTGGATGCCGTTGGTGCTGATGTACCACGCCGCCGTCTGACGGAGGATCTGTTTGGTCCGCTGCCTACCACCGCCAATGTGCGATTGCAGTGATCTTGTCGGCAAACCTTACCGCCTTGGCGCTGATGGCAGCGACGGAGCAATCGACTGCATCCATTTGGTTTACACAGTGCTGGGCAGATTAGGCATCCCCACGCCTGAGTTCCAAGCTGACTGGTACACCGCCGACATCAAAACGGTCTTACGCGACATCCACAAATGGGGTCGTCGTGTTGCACAGCCGCAGTACGATGGTGACGTGGTAATGCTTGCCCACGACAACTGGGCTTTCGGGGTTACGTGGCAAGACGGCATTTTCTACATCAATCGGGATCTGCTGAAGGTGGCTTGGCTCCCTTTGTGCGCAGCACCCAAATGCCGCTGTTACCGTATGAAAAAGATCTAATTGAACTTCTCGGGCTTACGGAGGAAGAATATAAAGCGCACAAAAAAGAATTACTTTGGCAAAACAGAGAGCGTTCGGCTGAATATGCGCATATACCAGATATTCGATGCGATCCCCTAACAATCAGCATCATCAGCCTAGTTGTAGGTGTCTTGTCTACAGCAGCTAGTTACCTTTTAACTCCCAAGCCAGCTCAAGCTAACCAAGCTCGCATCCGCAACCGCCAGCTCGACAGCATCACCGGGCGTGATCGTTTCGCTCCTACTTACGGCTTCCAAGCAGGACAAGACATCTCCCGTTACGGCGAAACAATTCCTATTATTTTTACCAAGCAACTACAAGATCCGTCCCTAACCAATACTGCTGGCGGCTATACCGGCGGTGTGATGATCAGCCCCAAGCTGGTCTGGTCACGGCTATTTAGCTGGGGCAACTACCAATCTGCCGACCTCGTATTTTTGGTCGGGCAAGGGCGTATGTCGCGTGCGTTTGATCCCACCAATGCGACCCAAAAAGCCGCTGATCTCGCTGGTCTTTTCATCGGCCAATCACCGATTGACTCCCTTAGCGACCAAGATTTCTCTTGGTACTACTACCAAGGCGGTGAACCCAACGCAAACGGCATCGGTTACAGCACAGACAGCCGCCTAACGGGTCAACATTACCGCCACGGTGAGTTCAACAAGATTGATAACCCCCAGGTCAACGTATTTTTTGCTCCAACATTTGCCGGCGGTGACAGCGAAGCGTTTTCTCACACGTATTCGCCTAGCAATCAACTTCGTTTTGGCACGTACAACGCCATCCCGAATGGAACGCCTTATCGCGTCAACTGGCAAATCGCCTCACGTTTAGCGGATTACGAAGAGGAAGCTAAAAAAGATGCCAACGCTCGTCGCCTTCAGGTTGCGGGCAACTACGCAATGAACGGCACGGGCAGAAATTATCCACGCCGCGTAGGCGTTCTCCGATTTGTTCCAAAAATAGGCAGCGTAGAAACGGCTGATGCAATCACCGGTAACAACGGAAAACCGATCAGTACCGTTGTTGTTGGCGATTTAATCGAATTACGTTTTGGCGGGACAAAACTAGACACAAACGAACTTGAGTCGCAATTATTTAATCAAGACGCAACTCGCTATCGCAAAGGCGCGGTAGACAATGAAAGCATACGATCTGACATTAGCGGCGAGCTGGAGCAATACGATAATTTGCTTCAATCTGGTGAAAAATTTGTAATCGGTAATTGCTTATTTTGTGTCCTAAGAAGAGATATACCTGTATTTAACCGCAACGGATCAGCGGACATTACTGTAACGCTGCAATGTGAAGAAATATACGACGCCGCCCAAGGGTCCATCGGCTTAGTAAATCCGACGTATGTGTTTAACGAAAAAGCACTTCCCGAAAACATTAACGGTCCTCGCGTAGACATTGGTCAGGCATGGTATCCGCTGTGCCAACAAGATATAGCTTCGTTCCAAAATGTTCGTCAGTGCAGTTACACCGAAATCGGCATCCGTTCACAAGTGTGGATGCGATTCAACGGTCTTACAAACTTCATCTCCCTACCAGGACCAGCAAAACTATCGGATCTAGACGACCGTAATATCCAAGTTCAGGCTGGTACTGTCCAAACCTATGGGATGCGCTACAGCTTTTTCTCGCTGTATGTACGTCCAGCAGATGCTGGACCAAGTGCTAGTTGGGCACGCATCAATCAAATCCCTTTGGCCGTGCGCGGTAATGCACCACGCGATATTTTCAACTACTTACGAATTGCTCACCCCTTAAAACAGTGGGAATTCCGCTTGCGACCACTAAGTTCGGGCGAGCTAGTTCAAATTATTGGCAGCAATAGTGGTTTTTTACGGCTAGACACTAAAGAAAATTTCGTAAAAGTTCCTACGCTTGTCAACAATCAGCAGTTTACGTTTTACACTAAAGGCATTGAAGAGCGCATTGGTGATATAGCAATTAGCCCGCAAATGGTCAACGGGCGCCGCAGCAATCCGACTACAACCACGACATTTACTTTTGTTGTGACCTTGGTGCGAGCAGAAGTAAACGGCGTTACCGCCAACGAAAAACAAGTAAGTAACGGTATCGCAAAAGCAATTAACAAAGATCCCGACCCAGATGCTTCTGAGGGTGCGTACCCGAATGTCCCTTGGAGCGGCACACCTTTAGGCGGTACATATACCTTTGTAGATGCCGATGCCGCATTGTTCAAATTAACCGGAGCTGACTCAACCGAGATGCAGCTCAAGATGACTTTGCGTGCAACTCAACTACTCGGTCCGTATAACAATAATCGAGATATTTGGTGGACTATTGACAGCATTGATCCTATCTACATTTCTCCTGGTGTTACGAGTACTAAATGGAAAGACGGTACTGAGTATCAAATCAGTAAAACTTTATTTGACGGTAGCAAGATTACTTATACCTTCCGCCTGAACATCAGAAAAGCTGACAAGCAAACCAATATCGACGATGCCGAGCGCATTTTTGAGGCCAATGCGGCGATCTCTGAAGTCTCCCATTATGGCGATTTAATTACCCGCAGTTGCGATAGCGCTGCCGAACACGAAATCGTTTACGTCAACGAAAGTATCGACCCCGGAAAAAACGCTACCTACACGGGTTGCGCCATGGCGGGCTTAAAAGTTCGCAGCTCCCGCAACCTTGCCGGACTGGAGCAACTGCACATCTATCAGAAAAACGGCATCCTCGTAGAACGCCACGAGCGCACAGCGCAGGGCAACATCATCAGTTACGCCGCCACCGAGTCATCCAACATTTTCAGCGATCTGGTTTATTACTTACTGACCAACAGCCAAGCGGGCTTGGGTGAACTGATTGACAAGAATCAGATTGATCTTGGCTCCTTTGCCACGACGGCATCCTTCCTGAAAGCCAATAAGTTGTACTACGACGACGTGATCGTTGAGCCAACGAATATCCGCGATTTTGTCGCCAGTATCGCGCCGTCCATGCTTTGCAACATGGTCACACGTAACGGCAAATTTGCGCTTGAGCCTGCGTTGCCCTATGACCCGACCACCTACCTGATGATGCCGAAATTCCCGGTAACGCCTTCGATTTTGGTCAAAGCGCTATTTACGGACGGCAACATCATCGAAGATTCCTTCGAGCTGAATTACCTCAACTCAGAAGAGCGCAAGCCAATGAAGGTGGCGCTGCGTTACCGCTCTGAATATCCCAACCGTTTCCCGGAAGAGCGCACAGTGTTGGCGTCGTACAACAACGATCCGGCATGGTCAAACGCCCCAATCGAAGAGTTTAATTTCACCCATATCACCAGCTACGAACACGCTGCCCTCGTCGCCAAGTATTTCCTGAGCGTGCGCCGTAATATCACCCACACGATTAGTTTTAAAACCACGCCTTACGGCAACGCACTGGCACCAGGTGACTACATCCGCGTTGTTACACAGCAGAACATTTACAACACTGCTATTTACAACGATGGTTACATCACCGAAGACGGCAGCGTTATTTCATCCGAACCACTGGCGCAAAATCAGCAGCACGACGTTTTCCTCTGGGACCGCTCAGACCGCGAAGTCAAAGAAACGCAAATTTTCGTAGACATCAACAACAAAGTACAAAGCGACAAAAATGCCTTCTTTGCGATCCGCGATAATAGCAATACCTACAACTTGGTGTACTTGGTCGAATCACTGCAGCTTGACCAAGACGGACTGGTGCAAGTCGTCGCCAGCCACTACCCAGTCACACTTGCCCGCAAGAGCGTGATTTCAGAAGAAATCAATGTCCAGACAGGCATCTTTACAATAGAAACGTCCACCTGAGCGCCATGGCATACCCATCGTCTGTGGTTCCCACCTCGCGCTCGGTGCGACTGGGCGATTATCCGGTTCGGTCGTTTCGCGCTCAAAACGGTAAGGAACTGCGGATGCTGTATGGCAACCGCCGCAGCGGGCAGGAACTGGAACTGACCTACGAAAACATTTCGGATTCGGATGTTGTCGGTTTTACCGCCCACTACGAGGACATGAAGGGCACACACGGATCCTTCGATGTTCCAACCTCCAACTTTGACGGCTGGGGCGCAAATGTTGCCTCCCCGTTTCAAGAACCCCAAAACAACCTGTACCGCTTTGCGGATGCGCCTCAGATCACTAGCGTGAGACCAGGGCGTAGCACCGTTGTTGTCCGTCTCGTGAGCGTAATCCGATGAGCAAGATGTACACAGGCCGCGACGGTCGCATGTTGCTCGGCACCACCGACCTCGGCAAGGTGACCAACTGGACCCTGCAGGCGGATCTGGAAACACTGGAGACCACCTCGTTAGGTGACTACCAGCGCGAATACACACCCGGCGTGCAGTCCTTCAGCGGAAGCGCCACACTGCTGTATTACAACGACGGCACCGCAAACGACGCCAGCACGCTTTTGCGTGAAATCGTCAAAACCGGCAGCGTGACAACACCAGTAACGCTGACTTTGCGGTTGACTGATGGCACAACCAACAGCGATGCAACCTTCAGCGCTTATATCACCAGCGCCAGCATTGGCGCATCCGTGGGCGAAGTATCGTCAGCGCAAATTAGTTTCCAAGCCACTGGCGCACTGACCACCGCAACACTGTAATGAGCGTCTACCTTGGCACTTACGGTTACGTCGCCCTTAAGCGCACATCGCCAACACAGGCTGTGCAAACAGTGCTGCGTATCGGTGACGTAAACGCTGGTGCCAACCGCTTTCTTTTACGCGACGACAACAATACATTTGTAACCGGCGATTACATTTACATCCAAAACAACGCCGTTGCTGATCTCGACTTTATCGCTGCAAGCGGCTGGTACGACAGCCAAAGACACCGCGATGGCAACTGGTACATCAATGTTGACGATGTAGGCGGCATCAGGCTTTACGACACTTACGCCAAAGCGATTAGCGGCAACTCTGCCGAAGCTGTTGATATAACCGTACCCGCCGCAGATTTAACTCTCAACATCACAATTCAAAACAAGGATTACTTAACTCTCGGACAGGTCACTAATTACGAGTTAAGCACACAGCGCGAAACGATTGACGTTACTGCTTTAAGCGACCAATTCCGCTCGCAGTTCGGTGCGTTAATGTCCGGCTCTGGTTCGCTCCAAGCGCACTGGAACTATCAAAACGCAGGCGAACAATCCAACTATTTGCTGCAGCTTGCCATTCGTACTGAAATTGGCAGCACGTTTGACGCCCGGTTTTACATCAAAACGGCGGAATACACCTCAGGGATGGGGATCGACGAGACAGACGACGAGATTTATTACGAGGTCTCGGGCGTCATCACACAGGCTGGGATTGCCTTTTCGCCAGATTCCATTGTTCAAGTCAACGCTGATTTTGTAACCACTGGTCCAATCCGCTTGAAGGTGCGGACGCTGAGTTACGACGAACTGCTCCAGGAAACTGGCGATCGCATCCTGCAAGAAAACAGCAGCTCAATTCTGCTGGAGTCATCCAACTAAACTGGTAGCTAAGAGCCTCCAGCCGTAAAGACGTGGCCGATCTAAAAATTTCCCAGCTAACGTCCCTGCCTGGCGGGAGCGTAGATGCTGGCGATGAACTGGCGATTGTTCATTTAGGCGATACCCGTAAGGTCACGGTCAAAAACCTGCTGGAAGGCGGCGTTGATGACATGGATTCGGCTACGATCCCAAGCGCCAAGGTCGATTTTGCCGCTGGTTCCATCGTTGCTGCCTCATTGGCGACTGATGCGGTTACAACAGTCAAGATCCAAGCTGACGCGGTAACTGGCGCCAAGCTGGCTGATGATTCCAGCGCCGTTGTTATCGCCACCAGCCTGCGTGGCAGCGGTGATTTTGAAGGTCAGCTTCACGTTGATAGCGATACCGATAAGGCTTCCTACTGGGACGGCAGCGCATGGGTTTATCTCAAGGCTGCAGGTTCTGTCAACACAGTCACGGGCGTCACCAGCGGCATCGTCAACATTGTTTCTGCCGCCAGCAACGACTCGATCACGCTGACCCCATCACTAGACAACACCAGTAATGCCAACGAGTTTTTGGCTGGTCCTACAGGTGGTGGCGGTGCTGTTGCTTACCGCACGATTGATCCATCAGACCTGCCTTTAGCCAACACCTCACTGCGTGGTGCGGTGATCGTCAACGGCAACGGCTTGACGATGGATGCAGGCGTCATCGAAATCGACAACACCGTCACCGCACAAGCCAGCCCGGTCTTCCACAAGATCGCTTACAACGCCCAAGGTCTTGTCACCAGTAGTTCCTCTGTCGCTGGCGCTGATCTGCCTGTTGCCACATCCAGCACACCTGGCGCTGTTCAGCCTGGCACTGGTCTTGTTGTTGATGGCGTCGGCGTCCTGAACCACGACAACGCAGTTGCTAGCGGCACGGTCAGCGGCATCAGCTACGACACCGAAGGGCATATCACCAATGCGGTGCCCTTGGTTGCCGGCGACATTCCCAACCTCGACGCCAGCAAAATCACAACGGGTTCGCTGGATGTAGCCCGTATTGCTGCCAACACAGTTACTGGCACAAAGCTGGCGAACTACGCCATCACCAAGATTGGTGACACGCAGCCGACTGCTGACCAGATCGGCCAATTCTTCTTTAATCCGCTGACTCGTGACCTGTTCCTCTGGGACGGCAACGTGTTCCAGCCGATCGGCATCTCGGTCGGTGAGATTATTTTCGCTGGCACGTTCGATGCGTCTGCCGGTGGCGGCACCGGCTTGGTTGCTTCGGTAACTGACGAGGGCACTGCAATCGGCTTAGTTGTTGGTCAACCGTTGCCAGCCGCCGCAGCGGCCAATAACCGGTACTACCTCGTGGTGTCGGAGGCTGGCACGATCACCAGCGGCAACGCACCAAATGTTGCGCTTAGCCCGCCGGACATTGTGCTGTCAAACGGCAACCAATGGACTGAAATCGACGTTTCTCAGACGATTACCAGCGTTAGCGCCAACCAAGTCAGTTACACACCAAGCGGCAGCGTTTCGGCTAGCAACGTCCAAGCTGCAATCGACGAGCTTGACACAGAGAAATTAGCCAAGGCAGGTGGCACCGTTACCGGTCAAGTGCTGATTGGCACGACTGGCTCGCTGGCGTTTGAAGGCAGCACAGATAACGCTTTTGAAACCAGCGTTGCAGTTACCGATCCAACGGCTGATCGCACCGTCACGATCCCGGACCAAGACGGCAACTTCCTGATTAGCGGTAACGCCAGCATCGTCAACGCTGACATCAATGCCTCCGCTGCGATTGCAGACACAAAACTCGCCACAATCAGTACCGCCGGCAAGGTAGCCAACTCGGCAACCACTGCCACCAACGCCAACACCGCCAGCGCCATCGTTGCGCGTGACGCCTCCGGTAACTTCAGCGCGGGCACAATCAGCGCAGCCCTGAGCGGCAACGCCAGCACCGCGACCGCACTCGCCACCTCGCGGAACATCCAAGGTGTTGCCTTCGACGGCACCGCCAACATCACGGTCGTCACCGCCGGAAGTGGCATCTCGGTAACCGGCACAGCGGTCGCTAACACCGGCGTCCTCTCGGTGAACGGCAACGCTGGCGCGATTACAAACGTGGCGGTAACTAATGCCGCCCAGAGTTTTACTGCACAACAACGCGGGACAATTTCTGCACTAACAGATGGCGCAACGATTACGCCGGATTTCAGTGCTGCTAATAATTTCAGCGTTACGCTAGGGGGAAACCGAACACTGGCTAACCCAACTAATTTGACGGCTGGAGCTAGTGGCTGTATCTGGATTACGCAAGATGGCACCGGATCGCGGACCTTGGCTTATGGCAGCTACTGGGACTTCACCGGTGGCACTGCACCAACGCTGACGACAACAGCCAGTGCGCGAGATTGTCTGGTTTATTCAGTGCAATCCAGCACGCAGATCACCGCAACCCTGATCACCAACCTGAGCTGATCTGATGATTCCCGGAAGCGCTAATCCCCTCCTGCTTGCCAGTGCTGCAGCCGGTGGATATTCCATTAGTAGAAGCCTTCGTTTCAACAGTAGTGACAGTGACTTGTGGCAAAACCTTTGTAATACACAGGAGGCAGCAAAATGACTATCCCAGGAAGCGCAATATCTCTTCTTCTTGCAGGCGCAGCTACCGACCCTAACCTTGTCGA
>Ga0255146_1000041_pt1 | contig 63126 bp, 112 predicted proteins | sample Atl_Cont_RepC_8h_FD_188424 | JGI IMG/M metagenome (GOLD analysis project Ga0255146, IMG submission 188424) | Freshwater microbial communities from Altamaha River, Georgia, United States - Atl_Cont_RepC_8h | ecosystem: Environmental > Aquatic > Freshwater > River | place: USA: Georgia...
ATCAAGCCCGTTTTTAAATTTGTAAAAGCCTTCGTCAGTGCGTTCATCAATAATAAAGTCCTTGTCCAATGGATCGTGATTGCTGGTAATAAGTGTAGCAGACTCTGCGTCGGTACGTGCCATAATAACTGTTTCTACTCCTGCTACATCGCTAGCAAGACGTGCGGCCTGTAGGTTACGAATAGCTTGGCTAGTGGGAATTAAAACCTTACCGCCTAAGTGTCCACATTTCTTTTCGCTAGATAGTTGATCTTCAAAGTGTACGCCTGCGGCGCCTGCTTCGATCATAGCCATCATAAGTTCATATGCGTTTAATGCGCCACCAAAACCTGCTTCTGCGTCAGCTACAATTGGCAAGAAATAATCTGTTGTTAAATTGCCTTCACTGTGTTCGATTTGATCGGCACGACGGAACGCATTATTGATTTGCTTAACGATTGTGGGCACTGAATTTACTGGATATAAACTTTGATCAGGATATGTTTGTCCTGCTGTATTTGCGGCTGCGGCCACTTGCCAGCCTGATAGATAAATTGCTTTGAGTCCTGCTTTGGCGTGTTGTACGGCTTGTTGGCCGCTGTACGCTCCTAGCGTGTTAACGTATGGTTCTGTTGCTAGTAACTCACGTAGTTTGGTTGCACCACGTTTGGCTAAAGTATGCTCAATTTGTAATGAGCCTTGTAACTTGCGGACTGTGTCTTGTGTGTAGTTGCGCTTCTTCATTTGGTTCTCCTTAAAAGCCTAGTATTTATGGCTCTTCTAGAGGACTTGACAAAATCATTATCTGAGTATATAATATTAGAGTAAAATAATAGATTGGACATACAATGAAAGACAAAGTAATACTCACTGACGCCGATGGCGTTCTACTAGATTGGGAATGGGCATTTGATGTTTGGATGCAGGAACACGGATTCAAACGTCAAGAAGGTAGCCAATTTGTTTATAGCATTGGTAAACGCTACGGTATTGATATGGAGCAGGGCAAGAAGCTGATTAAGATTTTTAATGAATCTGCTCATATGGGATTTTTACCTGCCCTACGTGATGCTCAACATTATGTAAAACGCTTACACGAAGAACACGGTTATGTATTCCATTGTATCACTAGCCTAAGCAAAGATCGTAACGCTCAAAAACTACGTAAGATGAATATGCGTAAGTTGTTTGGTGAAACTGCATTTGATAAGTTTATTATCCTAGACACAGGTGCAGACAAAGACGAAGTGTTAGAACAATATCGTGGGACAGGCTGCTGGTGGATTGAAGATAAAATCACCAATGCCGTCGCTGGTCATAACGTAGGACTAAAACCTCTGCTTATGGAACACGGTCACAATATGGATTTTGAACACGCAGAAATTCCAAGAGTTCAATCCTGGAAAGACATTTACGAAATTATCGTAAACGGTTAACAAAATCTAACAGTAACTGATAATGAGTACCTTGATGCCAATGCGGCTCAAGGTATTTTTTATCATACCACCACTGTTCGCTTTCTGGATGGCAACCTATTAGTCCGATATTCTTTTGCACAATCGCCATAGGATCACTATTGCTATAGCTAGCCACAACGTCCATATTATTCCCAACAAATGCACAACCGTCATAGAAATACATCCTTTCAAAATTGTCTAGCCACTTCACTGGCATTGCTTTAGGGTGGGGTCTTCTAGTGCAGGTATTGGGACGTTTGATATATTGTGTAACCTCAACGTTATCTAATAAATCAAAATAGTCTGGGCCGGCCCAATACGCTCCCATACATATTCCTAAATACTTTCCGCCATTGCTAACGAAGTGTTTTACAGCATCATAATTCCATTTTACTAATGTATCAAATCTGTCTGCATCTCCAAAGCCTCCTGGAAAGCATACACAGTCCACATCATCAAAGAAAGTGGTTTCTACTTCGTCTTTGGAGAATAATTTAAAAGAATGTTGGGGGGATAATGCTTTTATAATTCCATTAGCTGAATCAACTGCGCAAACAGGTTGATGTATGAATAAAGCAATTTTCATTGGACAAAATGTAAATGCTCACTTAGGGGACCATTCCGGGGCACGACTCCCATAATCCCCTGCCCAGCAGCCGGGCCACCCAAAGTAACGATAACGTCCTAAGGTAGGGTGTTTTTAATTGCCTTCGCGATCTCTTTCGACTCTAAGTTGTTCTCTATGAATACTTGGATGTCTTTCAATAACTCTACGAATAGCATCTTCTTCGCTTTCTGCTTCAATACGAGCTGTTCGTCCATTTTGAAGAAGTGTAACTATAAACATTCCGGGACCTTCTTCAGCTGGCTCATCTTCTTTCTTCTCTGGTTCAGATGCATATGAATATGGCAATCTAGATTTAATGTCTGCAATTGCTTTATCAATGTCGTAACCGTCTGGAGTTATATCTTTAGAATTCTGCTTGATTTCTTCTGCTTTAGATTTCATAGCAGCGATAATTTCTTTAAGCAATCCGGGGAATAGTTCAGCAAACTTTTCATCTCCACGGCTATAACTCAACGATTGATTACCGTTGTTCATCTGTCCTGTTGGGGCGTGCATCTGCCACTTACCGTTTACATCGTCTTGATTTTGTTTATCAACAATACTAACGATAGGACCTTCTGGAGCATAGCGTTCAAACCAACGTAGACCTGAACTAGATCCTGTACAGAAACTTGCCTGATAACCTTCGGAGTTATTGAATGTATAACAAGCACCGTAGTTGTAAGGTAATGTTACTAGGAAACGATCATTGTTGATCAATATAGATTCTTTCTTTTCACGCTTATGTTTCTCAATAACTTCAGCATCTTTAATCTTACGTAATTCGTCTCGGTATTCTCTAGTCTGTACAATTGCTTGAATCTGGCGTAGATTTTTAAAACGATTAAAATCCTGATGCGGCTCTTTGAGCTTACCGCGTATACTTAGAGCTTTCCAAGCACCTAGGGCATCCCCACCTTCACCGTTGATATCCTCATAGTCTACTACACCGTTCATATAAAGACGTGTCAACCAATCGTCAAACTTACCGTCTTGTGAAAGGTCGCCGTAGTCTGTTGAACGAAGTGATGTATCTAATAGTTCACTCCATAGTTGTAAAATTGCTTGATCGTCTGGTTTAGGACCTAACTTAGCAACCTTATCTTTTGGTAATGTGCTGTCGTGACGCATTGCAATTCCAAGCATCTTAACAGTCTTTGGATCTTTTAATTTTGCCGCAATGTTGGCTTCTAATACGATTTGATCTAGTTTCATCCTGTTATCAAAGCCCTTTTAAAGAATGAAAGAACTGCTCCAAGCTTCTTTTGATCTCCACCGGCAATGTCTTTTAATAATTGTTGTGTGCCTTCTGAACGTTGGGCACTAAATCTACTACCATAACTTTTTGTTATACTACCAGTCTGTTCTGGATAATAATGACTTGCGGCCATTAACACCGAAACGTTAATAGCATTAGTAACAAACTCTGGCGTAACATCTTCGCCTGCTTCTAATGCTTCTAATCCGCTTTGCAGTTTACTTACGTGATTAAGTTTCTTTTGTGCTTTTTCAAACGCATCGTTCTTGATCATATTGGCCACGTGACCTTTAACGTCTGCTATGGCCGCTGTGGTAGCACGAATCCACATTGGGCGAAATTTTTTAACTAGAGTTTCTTGTGTAACTTCTTGTGTGCCGCCGGCGCCTTGTTGTGCATCTGCACGTTTGCGCTGTTTATCAGTGACTGCTCTAGTGTTCTTGCCCACATAAAACTTTTGTAGCTTACCAATTTTTGATTTTAAGAAATCTAGAATATTTCCGCCACGACCGTCTGATGTAGTGTCAATCGGGCCACCGCTACTGGCAACTGCATCATAGGTACCGTTACGTCCGGATTTAATAGCTCCGGTACCCTTGGCTCCTTGTATAATAACCCAGGCACCTTCATAGGCATTTTTTAAATCGCTCCAAGATATTTTATCTACTGGACGATATCCAATATCGTGTGCAAGTTTTAGGTCTTTGTGTAGAGCCTGAACTACTTCTTTACCGCCAGGCTGTCCGGCAATAAGATTCATAGAAGTACTAGCTTCGTCTAAGTGTCCTTCTAAAAGTTGGGCAAATATTTGGTAAGATTCTGGTCGCATAATATATTTATTTGCATTTAGCTCGTTTTGCATTAGTCAAAGCACCAAAATCTACGGGCCATTCTTGCCCTGGTGCCAGCTCTTTGGCAGTACCTGGAAAACCAAATACAACATTTGCTTCTGCTTGAATATCGCGTATAGCAGTTCTAAATTTAGTTAGGTCGTTGCCTAGGTTGCCGTAGGGAGCACCGTGTGGAAATCTCCAACCTGCCACAGCGCCTGTTTGTTGATCAACAACGATCTTATAGTAAGCGTGTGGAACTATAACTCCGTTACCGATGTATTTGTCACCAGCGCCATATATAGCCCCAACGTATACGGTAAACGGGCGGTTCTGTTGAAAGGCCCACCCACGCACGGAAGTTTCCAGTAACTTCCAAATCCCACGATTTAGGCTCCCGTGTTGGGGATACATATTCGTCATCAAAAAACTTTCGTACTCTACTTGTTGACTCCAGCTCATATCCCCGTCCGGTGCTGCATGGCCCTTGTCGTAGCCAGTCCCAGCATAGTCCGACGGGGTCGCTCCGTTTGGGACTGATTTGTCCGCAACAAAAGCATCTGTTCTAGGAAAACAACCTAGAGCATTTTGTGGCAATAATGTGTAGCTTACATAAGCAGGAATCTTAACAGGAGCATCATAGCCTACTAGATATGCTTCTCTGCAAATAGGCTGTATCTGACGTACAGTCTGTGCCCATCCATAGGGGCTGTGTACTTTGCAGGCATCAACTGGTAGTGGAGCACGTTGTTCCCAAGCAAATGCCTGAGAAGTAAAAAGTGCTAATATAATTAAAAATTTATTCATTACGGTTATCCTAAAATTAACTGTGTATTTATTTCCAGGATACCATCTTAAATCTTTCTTCAGGAATACCAAAATAATCGCATTTCCAACGGCTTTGAGCAAAAAAATCTAAATGATGCCATTGTTCCTTGAGATTTAATATTTGTTTTCCTGCATCAAGCCAGTCAATGGACAACAATATAGGTTCTACGGTTTTGCGAATGCTTTCTATTTCTTCGTAGTTAAAACTATCCCATTCCCAGTGTAATATTTCAAAAACATTACCTTTAGTATCAACCCAGTCCATACTAAAATCTAATCCCCACTTAGGGCGAAGAGATATAATTTTATAAATTAATGGCAATGATTTGGCCCAATTTTGTAGCTCTTCAAGGGCCTCTCCTGTATAGCCTTTACGTTCAAACAACAAACTATGATTAAGTACAGGGCCCACAATAGTAGGCTCTTGTACAAACCAATCTTGTTTCAAAGCACGTATATGTTCTCTGTGCTTCTTTGGTTTAGCGTAATTACCGTAGGCAAAATGTTGTTCTAGTACAGTAAGATCGTAGCCGTTTTGATCAAACAATGCTACATCTTCTGCTGTGGGTAAAAACAATATCTTAGCAATAGGTTGATCCCAATAACCGTTTGGATCAAACTTGTTATCAGTTATAACCACGTTTGTGTTCATCTTCTGCTTGACAACGATCGCAGGCACATTCTGAACAGTGATCGCAGGTTTCTTCTAAACAGCTATGTCCGCAATGTGCGGGATGTTTACAATGATTACACGTAAGTCTTTGGTATTCGCTCATAGTACTTCCTTAATAAATCTCTCGCCATTGAAAGCCAACTCCAACATTTGTACTTTGTGCTCCGAGATTAGTTGCCACTACTACATATATCTCGCTGTCGGAACTATCATAGTTTTGTATAATATAATTCTTTTTGGCTGAACTAGGGATGTTTGCTGCCGGTGCTCCGCCAGCCTTTTGACTTCCTTGTGTGCTGGCTCCAACAAATCCGTTATCAAGTTCATCGCCGTCTGTAAATGCTGTACAGGTAGCGTTGTATTGTACACCACTGTCATCATCAACATCGACCCAAGTTGAACCTGTTAACTGTGATTGAGCTGGTAATTTAATTAAACGCCATTTAATATTCTCGCCGTCGCTGAATACATTTATATTACCTGCGCGAACTATCATACGGTTAGCATAGGTTTTAAAGGTTGTCTTTAGTCTAATGGCTAAGACTGGCAATGTAGCCCCTGAAGCTAATGCTCTTAGGCTAGGACTACTCACAGCCCAATCGGTACCTGCTTCTACATAGCCGCCTTCTGATGCCACAGTAGAGCAAATCTGATCAAAGTACGCACCTGTGGTAGTGCCTGTGTTTACAATCTCACAGCGTACAGGCAAGTTTGGTGTACTCATATAAACTGTGGTTAAACTATTTGAATGATGAAATTGATGACAGGGAATAAAGGCACCTTCGTGTACAAATCCTACAGTAACTGATCCTACACCTAGCCATTGGAATTCTATAAATGATAGTTGTGTCTTAGTAATATCTATATCAAATGTACTTCCGCCTGTTCCGTCACATTTATCAATATTCCACTCTGATTGTGTCTTACGATTTTCTACAGGTGCGCCAGATGTGTATGTTCTTATTACCCAACTTAGTGTACCGTCTCCTGCTTGTTCAAAGTATATACCATTGTTGTCATCAAAGTAACCTGTGCGTTTTGTAACATTAGTAGTAGCCGCATAGAAGTTAAAACTTGAAAGTATCTGCTGACTTTTGCCTGGCATATAGTGATGATAGAACTTAGTCTGATGAACAACACGACTAGCAGAGTTGCTGGTAGTTGTTAGTCTAGCACAGGCTTTGTTTGATTGAAATTCTACAGTTCCACCGTTCACTGTGTAGTCAATGAAGTTAGGATCTAGTCCGTATAAGTGTTTGTAGTCTCCTAGAGTAAATGGCTCGCTCATACGTATGCGGCCGAACGCATCTGTCTGTCCTACTTTGTTAGTGGTTCTTAGTGTAGGCTGTCCTAACTGATTGTACTCCATAACCAAGTGAAGATCAGCAAGGTTAGGTTCCCAAGGATGTTCGTAGTTAGTGCTATTAGGATTTAAGATCGGCATATGTTACGCCCAAGGTCTGCCAGCAATGAGCCCGCCTACGTTGGCATTATCTTCAATAGTATTATCTGCTTTATATTTTGTAGGCAATTGAGTAATGTCTGCTGTTGTATCAGAATAACGTCCCGGTTCAACTGCATTACGATCTGCTCGATCCTGTCCAGCTAATGCTAATTTAGCTTCTTGTCTTAATTTCTTATTGGCTAGAGTTGAGATTCCGTTAGCTGACATTATGGTCTATCCTTGCTTGGGTAAATTCTAAATGAGTTACCTCTAATATCTTCTGGCTCTTTCGTACCCTGCCATTGGTCGGCACCTGCATCCTTAGTAACTGCATCAATGCCAGCATATTGTTCTTGTGGCTCTGTGCTAATAGTCTGCTGATTGGCCATATCAACAATCTGCCTAAATCTTTTAATATCGTTATCAGCATACCCAGTTTCTTCTTTAGCTGGTTTGCCCTGTTTCTGCATAAATGAAACAATGCTGTCATATGCGTCCATTGTTACAGGGCCCTCTTGCGATAATTTAGTTACAATTTCTGCTACATCGTGTAGATCAGCATCCTGTTTGACATCTTCGCGAGCTAATTCTAATAATCTAATAAAAAGAGGAACGTCTAACTGTACAATATCCATTTGATAATCTCCGATCTAATATTTAGCGTAAATACAGTTACTATGATAAACAAAGAACCCTTCAAACATTTAATAAAAGATCTAAAATCTAACGGAAAATATCGTGTGTTTAACGACATTCTTCGTGAAAACGGCAAGTTTCCACAGGCTATTTGGTACGGACCGTATGCCATTAAAAATATAGTTAATTGGTGTTCTAATGATTATTTAGGTATGGGTCAATCTAAAGTTGTTTTAGATGCTATGCACACAGCTCTAGATATGACTGGTGCTGGTTCGGGAGGTACTCGTAATATTGGCGGCACTAGCCACTATCACGTTGCTCTAGAACACGAACTAGCAAAATTACATAATAAAGCCAGTGCTCTTTTGTTTAGCTCTGCGTATGTTGCCAACGAATGGACATTGATTGCTCTAAGTAAGATCATTCCTAATATACATTTTGTCAGCGACGAAAATAATCATAACAGTTTAATCATAGGTATGAGTCATAGTCGTGCTTCTAAGACTGTGTTCAAACACAACGATCTACAACATTTAGAAGATATACTGTGTTCAGTAAAGTTAGCTGGTCAGACTCCGTGTATTGTGTTTGAAAGTGTTTACTCAATGGACGGAGATGTAGGGGAGATAAAAGGAATCTGTGATCTAGCAGACAAGTATGAAGCAATCACTTATATTGATGAAGTACACGCGGTAGGGCTATACGGAACGCACGGTGGCGGCAAAGTTGAAGAGCTAGGCCTTGAACACCGAATTGATATAATCAATGGAACTCTAGGCAAGGCGTATGGTGTCCAAGGTGGCTATATAGCTGCCGATGCTGATGTAATTGATGCTATTCGTTCAGTGGCAGCTGGATTTATCTTTACTACAAGTCTAAGTCCTGTTACCTGTGCAGGTGCTCTTGCTGCTGTCAAATACCTAAAAGAGCACAACGAGATTCGTGAGAAACATCAAGAACGTGCTCGCAAACTAAAACATAGATTGAACAATAACGGTATTCCAGTTATGGAATGTTCTACTACTCACATAGTGCCGGTACTGATAGGGGAAGCTAAGAAGTGTAAGGCCATTAGCGATGACCTACTCAACGAACATAATATCTATGTGCAGCCTATTAATTATCCAACTGTCGATGTAGGCACAGAACGACTACGGTTTGCACCTACACCGTTTCACGATGACGGAATGATTGAAGACTTAATCGCTGCTCTCAAAGAAAGTTTTAGTAAATTTGATTTGAAGTAAGGAATGTAAAATACTTTTTAATTCCTTCCCAAGGTTCTAAAAACAAATCTGTCTTTACACCTGCTTGTTCCAATGCTCGAGTATCGGCCTTTGTATCTGTTTGATACTGTGCTTTTAGATCGTCGGGCATAGGAATATAAACTTTACTACCTTTAGAAGATTCGTGAATAACTATGTTTGCGATACTTTCAAAGTCAACACTTTCGCCTGTGCCTAGGTCATAGACACCCGGTTGATAATTCTGTATAAAGTGATAGATTGTACTGGCAACATCTTCTACCCAGATAAAGTCTCTTTTAAATTGTTTGCTGTTTTCAAATATCTTTATAACTTCTTCTTTTTGAAGTTGATTGTACCAATGGTATATTGTACTGGCCATACGGCCCTTATGATATTCGTTTGGTCCATAGACATTAAACAATCTTAGAACAACTCCGTTGATTTCATTTTCGCTTACCTGCTTGCTAAATGCATAATGATTTAGTGGGCCGTTACCGTTACCGTAGACTGCTGCTGAACTTGTAAAGATAAACGGGATATTGTTTTCAGAACAAAAATGATTCCAACGGCGTGTGCTCAACACGTTGGTATTATAAAGACTTTTCCAATCACGCTGTAGTGTACTAGAGTCTGCACCTATGTGTATGACTGCTTCAATCGTATCTGAGTCACTGGGCATTTCATCTGTAGAGTGTAGAGATATGTATTTTTTATTTGTTAAATTTTTATATTGATCAGCTGTTGGCAAATCGTCAAACAATACAATATCATCCCTTCCTTGTTTGTTTAGGTAACCTAATACCACACTACCGATAAATCCGCCTGCACCAGTTAATATAATCATAATATTTCTTCCATAGTAGGAGCATAGCAGCCAACGTGCTGAACTGTAACGGCAGCAGCCTGATTAGCAAAGTCCATTGCTTGTTTGATGTCTTTGGTATGTAGAAAGTTATAGACTAGTGCAGCAAGGAATGTATCTCCTGCTCCCGTAACATCAACAACTTCAACCTTTGGTGCTTTAGAGGTATACTCGTGATGCACAGCTTCTGCACCTTTGCTGCCGCGTGTGACAATTAACCCACTACATTCACTTTTAATTTTGCTGTGTTCTAATTCATTGATCTTAACCCACGCTCCTTGCATACGCTCTAGGTCAGTCTTCTTGGTATCGATGAACACAGGAATTCTAGTAGCGATAGCTTCTTCTATAACATCGTAAGTTATTGTGCCTTTATTGTAATCACTGATAACAATAGCATCGTAGACCTTAGGAATAGCTGTTTCAAACGTCAACGGGTCAGATACGATGTCATTGTCAATGCGTACAATCTGTTGTTTGCTACGAGCATCGATTAGTCTAGTCTTGGTGCTGGTTTCACCGAACAGATAGTTTACTTCGCAGCCTAGCGACTCTAGATTGTTAAACACATTGCCTGCCATACCATCACGTTCTTCTACATAAGTAGGAACGAACACAGGTACTGGAGCTTCAGGACTTAATCGATCAATTGTACCGTACTGATAGATGTCTTTGCAATTATCGCCTATCAATAATATCTTGAATTGTTTTTGTTGTTGAGTGTTCTGTTCTGTCATAAAACATTATATCTTTACAGTATTCTGATCCAATGATTGGTTTGTCTTTATAGTCACTGCCTTTGACCATAATATCCGGGCTATAGTTTTTAATAAGTTCTGCCAGTTCGTTGTCGGTGTCAAATATCCTAACACGGTCCACTGACTTCAAAGCAAACAACATACTAGCTCTATCGTATTCATTATTGATTGGCCGACTTGGACCTTTGAGCCGTCGAACTCTTTGATCGCTGTCAATTAAAACATAAACATAAGCATCAGGGAAGCCCTTTGCAAATTCTAATAGTTTAATGTGTCCGATGTGTAATATATCAAAAGTTCCATTTACAATAATTTTTTTCATGGTAAACTTTCTACGAATTGTTCAAGATTATCAAAAATTAAAACTTTTGGTTTAATCTTTCTATATGTAAACTTGTTTAGTTCTTTTTCTGTTTCTTCACCGTAACCAGTTCTAACCAACACAGGTCTAGCTCCAATGTTTATTGCAGCCTTAAGGTCTTTCATTTTATCGCCAACGTAATAACCGCCTTTGAATTTCATATCTGGTACTTCTTTCTCACATCGTTTGAACATACCAGTGTTGGGTTTTGCAAACGGATCGTCTTTGCGACTAGAAGCAGAATAATACAATGCGTCAATACTGAAACAGCCTGCGGCACCTAACAGTTCAAACATATGAGTGTGTACTGTTTCAACATCTTCTTGAGTGTAGATGCCTTTTTCAATACCACCTTGGTCTGAGATGATTGCAATTTTATAACCTTTGCGTCTAAGAGTAGCAATAGCATCAATGCTTCCTGGGATAGGATCAAAGTCTTCTACCTTGTAGCAATAGGTACCTAGATCACGATTGATAACTCCGTCACGATCTAAGCCCACTACACATTTTGTTCTAAACTCTCCGCCTGACCAAGAAATCTTAGGCTGGTTTGTCTGTTGTTCCATTCTGGCTGTCTCCGGGGATAATTCTATAGTTATCCTCTACGCTGTCTGCTGTACTCACTTCAAAGATCATAGAGTTAGGTTGAAGAGCAATTAGTTGATGCGGCATCATTGGAGGATTATGCCAGGTTTCGCCTTCGTTAAGAATCTTTTCAACGTAGGTTGCCGTTTTTGTATCGCAGTAAACTAACCTAAACTTGCCTGCGTTAACAAACCAAGTTTCTTCTTTTTCTTTGTGAAAGTGCATACTAAACTTTGCACCTTCACGTTCGAATACCATAATCTTTCCGCAGTATTTGTCGTTGGTGGCCCAAATAATTTCGTAGCCCCAACCCTTGTCTACTTTACCTGTTAATCTTGTCATGGTCGCTTCTCAATAACTTTATCGATAAGTCCGTACTCTAGAGCTTCTTCTGCACTCATAAACTTATCACGATCCATATCGCGTTCGAAGTCTTGGTAGGTCTTACCTTTGGTGTTGTGCTTAACATATAGTTCTGTTAAACGTTTCTTAATATGCATAATTTCTTTGTATGAAATCTCAATGTCAGATGCCATACCTCTCGCACCACCCGATGGTTGATGGATCATATGACGAGCATTTGGCAGCATAAAACGTTTGCCTGCTGCTCCTGCATTGGCAAGGAACGAGCCCATTGAACAGGCCTGTCCCATTACATAGGTTGCTACATCGCATTTAATAAATTGCATAGTATCATAAATGCTTAGGCCTGCTGTGACTACACCGCCTGGACTATTAATAAACAAATTGATATCTTTATTTGGATCTTCTGATTCTAAAAACAATAACTGAGATACAATCAAATTAGCCATATGGTCTTCTACAGGACCGTTTAGCATAATAATACGCTCGCGAAGCAAACGACTGTAAATGTCATAGGCTCGTTCGCCTTTGGATGTAGACTCAATAACTACTGGTACCAAACTCATTTTGTTCCTTTAAGGTTGTAAAATTAAAGTGTAACTGTTCTATTAATTATTGTCAAGACTCTTGTTCTGACCATAATCTGAGTATATAATAGCTCTATCGTTCAACTACAGTTAAATACTGTTTTGTAAGAAAATTCCGAAATGAGTACCCTATTATTAAATGCAGATATGCAACCAATCAGCTTGCTTCCTCTATCCGTTGTGGATTGGCAGGAGGCTATTCGCTATATGGTTTTGGACAAGGCTGAAGTCCTTGAGTGGCACGACGAATGGATTGTTCATTCCGCTCGTTGGGAAACTCGTGTGCCTGCTGTATTATTGTTAAAAGAATATCAGAAGCCAAAGAACACAATGCGCCTATCAAAGCGTAATGTATTCTTACGTGACCAATATACCTGCCAATACTGTGGCACAGAAGTAACAGATCAAACTGCTACTTTGGATCACGTGCATCCTGTTTCCAAAGGCGGTAAGACAACTTGGGAAAACTCTACCACAGCCTGCAAACCTTGTAACTACAAGAAAGCTGCTCACGTGGGCAAAATGAAGCCAAAGAACGCACCTTACAAACCTCACTTTTGGGATTTGGTTGAAAAGCGTAAACTAAAAGGCTACCATTTGCATCACCCAAGTTGGGCAACCTATTTGGGTGTAGAGTGATTGACATCCTTGCTTCTTGGTGCTATAATATTAGCAACTTAGAAATTAGGAGCAAGGATGCGCTACATTTTGGCATCGTGGGATCAAGAAGGTTTTGAATGTCTAGAAGATATCACTTCTAAGCATCCAGATCACTTTGAAAAAGGGCAAATAATAGAAGCCCTTAAAGGTAACAAGCCGCAACGCAATCCTCTTGCACAACAAATTGAGCATATGAAACTTCGTGCTCGATTTAATTCGCAACGCTGTTATGAAATCTATGTGTTTACCACAAATGATGACATAGAGTTTAAAGATGTAGAGGATTGGATGATTGCCGATCCTCAAAGTCTAGTAGATTGGATTCGTGTTAATCACTATTCCAAAATCTATTCAGACTATCGCCCTAAACATAAACCCGCAATTGTATAAGGACTAAAATGCGTACACAACCACAAGCAATTATTCAACGACTTGAAGCAGACAATAGTCGTCTTGCCAAAGAAGCTATCCTTGCAGAAGCAATGACGGAAGGCCTAGACGAGTTCTTCGAAGGCGTTCGTATGGCATTGGACAATCTTTATACTTTTGGTGTAAAGCAAGTTCCTACATCCGACAAGGACGGACAAGGACTAAGCTGGGATAACTTCAAACAACTGGCAGAAAGCCTTTACCGTCGTGAGCTTACTGGTCACGCTGCTCGTGATGCTATTCAATTGGCTATGGATGTGGCTACTAAAGAACAATGGAACGACTTTTATCGTCGTATCCTTATCAAAGACCTACGCTGTGGTGTAAGTGAAAAGACAGTGAACTCCGTGGCCAAAAAGTCTAAGAAAGATCAATATCGAGTTCCTGTGTTTGAATGCCAATTGAGTCACGATTCGGCCAATCACGAAGGCAAGCTCACAGGTACTAAAATTGTAGAACGTAAGTTGGATGGTGTTCGCTGTCTAACTGTCGTAGACTATGAAAACAAAACTGTGGTGCAGTATACTCGCAACGGCAAAGAGTTGGCTAACTTTAGTCACATCACAGACTATTTGAGCAACTTCATTGAAGAATTTGGACGCTCCTATGTCATTGACGGTGAAATTATGAGCAACAGCTTCCAAGACCTTATGAAGCAGGTACATCGCAAAGACAATGTCTCAGCATCAGATGCTGTTCTCAATGTGTTTGATATTGTGCCCTTGTTTGAGTTTAAACAGGGTAAGAGCACAATGAAACAAAAGAGTCGTTCACAGTTCCTCAAGGGCTTTGAAAACATCTTTACAGATTCGGGCTTTATCCAAATTGTGCCACAGAAGACTTTTAATCTTGATTCAATGGTTGAAGAAATTGAATTCAAAGACTATATGAAAGAAATGGTTGCAGCAGGCTACGAAGGTGTAATGATCAAAGATCCAAATGCTGTCTACGAATGTAAGCGTTCCACTGCCTGGCTCAAAATGAAACCCTTTATTGAAGTAAGTTTGAGTGTTACCAGCGTCGAAGAAGGTACAGGACGTAATGTGGGTAAGTTGGGTGCTATTGTATGTGAAGGAACTGATGATGGTAAAAGGATTGTGGTCAACTGCGGTTCAGGTTTTACAGATGAACAAAGAGCAGAATTTTGGGAAGCTAAGGATTCGCTCATTGGGCAGGTCGTGGAAGTCCGTGCAGATGCAGCGACTCGGAGCCAGGATAGTGAGGACATTTGGTCGCTACGGTTTCCGCGCTTCCTACGATTCCGAGGCTTTACAAAAGGTGAGAAAATCTAATATGAAAAAAGGTGCTATCAAAGATCTATGCTATGGCGGTATGCTAGAACTACTGAACAACCGCAACTACTACTATAAGAGTTCTGTGGGCAAAGACTATAGTCACCTTACTGATGATGGTAAACAGGCTGTGGTAGAGTTTATGGATATGATTGCCTGGAAGATGATCGAAGCAGAAGACACTGATCTAGATCGTAGAGCCAAAGAACAGGTCCTAGAACAACTTAAAAAGAAAGACTGATATGAAAGAATTCTTTGGATGGATACGTTGGGTTTGGAACAAGCAGGAGACCTGGCAAAAGACCTTTCTTGTGGCCTTTTTCTTCCTGGGGGCTGGTATCAATGCCAGCGCCGAAGCTCAGAAGTATCTTTGGAGCATCAGCTCGATTATAATTGCATTTTGGCTGACCAAATGGTGCCTATGGGACGCATTTTGGGCATCGTGGGCTAAGTATAGAGAACATCGCAACGAACTATTAACAACTATCAAGACATCGGACAAGGAGTGATTATGATTGAAAACGAATTTGAATATAACAACGAAGAAGAAGCAGAAGTTGCACAGATCAACTCTCTGATTATGAATATGAACGCTGTGGGTGCTCTACAGCGAGAACTGGCCAAACAGCGCAGCCAACCTTCAGCTGAGTTCTGCGAAGAATGTGGGGAAGATATTCCTGAAGCACGTAGGCAAGCGATTCCGGGTGTGCAGTTCTGTATTCACTGCCAGACTAAAATGGAACGCTTCAAAGCCAACTATCGACAGCCTGGTGCGAACTAAGGGTAATCACGTTACCCCATAGGTCCTCACAGCTTTGATCAAACAGCCATTCTGGGCCTAGATTCTGAGCCACTAGCCAGCTGTGTTTCTGACTCCAAGGCCCCTGCCCATTCATTTCTAATTCCAGCTGACCCGGGGCCCAGCTGGCAAAACCCATAATCATTCTAAAGTGTCTAGGGAAGTCACCGTCGGCCAAGTGATGAAACATTGCTTCATTGCTGGTCATAGCCCAGGCCGAAGTTATCATAACAGATCCCGAAATCACCCACTCTGCTGAATGCAGCATCCATAGGCTCTGAGGGCTCATAGGGCCACCCCAGTGTAGGGGTAAATTGGGTAGGCCCCCAACGTCTAGGTCTATGCCGTCTGCTATGTCGTTGAGAGTTTGGTCTAGGGGTCTATTAACACAGAGCGCAAATGAGCCCTGGGGGTTAGTATGTGTGACCATTAATACTGAGTTCCGGAATCTGGTGTCCGGCATTGTTGGGGGTGCTATGAGTAGGTCAGTTGGACGTACCCTGGTAGACATATCAACTCCAGTCTGGGAGCGGACCCCCGTACTTTTTACCCAAGATCTTCTTGCCGCGGACCTTGACACGCTCTGAGCCAATCTTGTGGCTCTTGCCCCCTTCGCGACTGCGATAGCCCTGTGACTTACAGCTGGCTAGGTTTGATGCACCCAGGGCTGAGTCTGGCTTACCTGATGTGCAGAGTGCTCTGGACGCGGGTTCTTCCGCGACGGCTTCATCATCACTCTGGACGCCATACATGATCTCATCGTTTAGAGGAAAGTCCAATTCCATAAAACGCTCGGGTAGTTCTGAAGTATCGATGATGTAGTCTAGCTCATCATCTGTAGGGTGTTCTTTCATTAGGACCTTGGCAGCTTCATCGTGACCCTTGGCATTGTTCCAAATGTTGATGCCATAGTGGTTGTCATAGAGTGCGGCCACAGCGTCCATGACCTTGTGATAGTCACAGGTAAAGATATTTTCTTTAAGTATTTCGTTGATTCTCATGCTAATTTAGCCCCTAACATCACAGCAGCCACTAGGTAGTTTTTTACTTCTAGATTGTCTGCTTCCTTGTGGAACTCATCTGCTGTGATTAGGTCACGCAGAAGTTCCTGATATTCTGATTCTTTGAGCTCGCCCGACTCGTACATTTGGGTAATCTCTAGAGCGTATTTTGCACGTTCACTAGCCCAACTAGGTGCGTTTTCTATCACGTACTGTAACTGTTCTTTCATTACCATCTCCCTAGTACGACTTCAGCAGCTCGTTGTGCTTCCTGAGTCAATAGCTTCTTTTTAACTGTGCAGTAGCCCCGAGTGCCCTCGCCACGTTCTACCCACTCATCTACCTGTGTTTTAATGGGCCGGACCACACGTAGAACATCTGCTTGTAGACGACCCTTAGACTGTGAATATAGTTCAAATCTGCGTAGATCCTCTTGTACTCGTAGGACCTGTGCTCGCTGTGGTTCTTCACAGTTGATCTGCTCGATCTTCAATCTAGCCTCAACTATATAGTGACTTTGATTTGCATCCCAAAATGAAGGAATCCACTGAGTGACAGTGGCACAACCAGATAACCAAAACACCGCAGAGAGAATAATTAGGCGCATATGATATTTACCTAGGAAACTCAGATCGCAAGACCGCAGAGCCAAATCTACGTTCAAACTCTAGACTGCGATCTCGCTCCGAAGGTATCGTCCTCCAGGGCTCAATGTCAATGACCACACTGGCACCGTCCGAAGCTCGTATCAGTGTAGATCTATTAGCGAGATCTGCGACCCAAAGTTCTATGTCAGGAATCACTGATTCATCGATGATTTTAAAATAACGTAGTTCATTCATAGTCTAATATTTACCCAAACGAGCTTGGGATAATTCACTGGCTGCGAAGCAGCAGCGCAGCAAAAATCCGGCAGCGATTTTTTATACATAGTCTTCGTTTCTCCTACGCTCTAATAAAGGCCACGCACAGATCAAGAATAGTTCCGCAGAGGGCGAGACCCAAAAGTCTATGGAGTCTGCTCTAATACTAATATGGCCGCCCGAACGCTGTACATATGCCCAAACAATCTCCGAATCATAGTCAACGTCAGAGCGTAATCTATAACAAAATAATCTAGTATCTCGCATACCTTGGTTAAATATCCCTATGCAGACAACGGTCTATTACTTAGTGCATAAAGATACTCTGAGACGCCTAAAATGGTACAGAACTCTTGCTGGTGCTCGTATAGCACAGAGATCGCGTAATCATAGACTGGGTTTCATAACTCGTATTGAACGTGTATATATGTTTGATAACTGGGAAGTAGAGTTGTGTCGTAACATAGACGGAGACATACTAGAAGCAACTTACTGCATAGTAGAAGATACTATAGAGAGTGAGGAGTTATTTACAAATGGATAATCGAACACAAGCACTGGTAGTGAGCATAGCGGTAGTATGTGTATACTATGTTTACTATATACTAAGTCATTAAAGGCCCCGCTGCGCTATAGTGACATATACGTATACGCATAATAAGTCTAGCGTGAGCACGCTCAATGTGCGTATATACGCTGGAAAAAGCTCAGTAAGTGTGATTTACTGACCCCCAAGATGCGTATAGAGGTCTAGCGACCTGGTGGGGATTGGAAAAGGGTGCAGAAAAGTAGTAGAAAGTGTGATAAAGTGTGAAATTGTGTGACCATTTGAGCATAGCCTCTCATACCACCGTTCTAGACTTTTAGTCTACTATAAAATTTACAGTAGATCTCCCTAGTTCGAACCGTTTGACCGTTTTCTAGACACGAATTCACTCTAGAACTAGCGTTCTAGACTGTTCTAACGACCTATATACAGTGGCCCCGCTGCGAGTGATTCTAGATATATACTGTATACTCAGGAGCGATCTGATGTTAACCTATATATGCTGTGCAACTCTGCCCTTGGTCCTCATACTCATATACGAATCTATATACAGTAAGAGTTGGCTAGAGCGCCGTCATGCTCGTATAGTGCTTGCCTGTGGTCTAGCCATTATCCTGAGTCTCTGCTTATAGTGGCCCCGCTGCGTAGGTAACATAATGAAAGACTCAAAAGACATAGCTGAATGGGTTCTGCGTGAGATCGCGGGAGTTAATCCCTATACTAGTCAAGACAAGACTCTGGCATTCATTTGGGCCACGGGCTTTCTGGCACGCTGCGTAGCTGAGATGATCTGGCGGGACAATCACAACTATAAGATCTTTGCAGCAATTCGTGAACGTGCAGCACGGAAACTGGGGAAGGCCCCGCTGCAGAATACTGACTAATTTGCCAAAAAGAGTTGACAAGTTGGGGTTCTGCTCGTATAATATACATATGCTTAAGAAACGAGCACTAACTAGGAGCAGAGAATCAATGACACTTCCAGATGAGCGGTATCGTAGTGTTAAGACCGCAGCAGAGTTTCTTCAACGTCTAGCGGGTGGGCATTATGCCCGTGTGCCCAAGGCAGTTCGTGAGGAAGCTCGCAGCATCTTACGACACTATCCTTCATCGTGGGATCTAGATCAAATTGAACGAGCAGCGCCTCACGTTATGCAGCAGCGTATGGAACCCCTGCACAGGATGGTTGCTGCGTACAATCCAGAAGTAACACAACCTTTAGAGAATCGAGATTAACTACTAGTAAGACGTCGCGACTGTGGTGAAATAGGTAGACACAAGGGACTTAAAATCCCTCGCAGCAATGCATACCAGTTCGATTCTGGTCAGTCGCACCATTTAAATCACGCATTAGCTCAGTTGGATAGAGCAACAGCCTTCTAAGCTGTGGGTCAGGGGTTCGAATCCCTTATGCGTGGCCAGTTAGGGCCTCTAGCTCATGTTGGTTAGAGCAGCGGACTCATAATCCGTTGGTGCCGTGTTCGACTCACGGGGGGCCCACCAAGCTGCGAGCCATCTAGTCACTGGCGCAGAGTGCAGCAGCACGGGAGAAACCCTATAGCCTAGTAAACTATAGGGTTTTTTCTTGTCCAAAATGCTGTTTGCTTGTATAATATGCATTTAAACAAGGACAGCAATGACAGAACTACAGCACGTCTTCTACGCTGCTTTAGCACGTATACAGCACTACACGGATCTCGACGACGAAGCTCAGCAAGACGCAATTGCTGCACTCGCGCAGCTAATCGAGGATCACGTCAAATAACCCTAGGCCCTCTAGGGTCTTTAACAAATTGGTTGACATTTTGGCAGTTCGATCGTACAATATACATATGTTGAAGGAGCGAGCAATGACCACTGTACAACGAAAGAAGCGTGTAGATCGCAATCACATCATCTACGAACTGCGTGTTAATGGTCAAAACTACATTGGCGTCACTGCCAAGACAGAGTCAACTATTAATAAGTCAGTGTTGGCACGTGCCGCGAAACACTTCTATCGTGCCAAAACAGAGTCGAAGAACTGGCTCTTGTGTCAAGAACTGCGCAAGCTCGCGAACAAGAACGAGATTGAAGTACTTGTACATGAGGTCATCCGCGGCAAAGCGGCTGCACACCGTAGGGAAGTAGAAATCCGTAGAGCTGTTAACCCTACACTGAACACGGACATTCGAGGTGATTGACACCTTGGGTGTTCGGCAGTATAATACAGGTATTGTAACGTTAAGGAGCGAATGATGACTAACCCGATTCCACATAGCAATATTTGGCACACTCCCGCAGATCTCAACGAGCTGCACGATATAATCAATCAGTTCACAGGCCAGGATGCTGCGCTGGCTGCACACGTGATGATGCTGACCCTGAACACCTGCCACAAATTGGTTGCTGATTCTATCAAGGAGACTGCATGATGCGTTACTGGGACGAACTGCTGCGCGAACAGCACAATGGGGTCACTGTGATCGTGGACAAGACCTGGGAAGATTGCACTATCCGCGATCTCTTTGATGATACCTGCTGTGATGTAGAGGACTTAGAGCGCAAGGTTAACCGGGGCGATTTGGATTGGTTTATGCTCAGGGCTCGTGTCATGTTCAATGACATGGAACTGGGATCGTCGATCTGCGGTGGCTACCTCTACGAAGATGCTCGCGAGGTTCTCAGGGACGGTTGTGCTGCTGATCTGATCTGGCAAGCAGAGGAAGAAGCTAAGAAACGATTACCCGAGCTAATTGAAGGGTTATTGCGTGTAGAGGTTGACAAATTGGCTGCGTGAGCATACAATAGAGACTTAGTAACACAAAGGAGCGCGAAATGAAACAGACAATTTTTAGCACTAGCGGCGACGGCTACTGGTCTAACGTTGCAAAGCCTGTACACGTTACAGATATGCGACTTGCATATGTAAACGACGAAAAAGACTTCGGCGAGCTGCGTGTATACTTTAACACTAAGTTTTGGGATGTAGACACAGACGGTCTCATTTACACAGACGAGGGATTTATGACAGACTTGCGCAACTTCCTCGCGCTGCAGGGTCTTAACAACTTAGACATAGACTATAGCGAGCAAGGGATGCAAGGCGACAATTACGTTAGCTTAGACGTAGGCGCTGCGTTTATTAGTGCGTGGGATGCAAAGTTTAATTTGTTTGCATAAAAACAACAGGGGTTGACAGCCCCTGCTTTTGACAGTATAATAAACACTTCAACAACGCAACTAAGGAGCGAAACTATGGAAGCGCAAGCACGTGAGTATTTTGTCCGTCGTCTTAACGAAGTAGCACAAGAGAAGGTGCAGGCTAAGGCTGTAGAACTTTACGGCGCAAGTGGCCGTCCAGAACAGCCTACGTGGGGTATGGTCTTTGAGGGCATCCGCTCAGGCGAGATTACCCTTAAAGCAGACAAGGTAGACTACACGGGTCCTTACCTCAACCCTACGGACGTGGAGTGGCCTGCTATGGAAGCAAAGAAAGCAGAGCTGGAAGCATATCGCAAGTTGGTAGCCGCTGAGAAGCAACGGGCTATGGACGCTGTCTATTTGGACGAGAGCGCACAAGAAGCCCTTAAGGCATTTGAAGCAATTTAAGGGGTTGACAGGGCCTACGGGCCCTGTTATAATATAGGCTTAGCAACACACAGGAGCGAACAATGGCTACACGAAGCACTATTGCAATGGAGCAACCCGACGGCCGCGTAATGCAGATCTACTGCCACTGGGACGGCTACATTGATCACAACGGTCAAATTCTCAGCGAACATTATACAGATCGTGCCAAGGTCCTGGCACTCATGCTCTTGGGATCGATCAGCTCGCTGCGTCCTGAGATCGGTGAGCCTCACGACTTCGATGCTCGCTATACCAACGAAGATCACCGCAACAACTGGACCTGTGCCTACGGTCGAGATCGTGGTGAGAGCGATACTGAAGCTGCTGTTTTCGCTAACTACGAAGCCTACGTCAAGGATCACCAGTACGAGGAATACGAGTATATCTTCCGTTCGGACGATCAGTGGTATGTTTCCGAATACGGACGCCCCTACCGCTTGCTCGCTGCTGTGTTGATGGAAGCAGAAACCCTAGAAGACTAAGGGTTATTTTTAGGGGTTGACAGGTTGGCTGTTTGATGGTACAATAGAGTCATAGTTAAACAAAACGGAGCGAAGATGCAGATTACATTCACTGAAGGCTGGTACAACATCAAGGGTCAACCTGTTAACGTTGCAGGACTTACTTTTAATCTTGTAGAAGATTACAAAGTGTCTAAGAACGGCGACGGCTATGTTACTGTTGATGGTACTAGTGTAGAGGGCTTCCCTGAGCGCAATATCCGAATCAAGTGCCGTCAGGGCGACTATGCTGTCGCAGGTACTGTTCAAGCAACACAAATTCCACAAGGGGTATCAATGCTGACTGCTTTAAAGTCAAAGAGTGCCAAAGGCGCAGAGGTCACCGATTTCACTCAGATCAAGGTGCCCGATACTGCTGTAGCACACGAGTCCGACGAGGACATCATCGAACGCACTCGTCTGCGCTTTGACATCCTCAAAGATATGACTAAAGCTGTCAAGAATGGTGATGTACGTGCTATGATCGTCACAGGCCCTCCAGGTGTGGGCAAATCCTTTGGCGTTGAAGAAGTACTTGCCAAAGACGATCTGTTTGATATGATGGGTCAGCGTAAGCCCAAATATGAGATCGTCAAGGGCGCAATGTCAGCCATTGGTCTGTACACTAAGCTCTACAAATACTCAGACGCTAAGAACATTCTTGTGTTCGACGACTGTGACTCAATTCTTTTGGACGACATTGCACTTAACATTCTTAAGGCCGCTTTGGACTCTAGCAAGAAGCGTACCATTTCGTGGAACACTGACAGCCGTCTGCTTCGTTCAGAAGGAGTGCCAGATCGTTTCGAGTTCAAGGGTGGTGCTATCTTTATCACTAACTTGAAGTTTGAGAACGTTCGCTCTAAGAAACTGCAGGAGCACTTGGCGGCCCTAGAGTCACGCTGTCACTATATTGATCTGCGTATGGACACAGATCGCGAGAAGGTACTGCGTATCAAGCAGATTGTCAAGGATGGTATGTTGGATAGCTACGAGCTGGAGGACATTGCCAAAGATGAGGTTGTCAGCTTCATCGACGACAATCGCGCTACTATGCGTGAACTGAGCCTGCGTACTGTGCTCAAAGTCGCAGACCTGCGCAAGAGCTTCCCATCTAACTGGCAGAATATGGCCAAGGTCACTGTTATGAAAGGAATTGCATAATGGATTACCGTCCGCTGACCTGTCAGTGGATTGGGCCCGAACAGGACCCCCGCAAGGGTTCTGTTCACTACTGCGGTAAGCCCAATCTAACTGGAAAGAGCTACTGTGCTGACCACTTCTACAAAGTATATCAGGGTGGCACTTCAGTAAATGGAAAACGAGCAGAAAAGCTCTTGCAAAAGGAAATCGAGTCTGTTAAACTAGCAGAAGAGATAGGAGAATTACTATGAGTACCGTAATTAAGATCGCATTGGCATTCTTGCTGATCGTTGTATTGTTGGCGATTGGACCGTGGCTTGTGATCTGGTCACTGAACACGCTGTTCCCTAGCCTGGCTATTGAATTTGGTTTGGCTACTTGGGCTGCTGTTGTGATCCTAGGAACTTTCTTTCGAGCGAATGTATCCGTAAAAAGGAAAGATTGAGGTTGATTCTTCCAGAGCGTTCTGCTAATATTTAAGAACGCTGAAGAACAAGTAATCAGCTATATTAACTTAAAAGGAAACAAAATGAAACGCATTTCTAAAGACACCAAGACTTTCAAGGTCTTCAACGCACTTTACAATGGTGCAAAACTTACCCAATCCGAAGCAACTAAGCGTTTCGGCGTAGGTAACTTGGCTGCTGAAGCAAGCCGCATTCGTCAGCATGGTTACGCTGTTTATGCCAACACTCGTGTTGCTGGCAACGGTGTGACTGTTACCGAATACGAGTTGGGCCAACCAAGCCGTGAGATCGTAGCACTTGGCTACAAAGCTCGCGCAATGGGTATCACTCTTTAAGAGTCGCTCCTAAAGTAAACGATCCGATTCGCTCCCGGGGACTTTCTTTGAGCCGCTACTACAGCGGCTTTTCTTTTGGCTGGATGTTGCAAAAATGCCACACCGGCCGGCACTCTCCAAACCGGTTGACAACTTGGGCGATCAGCTATATAATAGAGACAGTTAGACAACGGAGCGAAGAATGCAATTCACAGCAGATCAAGTATGGGGCCTGGCTGTTAGGGCTGATGTTCAAAATGGCGGCTACTGCAAAGAGCCAGTCTATGCTGCTACTGCCACCCACGGGATAGACTACAACACCGTGATCAAGCAACCAAACAAGGTCTTGGTCAAGCAATGGCTCCGCGACAATGTGCAGCCTACAGCAGAAGAGATCGCTCAGGGACAGCAATATCGCGCACAGATCAACACCTTCACCATGAAGCTGCTGACTGGGAAGATCACAGACTTCGAGCAGACTGCTCTCAAGATTGCCCAAAAGGACGAGTTCACGGGCCGTGATATGTTGGACTTCGCCATTGTCAGCTGCTTGCCCCAGTCAGCTCGCATGGAGCAATCCCGGACGGAGATGAAACGAGAACTGTTCCAAAGTGAGCAACTCCCGGGCGCTGTAGGGGATACTGTTGTGATCTCTCTGACTGTAATACGTTCGCGTTACAATCCTGAATACAACAAGTTCAAGATCTACGCCCGTGCAGGTGAGTCATTTGTGGACTTTTGGTTCTCACGTGCTGTAGAAGGTGAACTGCGGGTGAAGGCCAAGATCAAACAGCATCGTGGCGATAAAACAACAGCCCTAAATTATGTGAAAATCATCAGTTGACAGGTTGGGCACCTGGTGCTACAATAATGATACTGAGAGAGTAATTGTTTTAACTGTTTTTTAAGCGAGGTCTTATGTCAAAGCAAGTAGATGTTTCCGTTCGCCAAGTTGGTCCTAAAAACGCCAAGAAGGCAATTCGTAAGGCGGTCAATGTTCGCCGTCCAGTGTTCCTGTGGGGTCCTCCAGGCATTGGTAAATCCGATCTCGTCAAGCAGATCGGTGAAGACGCAGGTCGTGAGGTCATCGACGTCCGCCTAGCACTTTGGGAGCCCACCGACATCAAGGGTATTCCTTATTACAATGCCGATCAAGGCAAAATGACTTGGGCTCCTCCTGCAGAACTGCCTGTGGACCCAGATAGCAAGGCAATCATCTTCTTGGATGAATTGAACTCTGCTCCTCCTGCTGTTCAGGCCGCGGCCTATCAGTTGATTCTGAACCGTCGTGTTGGTACCTACGAACTGCCTAAGGGTGTTGACGTAGTCGCCGCTGGTAACCGTGAAGGTGACCGTGGTGTTACCTACCGTATGCCTGCTCCGCTGGCTAACCGTTTCGTTCACTTGGAAATGAAAGTGGACTTTGATGACTGGCAAGACTGGGCTACCTTGAACAAGGTGCATCCAGATGTCGTAGGTTATGTAGGCTTTGCCAAGCAAGACCTGTATGACTTCGATCCTAAGAGCCCTAGCAAGTCATTTGCTACTCCTCGTTCTTGGATGTTCGTTTCTGACCTGCTCAGCGACGACGATGTTGACAACGAGACTTTGGCTACCCTGATTGCGGGTGCCGTTGGTGACGGTCTGAGCAATAAGTTTATGGCTCACCGTAAGATCGCAGGCAAACTGCCTAAGGCAGAAGACATTTTGGATGGCAAGGTCAAGGACCTGCAGATCAAAGAAGTGTCTGCGATGTATTCGTTGACTGTTTCACTCTGCTACGAGTTGAAAGACCGTGCTGAGAAGAAGGTCAAGGACTGGGACGGTATGGCAGATAACTTCTTTGCCTATATGATGGCTAACTTCCCAACAGAGTTGGTTGTTATGGGTGCAAAGACTGCTCTTACTAACTACGACCTGCCCCTGGACGCTACTAAGATGAAGTCGTTCGACGAGTTCCACAAGCGTTTCGGCAAGTATGTTCTTTCAGCAATGGAGAATTAAGACCTCGCCCATTGCGGGGGTGTTGTAGAAATACAACACCCTTTTTTTACGGTTGACGCATTGGATTTCCGGTGCTATAATATATACATACTAAGGAGAGCGACTTATGGATCCAATCGTTGAGAAACTAACTACTGCACGAGTAGGCCTGCTTTTGAAAGCACCCTTCTTCGGCAATATGGCCACCCGTATGCGTTTGATGGACGCTTCAGACTGGTGCCCTACCGCGGCAACTAACGGCCGTGACTTTATGTATAACAAGGACTTCATTAACAAACTGTCTGTTAAGAAGTTAGAGTTCCTGCTGGCACACGAGATCTGCCACTGCGTTTTTGATCACTTTGGTCGCGTAGGTTCACGTGATCGTATGCTGTCTAACATCGCACAGGACTATGCCGTAAACCAAATCCTTGTAGACGAACGCATCGGTGAGAAGATCACCGAGGTTAAGATCTGCTACGATCCCAAGTATCGTGGTATGGCTTGGGAAGAAATCTACGATCAATTGTATGAACAAGCAGAGAAGATCCCTATGGATCAACTGCTGAAGCAATTGGGTGACCTTTTGGACGAGCACATTAAAGAAGAAGAAGGTGCTGGTAGCCCTGGCGACAAGACCAAAGACGGCAAAGAGAAGCCTACGCTCAGTAAGGAAGAAGCTGAGAAACTGCGTCAAGAGATCAAAGAGGCTATGATCCAAAGTGCCGCGGCCGCTGGTGCAGGTAAGACTCCTGCGGGCATTATGCGTATGATCAAGACTATGACTGAGCCTAAAATGGACTGGCGCCAATTGGTTCAGCAAGAGATCCAATCTATTGTGCGTAATGACTACTCATTCGCTCGCTACAATCGTAAGAGCCAACACTCAGGTGCGGTGCTTCCTGGTATGAAAGAAGCAACTACCATTGACGTGGCTATTGCAATCGATATGTCGGGTTCGATCGGTGAAGAGGATGCAACTGTATTCCTTTCTGAGATCAAAGGCATTATGGATCAATACGAGGACTTCAAGATCAACCTGTGGTGTTTTGACACAGAGATCTACAATCACCAAAGCATCAGCCACGACAACGCTGAAGACTTGGTTGAGTATGAACCTCAAGGTGGCGGTGGCACAGACTTCGATGTCAACTTTACCTTTATGGAAGAGAATGACATTCGCCCTAAGAAGTTCATTATGTTCACAGACGGCTATCCCTGCGGTAGTTGGGGTCCTGAGGACTACTGCGACACAATCTTTATCGTTAAAGGTAACACATCTGCTCAAGCACCCTTTGGTCAGACTGTTATCTACGAAAAGGAAACGGGCTAACCGGAGTGCCGGGGGTTGTGGCTAAAAAGCCACAACTTCCTAAGTGGCCCCGCTGCTACGTGTGTGCGTGAATCTAGGTCTTGACAGATAGGTAGATTGGTTGTATAATATAGATATCGTAACAAAGTAAGGAGTGATAAAATGCTTAAATTCTTGTTAGGAGTATTTTTAACATTGGCTGTCCTGTACCCTGCTGTTACTAAGACCATCGTTGGTAATGCTGTTGATACCACCCACACGGTTGTAACTGGAGTTATGGAGAATGCTAAATGAGTAAAGTCGCAGATCTTGCCTATGATATCGAGCAACTGTATATCGAAGGTCATTCGCCTAAGATGATTGCTCTCATGTTGGAGTGCCCCACAGAGATGGTCTATGATTGGATCGCCGGTAACGGGCTAACCACAGACGATTCCTACGATCCGTTTGAGACTGTAAATTCGTGAGCAAATTAGAATACTACGCCCGCCCCCTTGTAGCCTTTGATCCAAGGAACAAGATGCACAGACGCTACTACAACCAATTCCTAGAGCATATGAGTTGGGGTCACTGTCCGGTTCGGTTCATCTGCCCGGAATCTAACGGTTCGGATTTGGTCAAAATGATCCAAACAGAGCTGCTCAAATACTATGTTGAGAAAGAGTTTAAGGTCAAGAAGAAACCCGCCAAACTCAAAGGTTATCCACATATCGCTAAAAAAACTGGTTGACACTTTGGCTGATCCTTGCTATAATTGACACATAGTTAGGAGAGCGAATGGAATACACCGTGATTTACCCCAATGGCAACTCCCAGAAGTTCTACGTTCGGGCTGTAGCGGAAATGTACGCCACAATCAACGGCGGCCGTGTTGTAGGAAAACCTGAGTTGAAATTGGTTGACAAATTGGCTGCTTGATCATACAATAGAACTATGATAAGGAGCGAACGATGATAACAGAAAAACAGCGTGTTGTAAATGCCCTAAAGGGTTGGCAGTTCGTGCGTGGAACCCATGGTTGCTTGTATGATCGTGGATCCGCAGACTCCTACTACGGTAGGGCACGTGATCCTCACTACGGTGGAGTGGGAGGCGATTCCGGCGCCCGAGTCTCGGTCAACGACGAGGCTTCAGTGGCTGAATACATGGCCGGCTACAACGACAACGAGCGTGATGGTAACAAGAAGGATTGGCGATGACCCCTACGGAATTTCAATACATTCAACGAGCCGTCAAGGCCTTGGAAACACCCATGAGCCTTCCAGAGAGGATTAAGGTGGAACGCACTATGGCCCAGATTCTGAGTCGCTCCGCTGACACTTTGGAACAGAATTTGGTTGACAACATCGAAGATCGGTTGTATAATACTAATACTGAAACAGAAGGAGCGTGATATGCCAAATTGGTGCAACAACACATTGACCCTTGAGCACGATGATCCAGCAATGATTACTCGTGCCAAAGAAGCACTGGATCGTGGAGAGTTCCTGCAGGAGTTCATTCCTGTGCCCAAAGAACTCACAGAAACCATGGCTGGTTCCTACGGGGACGGAGACAAGCAGGCCGCATTGGAAGCACAGATGAAGTCCAATGTTGAAAAGTTTGGCTACAGCAACTGGTATGACTACTGCGTCGGCGAGTGGGGAACCAAATGGGATGTAGGTGGCGATGGACAGACTGATATTCACCCTGATGGTAAGACGCTGTTCACTACCTTTGATTCAGCATGGTCTCCACCCGTGAATGCTTATCAGAAGTTAGAGCAACTAGGCTTCCGAGTTTCTGCACAGTTCTATGAATCAGGTATGGCTTTTGCTGGTGTATATGAGGACGGCAACTGCGAGGACTTTAGCCTCGAAGGCATGACTGCTGATGAGATCGAACGGGATTACCCAGAACTAGACGAAGCGTTCTGCATCGCTGAGGCTATCCGTGAGTTCCAGGAAGAGGAAGAAGAAGAACTCACAGAGTGGATCAAAGATGGTGTTGACAAGAACCTGGAGTTGAAGTCTCTATGACAATGACTGTGGTCAAAATGGACCGACGCTATGACGGGCACGATCGCTTCAGTCATAGAGTCGAGTTCACAGGCTATCAGCCACATGGCCAGAAGCAGACTCGAATTGCACAATGGGTTCGAGCTCGCAACTGGCTGTGGCAACAGTTTGGTCCTTCAGGAGAATTGTTCTGCGCCCGGCCCACTTACTTCGATGGACATCAGCCGGTTTGGGCCTGGGATGCAGAGAAATCATCGCTGTATCTGAGCAAGGAAGCCTACACGATGTTTATGTTACGCAAGGAATTTTGGGAAAATGTCGAGAACCTTTAACTATCGATTAGAAGTCATCTGTGGAGGTTCAGGCACAGCGGACGAGGTCCGGGTCGAGGAAATGCTCGATTTGGCCTTTCAGGATCTGGTCTATGACGACGAGTTTATCGCCGCCCTAGACGAGAAAGAGTCTGTGACCATTCGAGTGTCTAAATTGGACAACCGAATGGTTGACAGAAGTGGCACTTGATGCTACATTTATAACATACCAAAAAGGTATATTTTTTAACACACACAGAAAGAGGTAATTTAAATGGCTACAGATAAGAAGTTTGCGGTTGCTGGTGTTTCCACTCAAGCAGGTAAGACCAAGGTTCGTTTCGCTAATGACGTGATGCGCATCAAGATCCTTGCCAAGAATGGTCACACTGACATCAACCTCGTGGATCTTCCACGTGAAATGACCAAGGCTGAGATTGGTGCCTATATGGTCGAAACTGGCTTTGGCAAGGGCAATGCTGCTGTAGAAGCTGCTGTTGCTTACATTGTCAAGAAGAACCCTTTGGCCACAGCTGCCAAGGTAAGTAAGACTACTGTCGCGAAGACAGAAGCTATCGCCGAATAAACCCGATTCGCTCCCGGTATCGGCGGTCTTAACACCCTACTGTATACACGTACAGTAGGGTTTTTTTTGGTTGACAACTGGCGTTTTTGAATATATAATTAAACAATAGGAGAGCGCGATGGAACTTATTGATTGGATCACACTAGCTATATTCTTTGCCCTGGGTTGGTTCCTAGGTAACAGGGCTGCGACCCGCATTCATCTCACTGCTTTCTCCATGATCCTCAAGGAGTTGGGCGTGAAGAATCAGGATTTGATTCGTGTGGCTCGTGCCAATGGCCTCACTATCCCTGAACCTGAGCATGATGAACCTGAGTTAGATCACATCGAAATCAAGGTGGAAAAGCACGGTGAAATGCTCTATGCTTTCCGCAAGGACAACGATCGGTTCCTAGGCCAAGGCACTTCACGTGAAGAACTCATCAATCGTATGGCTGAGTCACTGCGCAATGTTCGCTGTACCGTAGTGGAAGGCAATGAGTATATGATCAAGGATAGCCCTACAAGCTAAAGGGTTATTACAAATTGGTTGACAGATTGGCTGTTTGGGCATACAATATACACATACTAACAAGGAGCGAAGATGTTAACAAACAAGCAAAACCAGCAACTGCTCAGGGCTGTGGAACTACTGCAGGAAGCAGACGCATTGGTACAGTCAGCAATGGGCGCCAGCGACGAATGCTACTACATCCACACACAAATTGAAAACTCAGCGGATGACGTGCTGGACTTTATACAAGAGAACACTGAAGAGGCAGCGTAATGGAAGCCCTACAGGAAACCACTGGGGGGCAGTTTCCTGCCCACACTTACCTACTCGATGGCACAACGCTGGTTGCCTATATCAAGCAAGGGGAAACTACGCCATTCTATTTCAAGTCAGGAATCAAAGGCTTCGACAAGCGAGGCCGGAAGTTCCAAACCGTAACACCAAACCCATTCAAAGTAAAGGCATCAAATGACACACGCACAGTCCAAGGCTCAAACGGCAAAACTTACACAGTCAACGACGCAGAGAAAACCTGTACCTGTCCAGGATTTACATTTAGAGGTGCCTGCAAACACCTGGGCTAATATGGTTGACAGATTGGTAAAAGGCTGTTAAAATACACATATGATAAACAACTTACTCCAATGGTCCGGTACTGCATTCCTCTTAGGAATGTATGTGGTTATGAACTTCTTCCACACTCTGCATCCTCTGCAGATCGTCTTGGGACTCTGCGGTGGCCTGTGCTATTTTGCTTGGAGCTACCGTGTGGCAAATAAGCCACAGATGATCGTTAACCTAGCGGGCATATCCGTATGCGCCGCAGGGTTATTCCACTATTTTGGTTGACAGTTTGGGCTAAAGATCCTATACTATAAACACTGAAACAAAGGAGCGAACAATGATCAAACTCATCGGATGGATTGCAGTTACCTGGGCTCTGTTCCACTTTGGCATTGCTCAGGCCATCTTAATCACGGCCGCTGCTGCGGGAACCATAGTCTTCGGAGGTTGATGTGTCAGGTTGGGTAGTCTACGATCAGCGTTCGGGTCATATGCAGAAGTATTACAAGCTGGCTGCAACTGCGAAAAGGATCGTCACACAGCACAACACAGAACGCGAGTATGATTGGGGCGATGGCTCAGGCAGCTACACCTATCGTCCTCAGAGTCTTTGGGCCTGCTGCTCCTATGCAGACTACGAAGGGATTCTAATGGGTCTGCGTGGGGAAGCGTTTAAGATGTGGCAGTTTGTGCGCAATAACCCTAGAGGTTGACAGGTCTTCCAAAAGACAGTATAATTGACACATACACAAACAAACAAGGAGCGAAAGATGATCAATCAAGACCTTAGAGTAATCGCAGGAATCCAAGAACGCCTGGGCCAACTGCCCGTGCTGGAAACCCTGATCTATATCGAAAACAACACTGGCGAGTTCACTATCGCTGAACTGCGTAGTTTCTACAACGTGATGTCACAATTCCGTGCGCTGTTTGCTGCCGCCTAAAGACCCTAGAGGTTGACAGGTCTTCCAAAAGATCGTATAATACACGCATATTAACAAATAGGGAGCGCAAATGAAACACAACGAAGTTCAACTCTACAAGAACATCGGCTCTATCCAGGCAGTCGAGGGTGACGAAGGCCGCTACTACTTCTACCGTCACTTTGCCACAGGTAACACCTGCGATGAAGACACCATCAAAGGCGCCAAAGAGATGTTGGATTGGGAAGAAAAGAACTATCAAGAAGTACAGGCCGCGATCCGTGTGCTTCAGGGCCGTGGCTATCGTGTGTTCAAAGAAGTGGCCTAAATTGGTTGACAAACGGCCAGTTCGATCGTATAATATACACATACACTAAACAACTAGGAGCTGAAAATGGTTACAGAAGGTCAGGGAATGTTTGTCGTCATAGTAGGACTTGTGATCACTATGTTGGGCACAGGTGGTGTAGAGAATAGCATCACCAACACAGAGCTGCTACAGGCCCTAGCTGTTGCAGTAACTGGACTAGGTGCAATGTATGCAGGTACACTTATGATCCAGAGGGCTCAGCAATGACTATAGAACTACACGGACTTAATCGTCAACAACATCAGATCGCAGACATGATCTGGAGCTGTGAATCGCAAGCAGATGTTGAGCGGCTTATACGGAACCTGCCCCCCGCATATCAAAAGGATGCTGTAGTCATACACGATCTAATGATCGCTGCTGTGATGGATCAACATATGGAGATCACTGAAGATGTTCGTGCGCTTATTCGTAGCCTTAGCTCTAGCTAATCTAGCTGCCTGTACAGCCTACGATCGTAGAGACGCAGCTTGGTCACGGCCCTATCATCAGAAGTTTGATCAGATTCCCAATCAACCTGGCGAGGCTCTTCGACGCTGTGGAGGTCAGGTTAGACCTGAACTGAGGACACCGGAGATGACCGACCGGTGCTGAGGTGGTGGGGGGTGGCCGGTATAGTGTGTATACTATAGTAGTAGTTTTACTAGCGGTATGGGGTCTAAAATCACCACCCTGAAATGAAAAGTACTCCACCCAAATTTTTTGCGCGGCCAAATTTTTGACCTCTAAAACCCTTTTCTTAGTATATACTAGTCTATGCTTTATACACCCAAATATCAACAGATGCTGGTTCAAGAACATCTGCGCAGACCCTGGGGCGATGTTGGTCATCGTTACTCTGAACATATCTTAGAGCTTTATCATCAATACTCCTGTGCGCACATCTTGGACTACGGCTGTGGACAAGCTCTGCTCAGTAAAAAAATCGGCGATCTAGTCCCTGTGGATAACTATGATCCCGGAATCCCAGCTTATTCTACTCTGCCACAACCTAGAGATCTCGTAGTCTGCGTAGATGTCTTAGAGCACATAGAACCTCAGTGTATTCACTCAGTCTTGGCACATCTACAGTCTTTGACTCTAAAAGTAGCCTATGTTAACATATCGTCAGTGCCTGCACGTAGTTCATTCCCTAACGGACAAAATCTTCATCTTATACAAGAACCCCTAGAATGGTGGCTAAGTCAGCTTAGTCAGTACTTTACTCTTGGCTCTGTTACTAACAATCTAGTTATATGCCACAGTACGCACTCCTAAACTCTGATCCCCAGCTTAGAGAATTCTTTGCTTTTATAGAGCAACACAGTCTCCGTCACGAAATCCACTTAAATCGTACTCGTGTATGGATTGATTCCAGTCCTATATTAACTGAGTTTTTACTACGGTTTACTTCAGTGTTTCGTGTTCTAGATGATATATAGTGTATGCAGACATTTAGTCCCCACCCCGATTGGCGCCGAACCTTTGAGTTTACGGCGCAGTATGTATCCACTCTAGATCTGTCATTTAAACCGGATCCCATTCTAGCTCATAAGCAGACTCTAGAGTTTGTCATAGATCCTGTTATACACAAGTTCAGTCTCGCCAATGCACAGATTCATAACTCATCAACATCAGTGGCTTAAACGACGCAAACTGCCCTTGGGATCTCACATAGATATAAGGGTTTGATGTAAATACTAGTGTAATGCTACTTGTGTACCTAGAGCCATTTCGCCAGTCGCAGATTACCTTACTTAATTCTTGGCGCGACTCAGTACACTATTGGCCTCGTAGTTATGCTCACACTGATGCCTATAACTCTGCTATTCCCACAGACTACTGGCTGCTTTTTGGAGTGCCAAAATTGGCCACACAATGGCTTCTACAGTATCCTGAACACTCGCGTATAATGCGCACTCTGTTCGAAGACTTTGATCAAGATTTACTGACTAAATTCTCTTGTAGATAGGGCTTCTGCGGATATATGCGCAGATAATTCTTCTAAAAAATCTTGCGCTGCTGCGCTTCGCGCTCAGGAATTTGCGCTGCGGCTTCGCCGACTCTATAGAAATTACTTCCCCAAGATCTAGGCATTGCATTAAAGCTCAGAGTTTTTCTTGGTTCTTCGCTGGTGTGTGCTGTGGTTGAGTGCTGTAGATAACTGGGCCATAGGAGTAGATCACCTTGTTCTACGGGCAGTATGACTTCTGTCTGTGACCAGGCTGTGGGCCTTTGATCCAGTTTCATAGTCCAGTGTGTAGATGAGTTTAAGCCCTGTTTGTGAAATCTAATCTCTGTTTCGGGTGTTGACCAATACCAAGTTCCCGACACTATGGAATTAGGGTGGCTGTGCTGATGTATGGAGTCGCCGGTATTATAGACATTGATCCAACTTTCTGTGATGTAGAGTGTATCCGTGATGCCCAGAACCTGTTCAGCCCACTGTTGAACCCTTTGTTCAATTATTTGGTGTAGATCTGGAACTGTGTCCAAAACTCTCTGGGACAGGGAGTAACAGTGATTGGTCTGATATTCACAGGGAATCTGATCAAGCTGCTGTTGCCAGGTTCCGGGCCAAATCTGTTGGCGAGTCACGGGTTCGGAAAATAAGCCTAGGGTCTGCATATCAATATTTAATTCACTGACCAGTTTATGGGATAAGTATGTGACAAGGAGATACTATGACTGAAGAACTGTTGCCTAAACTGACTCAAATTGATGACCTTTTTGAGGGTCAGGTCCGGGGCTGGCTAGCTGAACGCATCGGCAACCCATTGACTAATTGGGGATTTTTTCCTCCAGAAATGGCCCGAGATATTCGCAGATACGACTGGCACCAATATACCAATGTGGTCTATGACAACGACACCGTGATCAACGAAGAACTAATGGACATCTGTCAAATGATCCTATTCCGAGCCTTGGATCATCAGGGCAAAAACCTAAGTAGAATTTTTAAAATAAGAGTAGTTAATTCTCTACCCGGAGATCGTGGCAATAGCCAACCGCACATTGACATCACAGGCCCACATCAAACTGGCATTTATTTCCCCATGGATTCCGACGGCACCACAGACATTCTTCGTGAACGTTCTTGGATGCAGGACTGGGAATTACCCCAGAATTTGGAGAACATTGTGCATCGTCTAGAACCCCGTGGTGGTACTTGGTACGACTTTGACGGCACACACTGGCGCTGGACTGGACGTCCTCAAGAACATCAACAGCGTATCTGTGTGATCTTCAATTACACAACCACAAGGGTATAAATATACTATTACAGGAGACGACCCGTGATAGCATATAGAGTAATGGCCCGAAATTTAAAAACACGCATTAGAATAGAAAGACAGCAGATCGACGGCCGTCTAATCACCAACGAAGACCTTGCCTGGAGATTGGCCCAAGATTTTGCTGTTCAACAAGAGCAGCGAACGCTGGATCAATGGAAGGCAGAAGTTGAATCATACACACCCAGAAGCTAAAAAAGATCCTCGCAGACTATGGATATTTGGTGATAGCTGGTCTGCGCTGTGGCCCGATCGCGATCCTATTCGCGTATGGACACGTCAACTGAGTCACGCCTTGGCCACTGAGCTAGGTGAAGTAATACAGTTACGCAATAATTCATTGGTAGGTTCTGCACAGGACTGGGCCCTAAATGAATTCCTAAAAGTTGTTCATTTAATAGATCCCAATGACATTGTGATCTTTATTCTAACCAGTCCAGCAAGATTTTGGTACTTTGAAGATGAACCTACGATCAGTAACTGGAATATCATGGATCTTGATCAACACATATCTTCAGAACAGGCCAAGGCCATTGAACTGTTTATCAAGCACATACAAAGACCACACATTGATAGTCTAGCAATGCGATCGCGCCTAGGACTCATTGCCTACGAAATTGCCAGAAGAGGTCTAAATCGTGCTCTAGTTATTCCGGGCTTTGATATGGACCTAGTTGGCTGCGATCAATATGAACATCTGTTGTTTGCTCAGGGAAATTTATCTTTTATTCAATGGGGCGAATACAAGGATAAGAAAAAACTAGATGAAATGCTGGACCAAGGACACTCGGGATATTTCCAGGGCGGAGACTGTAGATACAATCATATGTGCCTGTGCAATCACGATGTCCTAGTTAAAAAGATTCTAGACACCTTGGTCAAAGGTCAACCCTTGGATCTTACCTCAGGATTTCATACAGAGCTGATTGGTCCAGATTGGCTGTCTGACCAGGATCTTGTCGAAGGTGAATTGAATCCCCAGGCCGTAGAATTCTTTATCAAAGAAATACAGACTTCAAAATGGAACCTGCCTTGGAAAAAGCGGTCTGGGGTAGAAAAAGTTATGCAGTCTAGAGGATACCACGCTGGTTAGTGGTATAGGTAGTTTACACTATCTTCGTTTTCTCTATGAATCTCAGCACCGTTTTTCAAGTGAAATCTCTTGGCCATTTCTGTCTTAGGACTTAGAGTAACATAGGTTTCCACTTCAGGGTGTTCCTTTTTAATGTGCTCTTGAGCCTGTTCGATTAGAGTACGGCCTGCACCAGCAGCATATGACCAAATAGTATAGAATACTGCGGTATTTGTGTTAATTGCAGCTTCGGCTAGATCGTTCACAGAACTAGGAATTTTTTCTAAGAACTTTACGCAGGTCACTGCCAGAGGTTCTTGTGTGGTTTCGTCGCGAAGAACAAAGATTTTTGAGTTTTGATTAACTCTTTGTTCAACGGGAATTTCAGGACGAACAGGATCGTCTTTGATTAAATTAAGTAGATTATCTGATAAGTCTTGGATGATGTGTAACATTTTTGTGCCCCATAATATGCGTATTTATATTATAAGACAAAAAATGTCATTAGTCAAGCGGTTGTATAGCCTGTTCTAGAGAAAGTTCTTGATCTTCCAATTCTCTAATTTTGTCAGTGAGCTCGTCGATAAGTCCAAGGTTACGAAGTATTTTGAATACAAGATTTTCTACTGACCACTCGCCCGCACGTTCCAATCCGCTCTTGCGCATCTGTGTAACTTTATCTTTTACTGTGCGTAACTTATCGATATCCTTGCTCAATAATGCGTGTTCGATCTGACGCAGTATTGCATCTTTTTTGGCTTCAATTGCAGCATCGTCTACTTGAGGTTTTACCTTCTTGGGCTCTACGAGCCACTTATCATCTAACAGAGAAAAAACGCCTGTTGAGTGATGTGGTTCATCTGCGCCTTGTACGTAGCATTCTACGGGCAAGCCTTTGATAGTGATGTCGTGTTGTTCTGCCCAAAGTGCCTTTTTAGCGGAAAATAATTCACGTTGTTCGTCTGTTGCTGTGCCTGGGATGATAATGTGTAAATCTAGATCTGAATACTGTGTCCAAGTATAATTAGCATTAGATCCGGTGATTGTGTAATCTTCTACTTCTAGATCAATGCCTACAAATTCTTCAAAGGCGTGTGCAATTTCAATTAATTTATTTCTAACTTCTGGATTGAGTTTGTCACTTGCCCAAATTTTAGGGTTTAGTTTTGAGTTTACGGTAACAAAATCTGAAGATTCATCTAATTCACGTAAACGCATATTAAACTCCGTATTTGTTACGTTTTGGCTTTGCTACAGAACTTGTTATATTAACATCTTTAGCTTCGGTTGATTTTGGAGTGCTAATTAGTTTAACGGCACCTGCGTGAACTTCTTTTGCTGCCTGCTTGACCATTTTTTCGCTTTCGTTGTCATATGCTACAACAATAGCGTTTTCGCCCCAAGGAGTGTTAGGGGAAAACTGGTCTCGATCTGCAGGCTTACTTCCACCTGCTCTAGCTAGGGCCATACCAAATCTGTATTGTTTGTACGGATCTTGGTTCTGTAATGATGGAATAGAAAAGGTTGATGGTAGTGCATCAGCAACATCGTCTTGGATACTGCCTTCTCTAGCTTCGTTAATAAATTCTTTGGCTCGCATATCATTATTTAGCCCACATTAGATAGTAAGTAGCTAAGGTGCGTTCATCGTAGAATTCTGCTATTAAACGACAATACATATCGTTTCTTTCAAGCACAACCTGACAATTAGTATGATTTTGATTTAACAACCATTTAGTATGATCTACACCAATCGTACGGTGTACTTTAGGCCAATCGATTTCAATATATTCGCCCTCGTGTGGTAACCACTTTAACAGCTCTACCTTAGATGTCTTCATCATCACCACCCATACTGTTCAAGATTTCACGTAGTTTTGACGAACCTACATTTGCTCGAACTTTGCCTATGCTAGCGCCTTGGGTTGGATCTATTTCGCCTGTTTCTGGATCTACTTTATTAATTTCTGTTTTACGTTTAATGCTGTCAATGATACTGCTTGTGCCTCTATTTGCTCCGTTATGCGACTCTTGTTCATCTTCGGGCAAATCGCTAATCTTAAGCGTTTCTAGATTAAACTCTAGATCTACCTTTTGTCCTACACCTGAACTAGAACGAGTTTTCATTAATTGTATTTGATAACGTCCACGCTCACGCATAGCACGTGACGTAAAGATACCAAACACGTTATCTGCTGTTTGAATCTTAGAAAGACCGCCTGAAATATGACTGTGGTCAAATTCAACTTCTTCAACAGCACCACGGTTCAACTGTGCCGCAGTAACTAGAATACATTGTTTTTCCATTGCTAGGTTGCGTAATTCTTCAGAAACATACTTGTCTTTAATAAACAAGTTTTCTGCTGAAATCTTACGACTTGCTGGCATTAACAAGTCTAAGTAATCTACTAGTAATACATCAATCTTAGCACCTGTTTTGATTTCAAACTCTTTCATATATGCTCTAAGGTCATTGGCAGTCTTGCCACTAGGCATATATTTGATTTGTAGTTTACCAGCCTTCTTACCAATAACACGAACTTTCATTTCAACGTTTTCTAGATCTTTAAAAATCTCTTTTGTTGAAATACCAGTAGTCATTGCATCAATACGCATAGCTACTAGGTCTTCTGAAAGTTCTAATGTTAGATATAAAACATTAAGTCCTTGTAGACACCAATTCACGCCAAGGTTAGCAAGAAAGAGGGATTTACCTGCACCTGATCCACCAGCAAAAATGTTAAGTTCTCCACGATTCATTCCTCCAAATAGTCTACGATCAAGAGTAGGCCAGCCTGTGCTAATTTGACCATTCTTGTCTTTGATACGCATTAATCGCTGTCTAGGATCTTCAAAATAATCAGTGCCTAGATCTTTAGTTAAAGAAATTTGTACTGCTTCTTTAATCATAGATTCTACTTGACCGTAGTCTTTCTTTTCAAGTAAATCTGCAGAATTAATAATTGCACGTTCTAATGCCTTATGGCGAGTAAAGTTTTCAAACTCGTCCATTAGCCAATCGTTGTGACCTTCTTTGATATCTTCTGGCTTTTTAAGATCTGATCTACACGATGCATTAACCATTTCGTAGTCAGGCATAACAGAATATTCTTTTGCATAGAGATTAATAAACTCTGCTGCATCTTGTAATTTTCTGTCAAAAAGTGTGTGATCAAAAATACCTTGGCAACGTACAAACACTTCTGCGTCTGCTAGCATTAGCTCAAGATATAATTTTTGTAGTTCGTATCCGTAGTCTTTAATCATTTTTGTTGTAAATGTAATCTATAATAATTGATCTTCTTGGTGTGGTCTTAACAGGATATACTCCGTGAAATACATCTCCTGTCATTAAAATACTTCTACCAGGAAATCCAACAAATGGAATATATACTGGTTTTCCATCTGTCATTAACGCATACATTGATCCAGGCGTATAATCCTTTGCCGCAGTACTTTCATTAATATTGGGCTCATCCATATAAATTACCTGTGTAATACAATTTACACTATGCGTATGCATCGCCTGCCAGCCACCTGGCTCATAGTCCATCCACCAAGATATTACAGGCGTGATTTGTTTAATGATATGATGCTCTATTAATTTTGCCTGAGTCCATTTTGTAATGTTGTCGAGTTCTTGCTGCCAAGGTATTGAAGAATTATCGTTATTGAATTTTTTATGTGAATAGTATTCGTCAGAAAGATTAGGATCTCTCCACAATGGATATTGTTTTGCAAAATGCGCCGATGTCTCGGAACTATATTCTTGCTCGTTACTAGGCAATAAAAATTTATACAAATTTTTATAGTTAGGATATTCCGAATCGATGATCCATTGATTTCCGCTAGTAAATTTTTTTTCTGTACTCAACATAATACTATTATACACGAATCTCGATATGTTTTACAACCCCAAGGTTTGCATCCCAAACTCTTTGCTTAGTGTGATACAGTACAGCGCCAATACTGCTACTAGGATCGCCAGGTTGCGGCAATGACCAAATGTAATTAAATTTTGGTTCTACTACCTTTTTGTTTGCTCGACTATTCATAGCACAGCCACCCATATATACTAGACAATCGGCTCCTGTTAAATCTTTGGCAATTTTCATTACCATATCAATTTGTTCTTCAAACACTTCCTGAACGGCAGCGGCAATGTGTACCTTGTCTTCATTGGTAATTTCATACGGCCAATTCCAAATGCCTTGATGCATATTTTGATGCGCATTAATAACGCTGCCCATATATTCTTTTACATCAAAATAATATTTGTTAGGATCGCCTAGTTCTGCATCTTTTTGTAAAAGAAATTCATCTTGAATAGGAGTATGCCCTATTAACTCAGTGAAAGCGGAATAAAATAATCCTAAACTGTTAGGATATGTCTTACTCCATACTTTTTTCATTTCGCCGTGTTTACCTTCCCATATTGTAGCGCATTCCCATTCGCCAATCGCATCAAGCACAACAATGGCACAATGGTTAAATGGACTGGTATAGTAACCAGCGGCAGCGTGACTTGCGTGATGCGGAGTATAATGCATCTTTGCATAATTAGCACGTATACTTCTAATATAGGCACTAGGTATTGCTTGAAAATCAAAGACTCTATGCCATTGACCTGCATAGGCCTGTCTTGCTTTTTTAATCCAAGGCCTTTCGTACCAAAATATATCCGAAGGTGCTCCGTGATGTAGAGCAGTTGTAATAGTCTTAGTATCTAACGTGTCAGTCTTATCAAAGGTATTTGAAATAAATTTTCCGTCTTTAAACACGGCAAGACTAGAGCCGTGATTAAGTGCGTTTATTCCCCAGCTTATCATTTGTAAATGAAAGGATCCCGTTTTCTTAATTCAGCGATCCGTTTTTTAAATCTTTGATGTTCTTGATATTTTCTGTAGGGATATAAAATGATATTAAGTATTTTCTTTAGCATATTCGAGTCTCTCCAATTTGTGTTCTTGTTGCTTCTTAGCCATATTAATTTTAATCGATCCTTTTTGTGCTGTCTTTATTGCATCAACAATAACAAATAATTTTCCGTAGGATTTTACAGCATCTGCAACGTCTTTTACATCGTCGTCCCAGTTAGGCATAGCCACTGACCAATTTAATTCGGCAGCTCTGTCAAATAATACTAGTCCTGCTTGATCTTGATCCGGAATTACAATAACTTCAGCACCTAGACTATTAATTATCCTAGATTGTTGTTCAGCTATATCGTTAGTAAGAAGAGCAACACCGTCTATTGCCAATGCATCAAATGGACCTTCGCAGACAAATATATACTTCTGATTTTCTTTTTGACGGTCAAAGTTGAATACAAAATGTGGATGTTGATCTGAAAGATATTTTGGTTTTCCGTCTCTAACTTTTCTAGCTGTATTTCCTACTATTCTTCCTTCCCATCTAAAAGGAACAATAACTCTATCAATATATCCAGGAGCCGGGCTCCAATAAAAATCATATTCAAATGGATTGTTATATCCTCTGCTGATTAGATATCTTAATACGTTTGAATAGTCTTCACCAATCTGTTCTTCAACTTCGCCTTCTATTAAATTCCCCCATTCTGCCAAAGGCATCGCACCTTCTGGTAATGCTTTATCTGTAAAATTTATTGGGGTGTTATCTTCTGAATGATATTCGTGATAATCGGGACCTTCTGTTTTAAGAGCTTCAAACACTAGATCTTTTATAAGGTCTTCACTGGCGCCCATCCATCGCGCCAGTGTTTTCATTTTTTCACCAAAGGGTGCCCCTGGTTGCCAGCCTGTAGAAAACTTGCAGTTAAAGCAATTATAAACTACACTATTTCCGTCAAACCTAATACCACCACGTTTGCGAGTATCGGGACTATGGCCACGATGCTGGCAACAAGGGGCGTTAAACGATGTCCAACCAGACGGCGAGTGTTTGGCTCGCGGAGGAAGTAACGTTCGAAATTTATCTACGACTAGTGTCATAGATATAGTATATTATCTATAGAGAACTTTGTCAAGACTTCCAATGCCGGAAGTTGTGCCAGAAAGAACAAAAGTTTTGACGCCGTTATAAGAAAGACCTGTCCAATCTATAGATACAATTGCACCACCGGGACTTACGCCTGTGACTGTAATAACTAGATCATTAGTACCTAGTTCACCGCCTAATTGATTTCCTGGTATAGTAATTGTGTCTCCAATTTGGTATCCTTGACCTGGGCTGTAAACAGATGCCTGATAATTCAATAACATTGTTTGGCTAATAACAAATTGAGCTGTGTTAGATGACCTCGAAGGAATATGTTTAATTCTAAACCAACTCCAATTACCAATTATGTTTTTATAGCTTTCAACAGTTAGATCTACAGAATCGATATTGACCCATTTATCGTGCCTAGGCGATGCTCCTTGATCGTCTAGACTTCCTTGTATGATTACTGATCCGTCGTAGTTAGTAGAGTAAAATTGAAATGTGTGTAGGGCATTTCCTGTTTTTATTTTCGGTCTTGCATCTATAATTTCGCTTTCAAACCAAGCAGGAGTAGTATCTCCTTGTGTAAATGGATTGACGTAATTAAAGGTATTGATTATCTTACTGCTTTCTACAGTTCCATAAACATCACCTAGGATTTCTAAAACCCCAGTTGGTCCGTATTGACTGTCAACATACAATGGCATCTTAGAAGTTACTCGGTAATCTGTTGAATCAACTGTTTCTCTAATTTCTTTAACAATACTATATTCGTAGAATCCGTTATCAACGTTTAACAATTCGTTGTCAGTTAAAATTACTGTTACTTTTCCTGTAGATAAATCCATTGTGTCAAAATCTTTCTGTAATACTAAATCTTTTGTCACTTTAGAAATTAGATTAAATACCAAAGTAGAACCAGTTATGTTACTGGCTTTTTGATCGGGATTACGAACTTGGATGTCAATGCGATTATCAACACCACGATATATTTTTAAATTGCGATTGTACACTTTACGATACCTCTCTGATGACCAAGCGTCCGAGGGACTTGTAAATACGTCTAACTTATTTGTGTATAAATAAACTGGATTAAATTGCATTTTTACGGACCTTTAGCATATTTATCGAATGAGAATAACAACTAACTTACAAGAAAACTTTCCGTTCATCAGCGTTATAACCCACGTTAATCAAGAGTACGTAGGAATCATTATCAACCAGGATGCACAAGTAACTAGCTTTTACGACTACTCTGCAATACGTACAGAAACAGAAAAACAACGATTTCTAGAACTGGGCGAAGCCTGGTGGTGGGAATCTAATAGGCAGATTCCTATTAACATTTTCTTACTTAAAGAAATTGCTGTATTCAAATATGTCATTAAAAACTTTAGTACAAAAGATGTTAAAATAATTCTTGGACCCTGTACCAGTTTAAATGATATCATTGTTAAAAGAATTAAAAGAAAATCTATTACTTTGGTCAGAAAAAGTTCTTAACTAAATCCGTAACTAATACCTTCGCAGATTAAATTCATCTGAACCACAATAGCTACCGCATACGCTGTAGCGTGTGATTTTTTAAAATAGTATTCGTCATTCTCCGGTTTCGTCCAAACTTCCGTCATCACCGTAGTCCAATCTTTGCCAATCAGATAACGTTTCGCTGGGCGTATCATTGCTAGAATGGCCGCCAGTTGTTCCACACTCGTCGGCTTCATTTGCCTTAATATAGAACCATGCCCGTTTACGTGAAAGAGTAAGTTGACGAAATCGTCTTGCTCTAGAAGATCCCATAGTGGCTCCGTGTTCATTAATTGTACAAGATGTTCTTCGTCTCGAACACCTTTGTATAAACCTACATTCAAAAAGTCAATTTTAAAATAACCCTGTTCTTCTGCTTTGTCGTAAGGTACCGCACATACTGCTTCGAGGGAACTCATAGGTACTTCGTGCATATACACGCCCGTATTGTGCTTGACTAATTTTCCGTCGTCAATACGACTTGCCTTAACGTGTTTAAAGTGTTTTAAGGCATTGTCTCTATCAACAAAGTCAATATCGATATCAGGCATATTATTGCATCCTAGTAGTTTCAAATAACAATAGAGGTAATGTTTCTGCTAAAAAATCTGCATATTCTTCTGCATCTTCAGCGTCTGCAAAATTTGAAAATTTAACATAAACGCAGGGCTCTTCATCAGAGGTGCTCATAACTTCAATATCAAGATCATCTCTTGAAATATATTCTTCATTGTCTTTCATAATATTTTTGCCTCTTTAATAACATCTTTTACTAGTTCTGTGTCTGCTGGCAATGACTTAAATCTACGCATCCAAAACTGAGGATCGATATATTGTCCAACGATTTCTAATTGTTCGTCGTTCATTTTTTGAAGCATTGTTTTGCCTTCTTTAGTATTTAAAATTACCCAAGGACTAATCAATCCTTCTTTAATATCGTGAGTTGCACGATTAAGATTCACGTAGGCAAAATAATGTTCCCAAGACGAATTGTTTTTCTCACCCCAGTCCATCATAGTCTGTATTGTACGCTGTATGGCTCCGTCTGCTGGTTCTATTTTAATTAATTCTTTTACATATGTTTCGTAGAGTTCGTCTCTACACCAGTGATCAAGTTTCACGCCGCTCTTGATTACAAATTCAATAAATTTGTCTGGATGTATTGGTGCAGTATTAACCATAAAACTACCAAACTTGATAAAAGCGGTGTAGTACGGGCTAGATGCAAATTCGTCAAATGATTTTTGACTTTTCCCTTTTTGTGCGATCTCGTAGAATTTTTGATAGGTCATTAGACCCATCTGAACGTGCTTCTCATTTTTGCTAAGATGTCGACGTTTTTGTTCGCAAATATGAACTACCAAAGTTTTTTCTTTGGCAAATAACTTACCGCAATATTCACATTTATAATTTAATTCCATTGACTTCTTTTTTATCCCAACCAAGAGACTCGCAATATTGTTTGATTTCTTTGTCTGAGGTAATGGCTGCAAGTGTTTCAATGTCTGCTCTCTTCATATTAGGAAATAGTTCTGCTAAAAATTCTTCTTTCTTATTCTTTTCACGTTTTAACGGTAACCACTCGTGGAATTGTGTTTTCTTACTTTCATGGCTGCACATTGCGAGAGTAAGCCATTGCAGTTTTGGATGCTTACTAATGTCTGCCCAATTCTTATTGTAAAATTCATTCACTGTCATTAGGTAATGTTCTTGTAACTCTGAATTGTTACTTTTTACATTACTAATATAGCGATTAAGATTCCACAGGTCGCCTTTGATCTCTTTACGACCTTCTTCAGTGGCGGCATCCCAAAGCTCTTTTAAGCCCATATCCACAGCAGGAATCATATCTTTAAAAAGGTCTACGTGTTTATTTTTGCCCATCGTCTTTACTCAAATGATATATTATTTTAACACGATCAATAGCCTCTTGTAAAGTAGGATTCTTTTTTCCGGCTAACCTGATCTTAATCCATTCATTATGATCGTCGAGTTCGGCTTTTCCTGTTTTTTGATCTAATCCTCTGACCCTTGCCGGATTAGTTTCCTGCTCATAATCCCAACCTATGGCAACTCTTGTTGACGGGTCTGAACCAAACTCACGTGCATAAACTGTGCCGCCTTGGCGCTCATAGATATATTCTGCTCCTGGTTTAAGCGATCCCATTATTGTACCCCACAGTTTCTCTTTCAATGTCGTCGTGATCAAATTCTGCCCAATATAATTCAAAAGCAACACAGTCTTCAATTGCTTCAAACTGATGATATTCGCCAGGAGCAACTTTAGTATATTGTCCAGCCTCTAATAGCGTTTCATCTACTAGATCATAATTATTCTTCCATACACGAATAATCATCTTTCCTTTTTCAACAAAGAATCCGTTCCACTTATATTTGTGTTTATGTTTAGAACAGACTCCGCCTGCTTTGGCTTCAATGCGATGAAACTCTAATACACCGTTGGCTTCTAATAATTCTGTAACACCCCAAACTTTTCCAGCTTTCATACGATACCTTTAATTTTAAGAAATAGATATTGATCTTTATCACACCATCTATATTCAAATACAGGTTCACCCGGACCTGTTATCATTGCTGTGCCAAGATAAGCACGTTTCAACCACAAATATTTACTTGTGTAGTGACACTTGCGAGGGATTATAACAAACTTATCAACCCAGCCAATACATCTCCGCTTAAACGCCTCGTCGTCCCACATCATAATAACTTATGTAGTTGTAACACTTCACTTTGACGGCTAACTTCTTTTACAAAATATACACAAGGAGGATTAACACCGTCAGTTAACGGAACTGTTAATAACTGTCCGTTTTTCATTTTTGGAAAATACCATCGAACATCTTGAAAGATATTAACAATTTCAATTGGCATAAATTCTGCTCTAAACCCTTTAATAGGATTGAATACTAATGCGTCAAATCCTCGTTCATTAATACTTGTTAACGGAAGAACTTCGGGATCCATACCGCAATCTTTATCTCCTACTACCATACACCAATCCAACGGCATTTGAATTTCGTGTCCTCCTATATTCAATAAAATAGCAGGACTGTTAAATGATTCTAAGAATATCAACGGCATAAAAAAGAAATCAGGTTCTTGCGGATTACTGTTATCTAATACACTAAACCTAGTGTCTTCATCTACTTCGTCGGGCAGGTCATTTAAATCAAATGCCTGATTGTTTAATGTTAAAATTTTCATGTATTCACCTTAATAATTGTAAAGGGGTATTTCGCCTCCTTATAGTATTTTTTACGTTCTGTTAAATGTCGTTTTGCATATTTGCAGGTACTAGTTATATCCCAGATTTCAACGTGGTCTTTGTCTTCTGCTTTTCTAATACCTCGCCCAATAGATTGTATAACCCTAACAAAGCTCTTTCCGGGTTCCAAAAGAACCAAATTAAAAATCCTAGGGATATTAATACCCACAGCGGCCACACCATAAGTCGCCACAATAATCTTTTCATTGCTAGTCCGTACTTCATCGTATTCTTCCTTTCGATCATCTAACTTAACGCTACCGTTGATAAACACCGCATCTGGCAATTGCTCCATTAGTTTATTTCCAGTATCAATGCGATTGATGAGGACTAGGGTGTTGCCTGATTGACTTAATTCTTTAATTTTATTTGCTATCCAAGTTAATCTTTTTGGATCAGTTACTAACCAAGTATACTCTTCTTGATAACTTCTAAACACCTCAACATCGTTAGTTTGAACAATATTAATATTAAGATTTGCCAACACTCCTTTTTGTTGTAGATCGTGTGCAGATACGTTATTAATAACTGGACCAATGCTAGCAAGGATACCTTGAAATTCCCAATTTTCCTTAGGGACAGTTCCAGTTAATCCCCAACGAATGGCACAATTTCTAAAGTTTTGTGTAAGAAGTTTTGTTAATACATCTGCCTTAGCCTGATGGACTTCGTCAACAATGATTGCTACTACTCCTTCACAAAACTCTGCTAACGAAAGACTCTCTTCGTCATAACTCTTTTTATCCAAGACGTTAAGACTTTGCCAAGTACAGATAGTGTGCGTTCTGTTAAGTTCTTTTCTATCACCAAAATAAACTCCTACATCTAATCCTAAATTTTTGTAGTCTTCTTCAGTTTGGACAACAAGCGATTTGTTCGGAACAATAACCATCGTACGGCCATACGGTTCACAAAGATGCGATAACGTCGCAGTAGTAATTGTCTTGCCGGCACCTGTTGCTACCTCCTGTAGAGCTTGTGGATTTTCTAAAAATTTATTAACAACGTCATATTGATAATCACGTAAAACAATTGGCTGTCCTTCGGCAGGATGACCTTTAGGCCAAGTTTTTCCTTTGTCTGCCCAATAGTTTTCAGTTACTGGATCGAATTTAAAATCATGAGAAGATCTTAAATCTTCAACTTCAATGTCGTATCCTGCTTCATCTATTATAGGAAGAATAACATCTAAGTGTGCAAGATAACCGTTGCCACCAATGCTAAAATATGTTTTAGTTCCGTCCCAGCGACCTAGTTTGTAGGCTGGCATATGCCTTGCATAGGGAAGGTCAAATTTTAATTTGTTGACAATTTTTCTTCGTGTTTCAACACTAAGTCCATCGACTTTAATGTTAACTTCATCTCTAATTGTAAGTTTACAATTCGACAATCTTTCTTCCTTTATGAGTGCTTGGTTTTGCTGCACCTAGATAAATTACACAAGGATGAGAATCAAACCAATCTTTTGTAATAACACTTGTTGGCGGATAAATGTTATTTGTTACTAACATTTTAACATCAAGGTTATCTTTAAACAACCATTTAGCTGGCTTAGATTCAAATATTAAAAATTTTCCAGTATCCACTTTGCCGCCAACACCTGCTAGTTTAATCCAGTCATTAAGACCGGTCTTTGAATCTTTAGTATCTCTAAAACATACCTTAATTTCTTCTCTAGGAACACTATTTTGATCAGCTGCTTTTACAAATTCTTGTAACCATTTTAGTGTGTCAGATGTTCTATCTAAAATTATACAGACTCTGCCTTTAACGGTAGTGCTAATGTTAAAGAAATCTTGAACATTTTTAATCCAGAATAAATTTTCAGACGAAGATGCTATTTTTTCTACTAAACTTACCGGATTTTTTTTCAATGGAAATCCCATACTCTTAGCCAGTAATAAATCATTGTTTAATGATTCGGTGCGAGTATTTGACCACCATTCTTCGGTTTCTGGATCAGCATTTACTAATTCAACTTTTGAATTAATTATTTCCGAACAGGGAATAATGTTGTCTGAATTTTGCCATATTTCTTCAACATCTGACAACACACTCATAAAACTGTCGTCAATTACAAAGTTGTGTTTATTAGCAAATTCATATAGACTGATCAAGTTGTATTCGTAAAATTTTAAACGTCGAACTTTGTCTTCTTGATCCCAATGACTGACTCTAGTTGAATTAGGCAAGTTAACATTTATTTCATCGTCAAACTCTTTTTTCAATTGATATGGAAATTTTAGACAAATTTCTAAAGATCCATCTTTGTTTTCTACATAGATTTTTTTTGTAAGATCTAGTACTCTAAAAGGTCTTTGCCATTGCGCTGTTAACAATGCGTCTTTGTAATCAAAACCCAATAATGCCGATACATTTTTGTATTTTTCTAATATTTTTAAAATGTAGTTAGCTTGATTTTTTGTTAGTTCGCTGTCATTGGAAATTTTCTCGTGAAAACTAAGAATAGGCGAGAAGTCCTGGTGCTGAACGTGTAGTTGACCAGATTGAACAAGAGTATAAAAACGAAGAAAAATGTCTTCGGCATACACAGAGCTTAACATTTAATTATTATATAACAGGCAGATATGAAAGTCAACCGAACAATCTTGCCAAAGGAATACCTTGACTTATTTCGTCAACAGTCCATTCGGTATGGCAGAGTTTGAGAAACCATTCTTCTCTATCTGGCAATGTGGGATTTTCAAGATTTTCCCATTTAATGCTTAATTCGCCAGCTAGGCTAGAAGAATCACAGAGCACGGGAATCCCATTTATAGGAGCTTGAACAGACGGTCCTGCATTATAATTAATCACGCAATGATAGTTGTAAAAAATATCAAAATTATCATAGGTGTTTGGAATATGTCTAGGCCTCTCTAATATTACATTAGGCACACTAAACGGAAATGGAGACCTTGGATGTGGTCTAACTATAATCCTGCGCTGTGAGTGCCGTCTAATTTTAGAAATCGTATCCTTACACCATTCTGCCATAGTTGGCATACCTTCCCATTGAAGACTTTCTTGATGTTGGCAAGCCACTAGTATCTCTCCTCTTGTTTTGTTAGGAGGAGATTTTAATTCTATACCTAATTTTCCTGGTCTCGAGGAGTCTAAATTTGTAAGATTATTAAAAACGCCTAATCCGTTTATATGGTTTAAAGAAATTCTCCAGGTCTCGTTCCTTTTTAAATTTCCAACTTCTATAATTAAAACAGATTTTTTATTTTTTATAGCATTATGATATATGGCTTGATTGTTTTTCATCCTGCCTGACCATAAAACTGACCAAATTACCGGTATGTCTTCGTCTTTATTAACAATTTCGTGGCCAAGTGAACGCAGTCCTTGTTCGACTGCATTAAAAATTGGTGCGCTGTTTAAGGCACCGTATTCACGATAAAGTTTGAAGCGCATAGGAGTAATAAATATCAGAGTATTTAATTAATTTATGGCCTCGTTTGAAAAAAAGATCAAAAAAATTATTGGCAGAGCAGAAAATGCTTTGGTAATTGGTGACGGTTTTGGAATGTTGCAGGACATAGTGTCTTTACATAACACAACTTTTATAATAGAAGCAGAAGATAGATCTTTAAAATCAAAAAAATTAATTTATAGAGAAAATTTTGACTATATTGAAACATTATATGAAATAAAGGCCATATACTTTAACCTAGATAAAATAGATAGGCTGGAAAAATTGAATAATTTTTGGACAAGATTTAAATCTGTTGTAATAGTCGAAGGAAATTCTATAGTAGACAAAAAAACAATGAAGGCTCTATACAATACAGGCTGGGTATGCACCTCGGTTGATAAAAAATTTCACGTTTGGGAAAAAAGAAAATGAAATATGCAGTGGTAACAACTTTTAATGATGCGGGTCGTGCAAAATACGGCCAAAAAATGATAGATAGTTTTTGTGAAAAGTGGCCAGAAGAGGTCACCCTTCACATTTATCCAGAACTTTGTAATCCTGCAATACGAAATCACAATCACGTGACATTAAAACGCCTTGAAGAAGTTGAAGAGCTTATGAAATTTAAAGAAAAGTGGAAAAATGTTCCCAAGGCTAACGGCGATGTATCAGCAGATCCTATTCGAAGTCGAAGAAAAGATGCTGGCAAAGGTTTTAAATGGGATGCTGTTAGATTTGCCCACAAAGTCTATGCAATTTTTCACTGTGCTAAGGAAACTGACGCAGATATTTTAGTTTGGATGGACGCAGATACCATTTGTCATAGTCCAATTACCATGGAAACAATTCAACGTCTAATTCCGGCAGACAAAGATTTGTGTTTTCTTGGAAGAAAAGGAAAATTTAGTGAATGTGGCCTTTACGCAATGAATTTGCGTTCACCTGCTGTTCAAAAATTCTTAGAAAAATTTCAATGGATGTACGATTGTGCAGAATTAGGAATTTTTACCTTAGAAGAATGGCATGATAGTTTTGTATTTGATGTCGTACGACGAAATTCAACCTTAAATGAATTAGATTGGAGCAGCCATCTTATCACTGGAGAAGGTCATCCGCTGATTAACAGTGAATGGGGAGCATATCTTGACCATTTGAAAGGCGGTAGAAAAGATCTAGGCCGTAGTAAGCCTCAAGATCTAAAGGTTAGAAGAAAAGAAAGTTATTGGCAAACTGGAACAGTTTGAATATTGCCAATTAATTCTTCAATACTCGTATCAAGGTCATCATCTTCTTTTAGTCCTGCCTTAAAATGAGTAAAATAATCTTTTAGTATGGTTCTTGGCATCGGAGTTTTGTGAAAGTTAGGATTAATTTCATTCATACCTCCTAATTTTTCTAAATCTTTAATAGTTGCTCCAAGGACTTCACCGTCATAGAATCTTCTTAAATTCTCAGTTAATCGATTATCATAATATTCACGATATCTCTTTGAAAATAATGAAAAATTTTGATGAGTTTTGTTTACAACAAAAAAACTTGATTCACAACTGAAATATTCTTTGTCATTTGCTTCGTGCCATACACCCATAAACGTAGTTAGATCTTTAGACGAACATAAATTTTCTAAAAATTCTCTAGGAACCGCTGTATGTGTTAATACATCAGAATCAATCCATATTAATAGATCGCAATCTATGTTTTCCATAGCGTGAATTACAGAATAACCTTTTTTAGAAAAAGTTTTTACTCTTTGTTTAAATTTTGTTTTTTGCAAATCAAAATATTCAACAGGAAGTTCTGTAAAAGGAATTTGTATAATACGTGGATCGGGAGTTAATGACATTTCTTCCACGTAACAGGTTAAATTAATGTCAGTTGGCCAATTTTTTAAAAATGTAGCAACACAATATTTGCCAATTAACTCATAATATTTTTCGTTAAAACTTGTAATAACAGAAATCTTTTTCATATAAATTTTTTCATATGGCTCCAGCATTCGCCGGATCTTAGTTCGTCAAAATTCCAATGAAACATGGCTAATCGTTCAAGCCATCTGTCTCTATAGGGCATTTGTGGATTTTCAATTTGAGATAAATCAGTATTAGCAATTTCTGCGCACTGACTACGGGCAGGATCCATTACAAAAATAGGAACACCTTCAATCGCTGCTCCTACAGCAGGACTTGAATTATAATTAATTGCTGCCCAACAATCTACTAAATCATCTTCTAAATTTTTATTATAGCTAAGAGTGATTCTTTTAGAAAATTTAATTTTACATCTACCTAGTCTAGGATTAAGATAATTTATAGCATCTTTATCTCCAGGATGTGGTCGTATAATTATGTGTCGATCGGAATATTGTCTTACCTGAGCTATAACATCGTTAGCCCAGTCTTGTACATCAAGATTTCCCATACTCCATCCGCCGTTTCTTTGTAGCAACAACAAAATATGGTCTCCGTTAGTTCTCCACTCTTTAGGTTGAATTTTTAAATTATGACTAATTTTTTTCCATCGAAATGGATCAATTTCCGTATCACAATAAATTCCTGTATTAGGAAATATTCCATCAAAACTGTATCTGAGATAATGCAAAGGATTTTCTTTATTTTTATAAAGAAATAAATTGCTGTCAACACCTATTACGTGTCTTTTATTTTTAAGTTGTTGTTGAATAACAGTATTTCTTAAGAGTAAATGCTTACCAGTTGGCCGACCGGGAGCGACCCAACCTTGTATAATGGCCACATCCGATGGTCGATAAGAGTGATCAAGATAGTCGTAGACTATTGATCCTGTTCTTCTAGCACCTTCAGAGAAGTATCTTAAAAGATCAATTTTTTCTTGGCTCTTTTTGTTTGGTACAGAACCGTGGTATACCGCTACTGTTGTCATTTATTCTTTTCAATTAATAATTTTTTATTATCTTTATTAATCCAATGTTTAAAATATGGAGCAAAGTGACTATTAGCTAATGCTTCTGCATTAGGACATTTTTTCTTGCATAAATTTAAAAATCCTCTTTCCATTGCCACAGCACCTAATGCCTGTGCATCGTAAGGTTTCCATAGACTAAACAAGTTATCTTGATTTAGATACATATTTTCATATTTTCTAACAACCAAATCGATCTTATCGGCAGTTTGATTAAAAACAACTATGCCGGATTCCCAACAGTCTTCGCCGTCACCGGAGTTTAACATTGCAATTGGTTCCATAAAACTAAAAGAAAAAATAGATTCTGGTAAAGTGGATGCTGTTTGTTCAACGTCAGCATCTATCCAAACTATTCTTTCATCTTTACCTCGTTCTCTCATTGCAGATATCTGGGCGCAGGCTTTACCCCAGAATTTTCTAATTTTTGTAGAATCTCTATCTTCTAAATTTAGATTAGGAACACGAACTAATTTTTTAACAAAGGATGATGGTAGTTCATTGATCCAGGCTATGTCACCTTCTTGTTGATCGATATAAACTGTCACTGTGCCTGGAAAATTTTTCCAAGTCTTTAGACAAAATTTTCCTGTTCCTTCCCAATATTCTTTAGAAAGACTGGTAATAAAATTTAAGTTCATCTATGTTCCTTTATTAACTCATATGTTTCTTCTAACATCTTTTTTGCAGAACCATCTCTAAGTTCGTTGTTATGATATTGCAGATATGCTAGATGACAAGCCCAAGCATAAACTTTATCCTTGTCTGCATAATACGGATTTTCAATCTTGCTTAAGTCTCTTAATGTTACTGGACTAGCCGCATGGCTTGGAGCAAGTATAAATGCTGGTATTCCGTGTAGGACTGACTCAGTTGCAGAATTACTATTAAAAGTAACTAGGCAATGAACATCGTCATCGAGTGCTTCTTTTAGTGTATTATGAATTACACGATCTAATCTACTCTTAACTCTATCCCTAACAACAATCGGTCTATCGGTATATTTCTTAATTGTTTCTATAGTTTCTTCCAACCATTGTTCTCGATCTAATCCGTAGAACCTCATAGGTTTTTCATCGGGTGCAGCAATTAAAACTTTTCTTCCGCCTTTTTTCCAATCGCTAATCGGAATAGCTAACTGTTTAAATCTATCATTAGGTCTAGGAATTATATCTCCTTCGTATTGCAAATCGTTTTTTACAATTCTATGATAGTATTTCCAACCCATTGGATTTACAGGACTTTTTTGATTTCCTAAATATCCAGTGTCAATAAAATAAAAATCTCGTTGTTCACGCCAGCATTGTTGAATTATTTTCTTTTTTAATATTCCTCTCATCACAATAGGATCTTCGGAATCTTCAAAGATAAAATCTTCAGTCGACACCACTCTTCCTCCGGTGCCGATAGCAAACATATTAATATATTCGTCCTGGCCGTCTTTGCTTAAAAATAACCAATTGTTCATAGATTCCTTTGTTGACACCAATCTGCATAAATTCTTTCAAGATGCCATTCGCCTGAAAAACTTCCTTGATGTGCAAATTCGTGGAAGCAAGGTGTACCTAACGTATAATGAACTAATTTTGCATCTGGGTTATAATCATATTCGACATCCAGCCAGTTCCATTCTTTAGGCAATTCGCCAATGTCATTGTCTTCTAACCAAGTAAATCTATGTAGCTGTGCACCTGTAGATTTTTCAATGAAGTTAGGTGTTAAGATTCTATTTTTAGGATGGCTGCAATTCCATAAGATAACACTAGACCAATTTTTTCTAGGATAGTCTTCGTTCTTACTGCCTAGATATTTTTCTGTCATCTTAGTTTTATAGTCGTGTTTGACTACCATTACTGCCTTTGACTCGTCTCTTAGATTCCATAATTTTAAAATATCATCTCTTAAAATCATATCGCCGTCGACAAATATAGCCCAGCCCATAAAGTCCGATAGGGCAGGTGTTAAGAATCTAGAGTAGATAAATTGATTACTACCATCGCTGTGTGTTTCTTTGTACTCATTGAATGTATTCAACGCCAGGGGAGTAATACTAACAGGGCAACTAGCCTGTCTAATAATACTGTTCGAACACACGTGAAACGCCACGGCTTCACGAGGATCGTACCCAATGAATATTCTAATCATTTTCTTTCTATGTCCTCTTCTTCGCAACGCTCACCGTATTGAATTTCTACAATTCTACAAGGCACATCGTAAGGGTTTGTTAATTGGTGCCATTGTCCGACTGGAATATCTTCTTCGTCGTGCAATTCTAATCTAGCAGTCGGCAACGAGTAACCGCTGTCCATCATTTTGTTAACATCGGCTCTACCTTCACTCACTATCCAATATTCTGAACGATACTTATGTCTTTGCATTGATAATTTGCAACCTGGATTAACTGTTAGTTCCTTAACTTTCATTCCAGGAACTTCGTGCAGAACACGATAGTAACCCCATTGACGTTCAGTCTTAGGTGCTTTCCATTCCTGTAAAATCCAAGAACTAGAATTCTTTTTATCTTCTCCGCCAACACCAAACACAAATTCTAGGTTGTCGTCTTTGATGTCCATTTCGGGAATATTTTCTTTGGTTCTATCTCCACCGTTGGCAAAAATAATACGTTCTTGAGGATAACTTTGACGCACCATTTGTATGGCGTGTTTAGCACTACCGTCACTGTCATTAAAGTCTATAACAAAATCTACACCAACTATATTCCGTACAATTGATGCACGTTCCATATAAGGCATAAAAGGAGCACCTTTTTTGCGTGTTAGCCAAGCGTCAGAATTTACGCCTACAACTAAAATATCACCCAATGCCTTTGCTGCTTTAAAATAAGCAATATGACCAGAATGTAGAGGATCAAAGCCTCCGGTAATTAAAACAATTTTTTTCATAACAAATTTGTTCTTTCTTTCCATTCATTAAACGAACAAGTTTTAAATTCTATGTTGTCTTTTAAAAACCATGTTTCGAATAAATTTTCTTCTTTTTTATAATATACATCGGTAACTGCTACTTTATACCCGTTGTTTAATAAAAACTCAGTAGCAATTAAATTATAGTCAACTGTTGAATTATATAAATCGTGTTCAAATGTAATTATATCAAAAGTAATTCCTTGACCAACAATATTCTTAAGAGCATTAAATGTATTTTCTGGAGGTTCTATATCACAAGACAAATAATTTATGTGTGTTGGTAAAAGATTTTCTGTTAATGCATTGATGTAATTAAATGTCAATGCATCTTCCCAATAAATTTTATTTTTTCTTTCAGGAGATTTTTCCCAAAACTCTTTTAAAGAATCATTGAATTCTATGCCAAATCCTTTCCAGCCGCACGTTACTTCTAAATTATAAGTGTTACTGTTTTTTATTGGTTTATGAGCACCAACTTCAATGTATGTTCCATTATTACCGAATAAAGAATATACGAATAAATCTTGATATGCTTGGGCTGTTGATTTCATTGTTCTTCCTGAGTTTTTTCTCTGCTGCCTTTAGAATAATTAGCCTTATTTTTTTGTGCTACCCAATGACGCATATATTGAGCTAATTCAGTATACATAAACGGCATCAAATGATCCTTAGATGTTTTTAAATGATTAGCTTTTGCACCTGAATTTTTTATAGCCGACCACCATACGGATGTTTCCATATATCTAGGTGTATCTAACATTTTTAGTGTTGTATGATATTCTCTATAGTAATCGATAACAGATTTTGATTCTTTCATTTTTAGATTTAATCCAAAAAATCCTGTTTCTGCTTCTTTATCACGACCTTTTCCTCCTGCAGGAACATCAACAGCTAATGTGTCTTCTGGAATTAAAGAATTCAAATATTCAATGGTAACATAATTATGAGTTATTACATCACTGTCTAACCATATAAACACATCGGAATCAAAAGTTTCAAGAGCTGTTAAAACTACGTGTCCTTTTAGCCAAAATGTTTTCTTAGATAATACTTTGTCATTTGTTGTTGACGAAAACATTAATTGTTTAAAGTTTTCAAATCTAGGATTTATTTTATTAAAATCTTTAATTATTAATCTAGGGTCTGTTATGTCGGGTTCAAAATTTTCTGCCCATAATTCGATTGAAACCTCTTTAGGCCAATATTTCAAAAAGGATTGAATACATTCCTTACCGATAAGGTCATAGTAAGGTTTATGTTGTGTAGTCACTACTCTAAAAGATCGCATTGTAGTCCAATTCTATTAACTGCTCATATTTAGTCGATAAATATTTCTATGAAAATATTACTTACAGGCCATAGAGGATTTATTGGTAGCCATTATTATAATTTAATTAAAGATAAACACGAAACCGTAGTATTTGATAAAAGAGAAGGCCAAGACCTTTGTTTACCAGACATAACAAATTCTTCTCCAAATTGTGATGTCGTTGTTCATATGGCCGCGACCAATGGAACCAAACTGTTCTACGAAAAACCAACTGAAGTTGCATTTAATAATACTTTACCAACATTTAATTTAATTAATAGATATAAAGGTACAGATACTAAATTTGTTTTTACAAGCACTTGTGAAATTTTTAATGGTGCTATTGATAAAGGACTATATCCAGTTCCCACTGATGAATCAGTTCCTGTGATGTTTGAAGATGTGATCAATCCTCGCTGGAGCTATAGTTTACCAAAAGCACTAGGAGAAAACTTAGTTGCTAATTCTGGATTAGATTGGTTAATTATTAGATACTTTAATATCTACGGTCCTGGTCAGGTAGATCATTTCATCAGCGAATTTGTTGAACGTGTTGCCAAAGGTGAGTATTATATCAAAGGCAATGATACAAGAAGTTTTTGTTATATCGACGATGCTGTTGAAATAACTCATAGACTAGTGACAAATAATAAAAATTATATAGTTAACGTAGGCAGACAAGAAGAAAATGAAATTGCTGAAGTAGCAAGAATTATTTTAGACATAATGGGAGTAGATCCGGAGAAATTAGAAATACTTCCAGGTCCAAAAGGTAGTGCAAAAAGACGTTGCCCCGATACTACCCTGATGAAAAAATTAACCGGATTTACAGAATATACATCATTGAAAGACGGATTAAAGAAAACTGTTGAGAGCTTAATATGAAAATAGGAATTATTGGTTGGGGAGCAGTAGGTAGTGCTGTTGGTGAAGGATTTAAGATGTTAGGACACGATGTAACTAAACACGATCCTAAATTTAATACAACTATCGATAGTGTATTGGATACTGAAATTGTATTTGTTTGTGTGCCAACACCGTCGGGTGAAAATGGCGAATGCGATTTGTCAATTGTGCATCAAACAATATCTAATTTAAAAAATTTAAAATATCAGGGTGTGATCGCTCTTAAATCAACATCGGTGCCAGGAACCACACAATCTATAATTGAAAAATATAATGATAAAGATATTTGCTTTGTTCCTGAATTTTTAAGAGAACGATCTGCCCTAGAAGATTTTGTAAGAAATCACGATGTACTAGCAGTAGGATGTTATACAGACAGGTCCTGGCACAAGGTCTGTGAAGCACATTCTTGGCTTCCTAAGAATACAGTTAGAATGACGCCCACTGAAGCAGAGATATTAAAGTATTATTCAAACACTTTTAATGCTTTGCGAGTAGTATTTGCAAACGTTATGTACGAAGTCTGTGATAAACTAAATTCAGACTACGACAAAGTATTAGAAACTTTTTTATTAAGAAAAACATCAAGTCCTGATTATCTTAGCTGCGGACCAGAAATGCGAGGGTATGGAGGAATGTGTTTGCCTAAAGACACAAAAGCAATGGCAGACCTATGCAAACAATTAGATCTACCATTTGATTTATTTAAAACTATGGATCACGATAATAACCAGGTTAAGAAAACTGTATTTCCTGGTATGAGGTTTTAAAGAGTAGCGTCTTCTAAACCAGCTACACGTAGTTTAACAATGTTGCTTAGATGCCATTGTTTTTGATCTAATGCTTTGATAATACCCAACCACTTATTTCTAAGTAGGGCAAAGTCATTGATAATTTTTTCAAAGTCTACAACGTCGGCCTCGCCCTCTACAAATTTTTCACAATCTCTAGAGGAGAGGCTACGTTGATAGTTTTCAAGATACTTACGAAAATGTTGACTACGAAGCCGACGAAGTTCAATGTTTAGGTATTCTAAAATTGCTTCAATTTCTTGAAGTTGATTAAATCGATTTTCAACAATGCCGGGCATCTGCGCAGACGCTTTCTCGATGTTCCCCGCTATACGGGCATCTTGTTTTGCCTCAGTTAATTGGGCTTCATAATAAGCCACAGCATCTGGAATATTTGAAATATCCTTTGAAACTCGATCATACCAATTCATTTATTCCTCGTCGTCATCGTAACCGTAATTTTCTTCCTCATCACTTTCAATCTCCTCACCATCGATAACATATTCTATAGCATTATCTAGGTAAGGGTCAACCCCTAATAGACTATCTAAAGTTGATTCTTTAATACCATAGTCCATTAAAGTGTTGACAAAGTCTGCTGCCACATTGGCACGTTGTTTTTCTGGAATTACCTCAACAACAACAGACCAAAGATCTGCAATTAAGTCTTCTTTCATTATACGCTCTCCGTTTCAGGTTCGACATTAGTAGTTATCTCAGAAACGGAATTTTCACCATGTTTTGAAATGTCAGACATAATAGCATCTAAGCCACCATTTTCATTTCTTTCCCAGGCTTTGCGGAACTGTTTGATGATTTCACCATCTTTAGTTGTGTAAACAAGACTGTTACCTTCTTTCTTTAGAAGACCTTTTTCTTCTGCCAGATCTACCAGTCCACTATATGGATTCATACCTGTTTCATAAGGAATCTTCACTTGTACACTTTCAAATGGTTTAGCATAACGAGTTTTCATAATCTTACAAGCGGCACGAATACCCTTAACTTCTGAAATCTTGTTACCATCTTCATCTTCTTTTAACTTTAACTTACGCATAGCAACTACAATAGAGCTAGCGTAGATAAAGCCCTGACCACCTGAAATCTTGTCATCTGGATCAAACATATCTTGTGAAGCGTATGTGTGATTAGTTGCAACCAGGCCAATGTTAAGTGATCCAAACATATTAACACAGTTACGAACAAGTGCTGTCAATGCCTTAGGCTTACGACCCATATCGCCTTTCAAATCACCTGCTTCAAACTGATTAACATCTGTTGGAGTAAGCAACATACCTAAAGAGTCAAGGATAAACAATACTTTAGGACGAGTATCCTCTGGCATTGTTTTATATTCAGCAACAAATTCTGTAATGGTCTTTGCTACATCATCGATCATTGCCATATTAAGTTTTAGCAACTTATCTTCTGAAGTATCGACGCCTAATGCCTTGAGCCAATCTTCGTCAAGAGCATTTTCTGTATCGATCAAGATAGGATAAATTCCCTGTGCCTGTGCTGCCTTGATAAGGTTACCGGAACAGATATATGATTTACCTGCACCTGATTCACCGGCAAATACAGTCACTTTTCCCAACGGAACCCCTTTATGGAAATCGCCGCTGATCAAATAGTTTAAGGCAAAATTGCCTGTGCTGACCCAATCAGTAGGGTCGTTAAAGCCAATACTAAGACCGTCAATAGACTTAGTAATTGACTTTCTAAATTTAGAAATATCAAATGCTTTTGCCATAATTATTGATCCAATGGTAGTTTATTCCACTCTTTAATTAGAGTGATTACTTCTTCTTCTGTGTTGCAAAGGGTCTTGGTATTTGCCCAATCTTCTTTTTTATTTCTGCCGCCAATTTCAACCATCCAACCGTTGTCGTAACGATTGATAGTAATTGACTCATTTACTTTTGTTAGTTTGTCTAGTTTCATTATTATCTCCTAAATAGTGAAGAGAGCCCGGGCGTATGACTAAGTCACAGTGGCCCGAGCCGTGTTGATTATTGCTTTTGACGATTACGAATCATTGCCAAGATGTCTTGAGCACGTGATGCGTTTTCACCGCCGGCTGCTGGAGCAGGTGCTGCCTTTGGAGCAGGTGCTTCTGCAGGAGCAGAATCTTCCCAAGGAAGATCTTCTTCACTAGATGTTTGAGGAGCAGGTGCGCTAACGCGAGCTGCCGGAGCGGCTGCTTTGTTAGGATCACCAGTTGCTTGACCCATACCTGCTGGTTTGAAGTATTGTCCCCAACGGTCCATATCATATGCTTCACCGTCAACTGACGCTTCAAACATTTCTTTCATAACCTTGAGTTCAACGTCTGTCGGCTTCTTAGGTAGGAAGTCTGATAGATTAAACAAACCAAATTGTTCAATCGCTGCCTTATCTGCATCAGAAATTGAACGTTCACGACGGCTCCACTTTGAAGTAGAGTAGTCAGCAAATCCGCCTTTGCTGGTTTTAGCAATACGGAAATCTACACCACGGAGGTAGTCAGTTGGCAATTCTTCCAACTCAGGGTCCATAAGAGCAGATTTAATAGTTTGGAAAATCTGAGGACCGATAATGAATCTACGAATCGGATTGTCTGGTGTATTATCTTCTTTGAGTGCATCTTCAACTACAAAGCCTTGGAAAATGTATGAACGCTTCTTCCAATATTTACGACCCATTTCTTCTAGTGATTTGTCTTTAAACCAACCACGCACTTCAGATAGAATAGGACAAACTGAACCATCGTTGTACATTTCAACACAGGGAACCTGTACTTGAACTGGACGTGAATCTGTTTCACCTTTAATACCTGCAAATGGGAGTTTGATCATTGCACGCTCTACCCAAAAGAAAGTGTTGTTTGGGTTACCGTCTGGTAGAAAACGTACTACGGCTTCTTTACCTTCCTGCATATTCCAGTGTGGGTAAATTGCGTTATCGCCGCCGCCTGTTGATTGTCCTGTGGACTTGCCTTGTGCTTCTTGAAGTTTTGCACGAATTTCTGCTAATGTTGCCATTTTATAGCCTCCTTATGCCTTTAATGTAAATGACTTTATGCCTATCGCAT
>Ga0255146_1000052_pt1 | contig 58573 bp, 77 predicted proteins | sample Atl_Cont_RepC_8h_FD_188424 | JGI IMG/M metagenome (GOLD analysis project Ga0255146, IMG submission 188424) | Freshwater microbial communities from Altamaha River, Georgia, United States - Atl_Cont_RepC_8h | ecosystem: Environmental > Aquatic > Freshwater > River | place: USA: Georgia | collected...
TCTGTTTTCTGTCCAGGCGTAGACACCCTGCAATAGCACACTCTTTCACTTTGAGTATATGGTTTTTGTTGTTCCAAAGAGACGTAGCTTGAGACACCATACCTTCTGTGCCCACTTGGTAATCGAATTGAATTAATTTCTCCTCGATCGGACCATCCCCGAAGGGTGTCCTGGGAGACTCCAAGTAATACTGCTGCTTTTCTTCCTGGTAAAAATGTTTGGCAAAACCATTTAGAAGGCTGTCTATCGTTAAAAAGAAAGCGTGAAAATCCTCCCAAGATTTTTTTTCCGCGCAATTTTTGTTATCTAAGATTTTCTGTTTTTTTAATTTAGTTACATTAATTACATTTTTTAATATTATATATACAATGGAGTTTTTTATTTTGGAAGAGCGCCTCGCTGATGCTTTTCTCCGCGGTCGAGTGAATTTTACGCAGGACGAATTTTTGTATTTTGAAGGTGCACCCTATGTCTCCGCGGCCTACAACAAGCTCGTGTGGTTGTCTAAAGGCCAAGACTTGAAATTTAGATGCGGTTGCGTCTTAGTCCAAGACTCGAGAGGGTCCTATAAAATCGATGGACCTTATGGCAGGCCGTGGTATCAAACCACGCACGAATTTACGTCATCCGGCAACGGGTGGCACGTGTGGCTCGAGAATGCTGGACATATCTACGACGTGGCTCCAAACGGCCATTTGATCGAAGGCTTGAGACAGGAAGAAGCGATGGCCTCATCTCACGTGTTTTATACACCGCCGCAAGAGGCGACCCAACGGGTGTTGCTGGCAATGGCCTCGCGAGCCTGTGCGCCAATTTTGGCTCGCATGGGTCTTCCCAGCGACGCCGTGAACCTCCGCCGAACGTCTACAGGACTTGGCATCTTTGCAAAGAAGTCATATGCCCCCGGAGACATGATCCTGGAAGATGCTGCCTTCGTGTACGTGCCCGGCCGGGGGTCCGAGGCGCATCTCAACCTGGCCAAACGCATCCGGGAAAATCCGTGTATTGTCGCGTTTTTGTCAAGCGTATTCGGCGATCGCGTGCCGCCGGTGGAAGAGGATCTTTTGGTGAACATCGTGGCATCGCTCAACATCCGAAGCAAGCACCCAGAGGGCGTCACTGGCCTGTTTCCGACGTTGAATTTTGTTAATCACAGCTGTGCACATGCCTGTGATTTGGTTACGCCTCCGGACCGTCCAGACGTCGTGCAGTTGGTCGCCAGAAAGCCCATTGCGGCAGGGGATCACCTGACCATCTCGTATATAACCTGTTTTCAGGACGGCGAGACGAGAGATCTCGCGGATATGTTTTCTAAAGAAAGTCGTTGTGGTATTTTGCAAGAACAGTACGGTTTCAAATGTCACTGTGAAATGTGTAACAAAAATTGATCCATATTCCATATAGAATGTTCTGAAACGTCCAAACGAAAACACTAGCGTTAGCGCTGCTTTGTTGCGTTAGCCTTAACGCTAACTAACATAGTCTTATGGCGCATTAGTGCAAGCCTATAAAAGAGGGCGCGAAAACTTCACGCTTTCTTCTTCCTTTTTTGTTGTTCTCATATAAAACGTAGCTTCGACTGCTCCGTCTATTTTTTTTTATTTATTTGTTTACACCAAAACACGGTAGGTTTTTTTTGTTTCCAACGGTGGTGGCAGTCTCTATTCTTTTCTAACATGTGGTAGTATGCTGCAGATGAAACGAACAAAGAAATTGCAAGCGGCCTGGGATTTCAACGACGCGCTCAAAAAAGTGCAACATCGTTCTTATGGCGAAGAGCGCGTGGCGGAGGAAAAACAGCTCATCGTGGACCACATCACATCGTTTTGGCCCTATGATTGGCCGAAATCTACTCCGCAATCGCAGATACCGCCAGACCCATGGACCGACCTTCGAACAAAGTACCCGCAAGCATTTTACTCAAACGAGGTCCTGGCCGCTTTCCAATTCAAAGTCCCCGAAGCGACCTGGCACGCCATGATGATGGAACTGTTGCGCCGCGAAACGGATCATCGCACGAGTTATTTTTGGTTCCAAGACGACACGCTCGCGTCTCTCAACTCCGTGGGGTTAACCCAAATTCTTCGGGAACACGCCGCTGAGTTCGCCGCCGAAGTCAAGACCGTCTTGAAAAGCCACCAAACGGTCCTCAGCGGTGGCGTGAATCTCCTGCAGTTTATATGCGAACACTCTGAGATTCGCGACCAATTTTCCGACCAAGACCTGCTGGGGGTGTTCTGCAAGGTCCTGAAGGACCGCGCCAGCGACGACAACATCACGCGCGCCGGATTGACAGTCCTTCGAAGAGAAATCGATTTCGACATGTACGTCTCGTTCCTGGAGAAATTTGTCTGCAATACCCTCATAACGAAAGATTAATTTGTTTGTATATGTGTGTAACATTAGCATACTCGGCTTCAAAGCTTCCAAGAGTTTGACAGGAAATTTTAGCGGCGTGCCCCGCGAGTCCCGCGAGACGGAGGGGCCTGCGCCGTCAACGCCATGGGGGCGGCCAAGTACTCCGCCGTATTCTGAATTCTTCTCAAATTTGCCCGACCTCTGGGCCTTGCCATATTTCTGGTGTTTCTTTGCCCTCGCTGGCGTCTGGCGGTATAATAGGAAAGCAACGTGAGGGGAGCGGCTGCATATCCGAGTCCATGCCAAAGTCTGCTACCTCCTTGACTACCGTTTCGGGAAGGAGGAGGGAGACCGGTACCGGTTGGTAAGCCCAGAGTTGGAGGTATGGGGGGCATCTGTTGATGAAAAGGTAAGGGGCGAACTTTAATGTTCTCAGGTTTTTTTTGTCTGGGCTTCCTAGATGGCAAGCCCGGAGAGGAAGTTTTTTGTCTGGACCCGGACGCATATGGTAAGTAACCGGCAATCGTTTGGGGCGGTGGATATGTTTTAGAGGTCCACGAAGTGTTTGCCGGTGCACCTTTCTGTGTCCAATAACTTATGTTGACATCGTTTTGAGGTGCTGCTAGCCGTGTAGCATCGGGTTGTCTGCGTTTTGGACCCATATATTTCAGGATTTCTGAACTCGGCAAATAGGGTGTCAAATAGTTTGTCACATAGTTTGTGAAACGCTTTCGCTTCACAGGAGTATTCTTAATACTATTATTATTATTAGTTTTCTTAGTACCGTTCTTTTTATTATTATTGGTTAACAAAAATACAGGTTCTTCGGGCTGTCGTGAAGACAGGTTGTAATACAAACGAGCTTTCGCCCATTCCGACTGCAATCTCTTAAAATTCTCTACATTTCCACCTTTGTTGGGGTGCAAGAGAGTCGCTAAAAACCGATATCGTTTGCGTGCCGATTCGTACGAATTTCTTCTCGTAATACCGAGAACTTTTTCCCAAGAACGCACCTTCTTCCCATTGTTATCTGGACGACTTGCTACCACGAGCGCACGAGTTTCGTTGTTTTTCTTCCTGTTATTTCGTGTGTTTGCACGGTTTTCATTGTTTTTCTTCTTATTTTGCGCAAGTCTTTCTGTTTGTTCTTTTTTCGCCAAAAATGTATCGATATATCTTTCCAGGTACCGCAATGCTTGTGCAAAGGTTTGATCTGGAAGTTTGACATAATTGCTATATGCTTCGCTATTCAGCTCTGAAATTGCATCTTCGAAGGTCGGAATCAACTGCGGAAGAATACCGACTTCTCGCGCCCGGGTGCTTTGTTTTTTCAGGCTCTCCGCCAGCTTTTGGATATACAGGTAATTGTTCAACGTTGTCGTGACATCACGCGCTTTATCCGTGATCAATTTCGAAATATTCAACGCGCGGGTTAAGTCATTCCGTCCACTAAATACTTTCTTTATATCTAACCTTTCCTTTAATTTCGACAGGCCAGTCTTCAGTAGCAGGGTCGTCGTATTAAGGTCTTTGATATGTCTTTCTGTCAGAGTGCGGGTTGCTATGGCTTCTCTTACTTTTCGGAACGCCTCTTCGAGTGGCGTTTTCACATTTTGCACGAATTCTTCGTGAGCTACAGATTTCAAAGCGAGGATTATAGCATTGTCCGTGAGTTTTCTTGCAGCACGGCGAATTTCTTTATTTTTTTTTAATTCGTTCGTATTTGTTTGCTTAATTAAGAGGTTGCTCGTCGTGCTGACAGGTCCGACGAAATCAACGAATGGTTTGAGGAGATGCGTTACAGAGAGGATATTGCGATAAAGAATGTCCATCTCTGTCGAAACGGGGACTAGCTTGGACGCGAGTTTCGCTTCGAATGCACTTTGATAACTTTTCAACCCATTGCCTCGAGGGGACGGTGTTTGTAGTAACGCACCCTTATACTGTAACCTGTGTGAATAATAAGGTTGTAACGTTTTAGCGACTTGTTCTACTATTTCATTGACGCGTTTTGCATCATTTGTAAGGACAAATGCGTTGTCTTTAATTTTGACGGCATCTAACGGCATCACGATGCCTGCACGGCGACGCAAAGTTCTAGCCACATCAGCAATATACAGCTCGGGCATTTTTTTCAACTGTGCCATAAATCCAGGCTCCTTGGCACTTTCTAAAGATACGAATTGTTTCATGCCTTCGACGAGTGACTGAGAAGCCACATTTTTCACTAATCTTTGATATAATTGCTGCAATTGCGTGACGTACGGCGGAGAGGTGGCCTTGGTCTTGATGTTATTGATTTTCATCAAGGGTTTCCCCTGGAATTCTTGCTTAATGAGATACTTGGTCAGAAGGCCAGCTTGCTTTGGAGGAGGAAGAGGAGGAGGAGGGGGTTTCGCAACCACCTTCGCGAGATTTGGCGGAGCTTGCACCGCTGGGGTGGTTCCCGGTTGAACGCTCATAAGTGTTCTTAAGGCAGCATTTTTTTTTATGTACTCACATGAATGACAGTAAAAATTCCTATGAAAAAGACCGGTTCGCTGAGCAAGTACGGCTACCACCTCAAAGAACCTCGTGCCGCGACCCGACGGGCTGCGTTAAACAACGCCATGGAATCGTACGGGAGCGCCTACTTGATCCACAAGTTGTCCGCTTTAGCAACATACCGCAAAAGATCCTCAACCGCCGGCGGCAGTGCGCGTTCGCAACGAGCACATGCACTGGCCAACATTGCGTATGTCCAACGCCGCCGCAACCGACTGTCCGCCTCAGAGCGAGCGGCCGATAAAAAGAAAAAGCACGCCGTCTAAAAAAATTCTTTGCTGTAAAATACCATGAATACTTTTTCCACTTTTTCGGTCACCGCCAGCAAGAGAAGCAGCCATGGTTCATCACCCAACCGCCGTAGCAGCCAGGGTTCAACGCGCAATTCGAGCGGAAACCTGACCAACACCGCGTCGTCCGCTCGCCGCGGGGCCAAACGCAACTTTGGCAACGTGACTCCCAACCAAAAAACCGCACGCCCCGCCAAGCGCCGCCGCTTGTGAAGTGAAGTCATGTAAAAACGAATTGAGCGCGGCCTTTGTACAGTGCGAGAACGCGACGCACGATGGCAAAGACTTTCACCACGGCAGGCGTGCCAATAAATGAGTCATTGAGCGTGGCGATGAGCATGGGGTTGCGGGCGGGCGCGAAGGTGAGTGCGCCGGACGGTTGAATATCGCCGAGGTCGAGGGCCCAGCTGTGAATGTAAATGCCCGAGGGTCTCGAGGCCACGCGCCGCCCGGCTTTGAGCGTGGATACCAGTTCGTATTTCGCCGCCGGTCGCTCAAATGCGATATCCTGTGCATTGGTCGACAGCCGACACGTTTTCAGTCCATCGGTCACATATCGGAAGTAGGATGCCGGGTCTGCGGCGTCAGCTTCGGTGTACGCGACCCAGACGAGGGCGCGGGTCGGATAATTGATTTCTGAGAGGTCCACTTTGACGGTGGGAAGGAAGGTGGTGGTGTTGGGACCGTTCATGGCGTAAACGTCTCGGTACGTCTTGGCTTCCATATCGAGCACGGTATCATATATATATACGTGTCGCGACCGGATCAGAGCATAGGCTTCATCCCGGTCCAAATACACCGTGTCAAAGAGCGCATACCCTCGAAGTTCCGGCGTGGGTCCAGGGAAGGCCGGGATAGGGGCCACGATGCGACGTACCTCGCCATCGCACCGCGCCACGAGCCCTCCGGCCGGGAGGGGTACGGGCACGGTGAGCGCCACGGTCGTGACCCCGGCAAGAACGGTCCCGGTGGCGACAGGGGTAGCGTCGAGGTCGTCGGCCAGCAGGATGTCGAGGGTGCTCTGACTGGCCGCGGCGAAGAGGGTGACCACGACCGTGGAGGGCGCGGTATAGGTGGCGTTTTTTATGCGCCCCGAGGTGGCATCGGCCCTGGCTTCGGTAGACAGCACCAGACACTTTTCGTAGGACTCTGTGTCGATGTCCATGGTGATGCGGACACCGGGGAGGGCCACCAAAGGAAAGTAGGTGTCAAACGAGGACCATGGGAGATGGACGGGCACGAGGAGGAGGTGGTCTTGCGTGAGAGACCGTCGGCCGCCCAGAAGGTCTTGGAGAGCGGCGCGCCGAGACGGAGATTCGAACAGTTGGTCCCGGATATCAAACCAGAGGCGTTCGTGGTCCATCAGCATCGTATCATTCAGCCAGACGCGGACGTGCCTGAGGAGGGCGTACCCGATGGAAGGCGCCCAGAGGTCGTCGTCCGCCGCTTGAGGAATGCGGGGAAGCCGGAGTTCGAGGGTGACGGGTCCCAACATGTCACCCTTGAGCGGGATGTCGACGGTGACGCGTTGACCCAACACAAACCCCCGCGGGAACACTTCTTGCACGGTTTCGAGGGCGAAGCGGGTTGGTCGTTTGAAAACTGAAAGTGGAGTGTACATGTACGAGAACTCGTTGCCTTCGAGGTAGGCATTCTGTGGTCCTTTGAAGAGGAGCTGAATGATCGGACCAATCGTATCGGTCATGTCGTACGCAGGTGTTTTTTTTCTGCGGAATAGAACACATTGCAATGCGAGACCCCTGGATACTCGGGGTCCTGTGCGGGGTCGTGCTCCTTCTCGTGGTATTGGCCCCGGGCGTCAAGACGTGGCCTGCCGTCCCCAAGAAAGCGTTGGGACCATTCGATGTATATGTGATCAACGTGGATGGGGAGACCGCAAGACTCCGTCATTTTACCAAGGAGTTTGCCACGTCGGATTTGTCGGTGGGTGGCCAGACGTTTATTCGCGTGCCGGCCATTCGTGGGGATACACTGGCCATTGAAAATGTTGTATCCCGGCGGGCTCTGCGCGAGATCCTGGCGGCGGAACGCACGGGATTCCGTTTGCGCCATTACCAATTATCTCGAAATGCGGTGGGCTGTTACTTGTCCCACGTGCGGTTGTGGCAGTCCATTCTCGAGACGGACAAGGACGTGGCGCTCATATGCGAAGATGACGCCCAGATCCATCCAAAATTGCGCCGATTTTTAGAAAAGACATCCGTGCCTGCCGATTTTGATCTCATTTTGCTAGGCTACGTGTGTTTCAAATGCTCTCGTGACGAAGCGGCTGGATTTCATCGCGTGAAACGGTTCTTTGGACTGCATGGTTACCTCATATCTCGAAAAGGAATTAAGACTTTGTTACAAGACAACGCCCATGCAATGATGCCGGTGCGCAAACAAATCGACACGGTGTTATCAGATCTCGCAGAACAGGGGCGCGTCACAATTTATGCATCGACAAGAAAATGGGTCGAACAAGACAACGAAGATTTCAGGACATCCATACAAATTCCAATTCAACCCGGCGTGCGCAATCCTTTTGGTGAGATCGAGGAGGAGGACGACGATGACGACGATGAGTCCTAAAAAAAGTCGTAGTATCCACACGATTTGAACAACTTACCGGCCTCTTGTCTGTGCCGTTCCAGTTCTTGCGGATTGGGTCCTCGGGGCAGTTGACGATAAATTTTCGCGGGGACGCCGTGGGTGGGCAGGCATGGCGGGGGTTTGCGGTAGACGGAGCCGTAGATGCGCATGTACCGTGGGACGCGGTAGAGGATGACCTGTGCGTTGCAGCATATTTCATGTTCGTATTGGGCGTGCTCCGGGGCGAGACACACGTGATCATAGTGAAAGAGCTCTTCATTGGCCTGCACCAAATCGAGGAACAGCGAAGTGGTGCATGTCGCCGAGGGGAGGAGGAGAGGCGTCCATTCAGTGGCGTACTTGAATTTATAATAGACGTAATACTTGACCTTCCCCATTTTTGACTGAATTTAAAATTAAAAATGGAGGAGGCCAGGGCGGGCGGGAGGTTTTCAGTGCACGAGAAGAAAAAAAGAAAGCGTGAACGAAGAAAAAGAATTAGCGCGCGTTCACGAAAATTTGGGAGCCAAATGGTTTGTAGGGGGCATAGGCGCGCTCAAAAGGGGTGGTTTCTGTCCCGTGGTCCGGCAGCGCGCTGTGAAGACGGATAGACCGGAGGACGCCGTCGTCATCAAAGAAGGCGATGAATTTGATGGTGGTGTTGGATGTGACGTCGTAGGCGGTAAATGCGACGCGAGTGAGCCCGGAGGCGAGGAGGAGAGCTCCGTCGACCGCAATAAAATGCAGGGTGACATCCTTGCCGCCCGCGCAGTTCAAAGCGTCGAGGGCCCGGCGAGCAAGGCGGTCGGCAACCTCATGGCCCAGATCGCGCGCCACGGTATCGGAGGTTGGTTCCTTGACGCGTTTGGGAGTGGCTTTGAGGAGCGCGGCGGCAATTGGAGGAGGAAGACCGCGGGGGAAGGTGGCGGTGGTTGTGGCGACGGGAGCGTGAAGTGGTGCCATGGTCATGAGCGGGGCGGCATCTGCGACGAGGGGCGGGGTGGCGGCTCGTTTGGAAGAGCAAGTGGCCCACGCCAAGAGCCCACCGACGAGTGCGCCAAGAACGTAATACGGGCCATCCATGGAGGTTGGTTTTGTATCTCGGTACATTTTTTTTCTGCATTTTTTATGCGGCCCGTGCGGCGCCTCGCCGACCATTATTCACACGTTTCACCAATTTTTTGATGTGTGCTTGTTCTCGCGTGGGGAGCGCAGTGACTGGCAAGCTGGCGTGTTCTTTCATCAATTTCTTGCGCAAGCGCCGGAGCAGCCGTGCGATATCGACGGCAAGCTGGTGGTTTTTGGGGGCCTGGCTCCAGGCGTGGTGCAGTGTTCGGATCGTTGTGGCTAGCCGTTTGATTTCGGGAGGGCATTTTTTGTTGGGTTTGGCGCATTCGAGCGAGACGGCTTCTTCCGCGAGGGCTTCGATGGTGAGGAAATGTTTGTTGATGCAGTCCGCACACCGTTTTTCGGGCGAGAACAGGTGATCTTCGAGCAGAAGGTTTTGCTTGATAATTTCCCGTGCGTTGAACGTTGGACGCATGATGGGCAGGAGCGTGAGTTTCTTTTTGAGGCGTTTCATATGGTATGCTGATGGGGCAAGATATTTTCTTTGTAAAAGGGGTCAAAAATCTTCGTCAAACTTGAGCACATGATCGCCGCCATACACCGAAGCTTTTTTGTATTCGCCGACCCGCTTTTCGAAAAAGTTGGTCTTGCCGTGGAGACTGATTTGTTCCATGAAATCAAAGGGATTCTCGGCGTGATACAGTTTCTCGCGACCGAGCGCCACGAGGAGCCGGTCAGCGACGAACCGGATGTATTGGCTCATGAGTGTGGCGTTCATGCCAATGAGACGCACGGGGAGCGCGTCGGTGACAAATTCCAGCTCGATATTGACCGCGTCATCCACGATATCACGGATGGTGTCGTCGCTCAGTTTGTCCCGCAATTTGGAGTAGAGGAGGCATGCGAAGTCCGTGTGCATGCCTTCGTCCCTCGAGATGAGTTCGTTGGAGAAGGTCAGTCCGGGCATGAGACCACGTTTCTTGAGCCAGAAAATGGCGCAAAAGGAGCCCGAGAAAAAGATTCCTTCCACGCATGCAAAGGCGACGAGGCGCTCCGCAAACGAGGCGGTGGGGGACTCGATCCACCGCATGGCCCAGTCGGCCTTCTTCTTGACAACGGGAATGGTCTGAATCGCGTGGAAGAGGCGGTCTTTCTCGACGCTGTCCTGAATGTACGTATCCAGCAGCAGCGAATAGACTTCGGCGTGGATGGACTCGATGGCGATCTGGAATCCGTAGAAAGCCCTGGCCTCGGGAATCTGGATCTCTTTGAAGAACCTGGCACTCAGGTTTTCGTTGACGATTCCGTCAGAGGCCGCGAAGAAAGCAAGGACATGCTTGATGAAATGCCGTTCATCGTCTGACAAGCTGTTCCAATCGCGCCTGTCGCTGCCGAGATCGATTTCTTCGGCGGTCCAGAAGCTGGCTTCGGCTTTTTTGTACATTTCCCACACGTCATCATACCGAATGGGGAAAAGGACGAATCGATCGGCATTGGGGTCTAGGAGGGGTTCGCCCATGCTGGAGAGCGGGCAAAAAAATATGCGAAAAATTTCGAGAAAAAAAGTCACGTCTGAGAAGAGGATGAAATACACGGCCTATGTCTCCCAATATTGCCCAAATTGTAAGCGCTTCGTGGACAGCCTGAATTCTTCAAAGCAGGCGCAGCAAGACATTCGACTCGTGGATATCGGTAGTTTGACGCCCGACCAGTTGGCCAGGCTGACCGTCGTGCCCACCGTGTATGCCAACGACGGCCGCGCATTCCCTGGGACCAAGGCATTCGAATTGCTCCAGCAGGCATACCAGGCCGACGCGCCGCCCGATGCGTGCGATGTTGGCACGATCGGCGACTTGATGTATTCGGAGGTCAGTGACGAGACCGCCCGCCCCAAGAGCATCGGATTCTACGACACCTTTGTGCCGCTGTCCTAGGCGGTGTACAAAAATTTCTTTTCGTATGGTACCGAATCAATGAATACCCGTACTCACAACGACCGTTACTTCCTCCCTAGCGTGGCATGCGATACGTATACGAACAAGCGTAACCCTCAAGGACGCTTATTGAACCCCGACTATGGTTGCATGGTCAGGTATAACAGGAAGAAAAAGGCTAACAGGACGTTTCCTGCACGAGGGTCGTGTAGCGATGGCAAGATTTTCAGTAAGATAAGCCGCCGCTGCATTAAAATTGATGGGCCCGCCTATCGCCGCCTCCTCGGTTTGCGCCCTCTCCGCGCAGCTCGCAAGGCTAAGGCAGCTTCCACACCCACCACTGCTCCCGCGCGCAAGGCCGTCTCAAAGGTGAAGGAGGCCGTGCGCAACATCCCCGCGCTCAACGTGCCCGCCATTCAGTACCCTGACGGCCGCATCGAGAACCAAGGAGCCGTCAAAAAGAAAGTCGATCGGGCTGTCACCCGCGCCGTGACCACCGCCGTGAACACCGCCACGCGCAACGCAGAACGCAAGGCCAAGGAAAATGCCGAAAAGAAGGTGGCGGAGGAAAAGAAGAAGGCCAACGAGAACGCCCAGAAAAAGATCGCCGAAGAAAAGAAGAAGGCCGAGCGCAATGCCAGACTGGCCGCCGCTGCCATTGCCAAGAAGGCCGTCGTGGACGCCATTCGCAAGGAAAGCGTCAAAGTGGCCGCAAACGCCGCCGAGGCCGCCAAGAATAAGGCTGTTGAGGAGACCGTGAAGCAAGTCTTGGGGTCGTCATCCCGCGTGACGCGCGCTGGTGCCAGGAAAATTGAGAGCTTCGTCACCGCTGCCGCGAACGCGTCAAAGAATGCGACCAAAGAGGCCGTCACTGAAACTCTGAAGAAGGCCGCTCCCCGTGCTGGCAAGAGTGCACAAGTGCAAGTCAAGAAAAAGAAGATTTTGCCCACCCCCGCCCGCCGCGTGACCCGTGGCTCAGCCCGCTTAACTCGAAGTGGTGTTCGCTTTTAGAGTGTTACATAGATTCTACTGATACAACATACGACCTTGACGTTTCAACGCAAACACAACATCAAACGCGGTGACCGTTTTGCGCTTGGCATGTTCTGTAAAGTTGACCGCATCGTGCAGAACGCGTTCCAAAAAGCTTCTGAGGGTGTCCCTGACCTCATCATACACGAGACCGCTCAGACGCTTGACCCCACCGCGCCTGGCCAGACGACGAATGGCCGGCTTCGTGATGCCTTGAATGGTGTCGCGCATGACAGGGCGGTGACGTTTGGCACCCCCTTTTCCGAGACCAATTTTGCCTTTGCCGCGTCCAGACATTTTTGAAAATAACAAAAAAAAGTAAGAAAACTCAAGAGACGGACGCGGGAAAGACCACGCATAAAAGAGTTCACGCTTTCTTAAAATTCGCAGGCGCTTAAGGGCGCGAAGAGTGTTGGGTAGACACTAGAGACGAACCGACTGAACCATGGCCGCAACAGACTATTCCCAGTACCGTATGTACCTCAAAAGCGTGAGTGGTTCGTCCATTCGCACGCTGTTTGAGACGCTCAAGGAAGTGTTGCATGATGTGTCGCTGGAATTTGACAGCTCGGGCATCAAGTTGGTGACGATGGATGGGAGCCGGTGCGCGCTGATATATCTCAAACTTCACGCGGAGAACTTTGAGGAGTACCATTGTCCCGGTAAATTTTGCGCCGGCGTCAACATGAACAACATGTTCAAATTGCTAAGGATCACGGGCAGTCACGATACCATTGTGATGTACGCGACGCACGCCCGTTCGGACGAATTGGGCATCACCGTGACAAATGTCGACCGCAATTCAATGACTGATTTCAAATTGAAGTTGCTGGATGTAGACGCGGAGCACATAAACCTTCCAGACGTCTCGTTCGACGCGGTGATGACATTACCGTCGGCGTTCTTCCAGCGCATTTGCCGCGATATGCATAACTTATCGGACGAAATGGTGGTTGCAACCCGCGGAAATGATTTGATTTTATCGTGCACAGGTGATTTTGCCAGCCAGGAGACGGTGATATCGGAGTCGGAGAACGCATTGAGCGTGCAAAAGGCCGTGACCGGCGACAAAGCCGTCCAAGGTCGGTACCCACTCAAGTTTCTCAACCTATTTTGCCGAGCGTCTTCTCTGTCGAATTCCCTGGAACTGTATTTGAAAGAATCGTACCCACTGATCATCAAGTTTGCTGTGGCGTCACTGGGGGAGATACGCTTTTGCCTCGCGCCTCGTATGGATGACGTTTAGGCAGCAGCAAATTTGTTCGCGGCGATCTTGTTGTACGCATTCATGACTTTCTTAACGTTTGGTTCGTACGGTTCCTTTCCAATGGGGTTGACGGGATAGAGTGGCAAAACACTTGCCGCCCATGGAGACTGCCACGCTGCCGACGTTGTCCACAGGTGTTCTTGTTGGGAAACTTTCTCCAGTAGTTCCGACAGCTTTTGATAAATTTCAGGGTTGTCGCGCAATGCCTCGCGAAGTCCCAAAATTCTCCAGGAGGTAGTTTCAAACCGTTCTGTCGCCTGGTCCTTCTGAGACTCGGTCAATACAGTGACCGCCGTCTGGCCGTTGCGTGCGTTGCTTCGGATACTGCTGTTGGCGTTCTGCCAGTTCTCGGCGTTGCTTCGGGTGCTGCGGACGCTCCCGGCTCTGCTGATGGCGTTCTGCCAGTTCTCGGCGTTGCTTCGGGTACTGCGGACGCTCCCGGCTCTGCTGATGGCGTTCTGCCAGTTCTGCCAGTTCTCGGCGTTGCTTCGGGTACTGCGGACACTCCCGGCTGTGTTGGCATGACGACGAGTGGCCAAATAATTGCTATACTGCTGGCCATAGGTATTGCTGATGGCGCGCATGACATTGCCGGCGTTTTTGGCGAAGATGCCTTTGGGTCCGTACCCGGCGCCGGTCGGTTTGACTGGAGATGTGGGAAGATTGGTTTTGTCGGTGGTGGCTTTGTTCCAGGCATTTTTTTGGGCTCGAAGGCGTGTTTGGAGGTTTGCCAGCGTTTGTCGAGTGGCTGCCGAGGCGGGGCCCAACCGAGCCAAACGACGCACGAGGTTCTCAAGAAGCTGAGCGGCATAATCGAAACGACGGATGGCTTCCTCATGCATTTGAGCCCGACGGAGAGCGCCTTCCACGGCTCCGCGGGCGGTCCTTGCGGCGAGAACACGGTTGCCATATCGTTTGCCGCGCTCATTGAAGTAGAGGGCGACGTCTGGATGGAAGATGCTGGTGGATATGCGGTTGATGTAATACTTCCGTGGTTTCCCGGTGAGATTATAGTTTTTGTTGATGTGTGCCGGACTGCCGACGGGAAGCATGGCGAATTTGTTCAGTTGGAGTTTGAATCCAGGGCCGATGGGATCGATCGGAAAAAATCTGGTTCGCAAGGGTCGAATATCCTCGAGGGTTTTGGCGGCCGCCCAGGCACGCTCCTGTTCTTTGAGTTGCTTCTGGATTTTCTTCAATGGCGCGGTGTTATGCCCGTACGACAGGCCGGTGTCGAGCATCAGCCGTGCGAACGCGAACCGGCGGGCGGCTTCGGCACGCTGGGAGGCCGTGATATTTTGTGCGGGTGCTGGTGCGGGGGCGATTTTTTTACCAAACAATTTTTTGAAGGAGAACTTCATGTAGTGTTACATGATAAAAAAACTCATTTGAAGTTGGTAGAAAGAGCGATTTTTTTTATGTAACATGAGACAAGAATGTTTAGACGCCGTGCCACATGGTATACTGCCGCGCTCATTGTGCTTACTGGCGTCGTCCTCGCTCTGGAAGGGGGGAGATACGGCGCCGAATATATGTCCGTCGCTCCACGCCGCCGCAGGTTGAAGATTGTCATGTTTTCTACGCCCAATATCGTAGACCAGTACGCTGGCCTAGCAGCTGAGATCAACGAACTTTACGCCCGTCGCCATGGGTACGAATTCGAACACGTGGTGGAAGACGTCACACCGGTGGGCGACAGGACGGAGATGATGTGGCGGTGTGTGGACGTGATAAACGATGCCATGCGTGACGTGACGGTGGATGGGGTGTTTTATATCGACAGCGACGCCGTTTTCCAGGATCACTCTCAACCCCTCGATTGGTTGTTCGATATTCCCGATGGGCATATTGTCGGGTCCTCGGACAAACCCAACGGTCCGTACTACATAAACGCAGGCGTCGTGTTCGTGCGCAACTCTTCCCGAGGCCGGGCGTTGGCGACGGCATGGCGAGCCATGAAAAATGACCGAAAATACCACCGGTTTGCGTACGAGCAACAAGCACTCCACGATTTAGCGAGACGCGAGGGGTACCGCGGGATCGTGTCCCTCCCAGCCGAGACCATGAATTCTATCAAGGCGCACCTGGACCAAGGCCGACGTGATACCTTCATTTTGCACATGATGGGTGCCTCCTCGGAACAACGCGCCGCCGAGTTCAGAGCGCTCCGAGCAAAACTGGTATCGTAGAGATAGATACGAAGATCGCGCTCTGAACCAGACTGAGCTACGAGAGCAATCGGCAAAGCTCCCGACGAGATTTGAACTCGTGGCCTCAATCTCATCTCAAACTCATCTCTCTCACTCTGGTGAATGAAACTTTTGTGTCAAGTTGTTACAGTAGAAATTATCGGCAGTAACTAAAAATTATTCATCATTTTTTCAATTGGAGGATTCAAGCGCCTTCAGGAGCAAAGAGATTGCCGCCTCGAGCTCCGACTTCAGCGTGACCATTGTCGTTTTCAGGGCCCGGCGTTCTTGGTAGGCGTCCGCCATGGCTTGGTAGAGCACCACAGATGGCTTCGCAGGCAAGTTCGCGGCAGCAAGCGGGTTGTCTCCATCGCCATATCCCGCCTCCAAATCAAAGAAAATGCGCATGAACCATGTCTCGAAACGAGGCGCGCCAGCCCATTTCGCACACAATTGACGCATGGCTTCGGACATTTCTTCGCGCCACAACTGTCTGGTCAAAGGATTGTTCAGCGCCTTCAAGAGATTGACTCGAGCCCAATGCCGGTCGTCGTCGTGCATCTCTTCGCTGCCGCTTAACATGAAGCCGTCCAAGGTATCTATGACTTTGGACCACTCTTCCATATTTTTTATTTAAAAAAAAATAAAAGTTGGAGGCTTGGTGACTCCGCTGAAAGAGGCAAGCAAGGAAAAGGAAGAAAGCGTGAAGCATTCTGGACCATTTCACGCTTTCTTTACGCTTCAACCTTAACTTTGTGTCTATCCGGTACCCCTTCCAAATTCATTCTTAATAAATAAAAAATATGGAGGATTCTGCCGTGTCCGATATGACGATGGAAGTGCTCATCGATGAAGAAGAACAACTGAAAGTTGCAGCGTTTAATTTCTTCAACCGAGTGAAAAATACTGCGAGCCCTGAACTGTATCAAAAATTAATGAAGGCATTGAGGCGACTCAGGTATGGGGGTGAAGTTGTGCACGGCGAGGTCATTCGCGAAGTTTGTGCGATGTTTCATGATCGTCCAGAATTGATGGAGCTGTTCGAGACGGTTCTTCCCGAGAGGCTGAAGCCCGTATGTGGGTTCCACTGGAAGCTCAAGGAGACGTTGGCTATTGGATCTGAGACATACAAACGGCTGATGGCCATTATGGAGCATGTTACCAAACGGTCTGCCTGGAATGATATTTTTACAGTGAAGTCGGTCATTTGTGAGATACACTTTATTTTGCGTGAACACCCCGAGTTGATTGCCAAATTCAATTTAATTGCGCCCGACCAGTACTCCAAACTCTTTTGACGCAGTAGTTTTTTTTGTACAAGTACGGTGATGTAACAAAGGATCATCAAGATTCAGTGTCGAAACAAGGCGGCACACCGCTGCTGGTAGTAAGCCGCCAGGGCTTTGCTTGCCAGGTTGCGCCTGCCGTTACGTGGGCGGCGGCGTTGCAGTGCCGAGGCCGCGACCACGGCAGCAGCATTCCAGTCGTCCGCACTGGGCCGCCGGCGCCGGTTGGAAAGGGCATAACACGTGGCGAGCGCTTCCACGAGCTGGAAAAACCCGTCGTTTCGGACATTCTGCACCACGTTGGAGACCGCATTGATCCCGAGCCCGAGTGCGCCTTCAAGGACGCGACGACGGCTGAAAGTCCGTTGTGGATGCAGACGAGGTTGTGCATATGCCGAGGCGCGTGGACGCACAGTCGTGCGTGTGCGTCGTGACACGGCGCGTGGCGGTCGCGTCGTACTGATGGTGGCCGAATTCATGTCATAGACAAGCAAAAAAAAGCGCTTAAGGAGAGTGGGTCGCTCAAGACACCAGGTATGCCCGTGACTGAGGAAGAGGTGGAGTACGACGCGTGGAGCGAGAGCAACGACGCTTACGAAGAATTTGTCCCCAGTTACGCCGTGGAAGTTGACTACGAGACCTGGTGTGATTATTACGGCGACGAGTGCTCTATCGCGTGGCGGCTCTTGGAAGACGCCCGGTTACCAATTCTCGACCAATGCACTTTCCCGGAGTTTATCCGGTTTGTGTATGAAAAATCGTCCAAATATCCTCCAAAGTACTAGTATGGATTTTGATAGCGTGGCGATCTCGGGTGGAGGCATGCGCGGCGTGGCTATGTTGGGCGCACTGACGGAATTTGAGAAGGCTGGGTGGCTAAAGGAGGTGACGCAGTATGCTGGGACGAGCGTGGGAGCCGTGCTTGCGGCGGCGTTGGCGACCCGCAAGGATTTGGACACGGTGTTCGATCGGCACGTGCAACAGTTCAGCTACAAATCGAGCGTGGACTTGACGGGACTGGACAAACATTTCGGACTCGATTCCGGCGAAGGTCTCAAGACCTGGATCGATGCCGTCCTGGGCGAGCCGGTCACATTTGCCGAGGTGCGAGCCCGGCACGGTACGAACCTCAAAGTGTGCGCGACCAATCTGAACGCTCGCAAGGCCGAGATATTTTCTCCAGAGACGCATCCCGATATGGATGTGGCGGAAGCCTTGCGTCTCAGTTGCAGTGTCCCCGTGTATTTTGCGGCGAAGAAATATAACGGGGCGTTGTACGTTGATGGCGCCCTGACCAACAATTTTCCGGTGGATTTGGTGGATGGGAAGGCGTTGGGGATTCGGGTGCAGAGCCACCCAAAACCTCCGGGGACGGCGTGGACGCTGGATGGGTATGTAGGCGCGATTGTGGAAAGCGTGACAAACCGCGAGATTCCTCCGTGCGTGGATGCCGTGGTGCTGGAATTAGAATTAGGCAACGATGTGCAACCTCTGAACTTTAAGATGGGGGTGGCGAGAACAAGGCAGCTGTTCGACACCGGCAAGACCCAGGCCAAACGCTTTATCGTGTCATACACAAAAAAACATACGTAAAGAACTGTTTAAGAGGGCCGCCGACCGTCTTAGAGCATGAAGCGACTGGTCGTGGTATGTGCTGGCCCTGGGTCGCTGCATGAGATTAACCGGTGGACTCGCCGGGACCTCCGGACGTTTACACTATGGATCATTTGGTACGGCGAGCCATCAGAAGCGTTTGCGACCGAGACGGCGGACCGGGTGTTCTTTGACCGCGGAAGCAAATGGGATCTGATCAGGCGGCGGGCAGCGGATATCACGGCGTCGGGTGCGACGTGGATTTGGCTTCCGGACGATGATTTGGCGCTTCACGTGGAAGATGTGAACCTTTTTTTCGATATGTGCGAGGATCAGGCGCCCGGGATAGCACAACCGTCCCTCGTCCCTCGGAACGCGTCCGTACAAGATTTGATCCACGTGCCACAAGGCGAGGCCGTGCGGTTCACGAGGTTTGTGGAAATTCAGATGCCTTGCTTTTCCTCGTTGGTGTGGCCGCGCGTGGTGCAGTTGTTGGAAGAGAATCCGGACATCCGGAGCGGCTGGGGATTCGATATTGTGTGGAGTCGGTGGCCCTATCGGAAGGTGGTGCATAACGCGACGGTGGCATTCCACACGCGAGCCGTGAACATCGAGGGCGGTTTTTACAAGGCCCTCGGTATCGACCCGTGCGAGGAACGAGAATTGGTGTTAAAAAAGTACACATGTAAGAAGTAGTAGTAGTAGTTATAAATCACTAACGATAGCCAGTACAGACGGTGGGATCTTCTTTGCACGTCGGCCTGGAGGGCCCGCCCGTCAAAAACTCGGCAAATGCTTTCGTGTCCGGGATTTTCGTCGTAACAGGCATCATCATGAACTGTCTTTGGGAATTGTGTTTTTCATAGATATCGGCAGCGTCTCGAAAGAGGCCGCGGTTAAAGTTTGTTCGGATGTCATCTTTTTGCTGATCGTACGGACATGCGGGAGGACTGTTGGGGTCGTCTCCCACGAGGAAATTCGCAAAGGGATTCTGTGGGGTACTTTTCTTACAGGAAGCGGTGCGAACGGCCTGGGGAGGCGCGCCACCACCGAGGGCATCAAACGTGATAGGACGCAGTGGAGGCTCGTTTGTGTGTAAAAAGGATACGACGGCAACCGCGATGGCGCCAAAGACAATATACTTGACATTTCGAGAGTACAGGTACAAAGCAGCGGTGATATAGGCTGCGAGGCGGACGATGGCATTGGTTCGTTCCGCGGGGCTCATGGACGCCCGTGGATAGAATTGCTTCCAGCGTTTGGAGAGGACGCGCACGTCGTCGTACCACGGCACGTCTCGTTGCATATCACACTACGACATTTTATTTCTTGGGCCTTTTCTTGTTCTTAGAGGCTACTGAGGATCTGCGTGTAGAAGAAGATGAGGAGGTATGAGCTGGGGAGTCGTTGAGAATGGCAGCCAGGGGGTCGAGTTGTTCCGAGGCAAGAGGGCCCAGCATATGAGTCAGACTGCTGAGGTCGCCCAGCCCACCGCCAAGTCCGAGCGCTTCAAGGGCCCCGCCGAGATCGCCGCTGAGCTCGCCGATATCACCGAGCGCCCCGAGATCTGTGGTCCCGAGGAGTGTTTGGATGCCGGCGGGGTCGCCTTTGAGCATGGACGAGACGACAGCGTTCATATCGAGCTCCCCGTGCTGAATTTTGGCGGCGCAATCCTGGGCGATGGTTTCGACGGCCGAGAGCATGTCTGCAGGGACGAGACTTACCGTGCTGGCGAGAAGGTAGAGGGTGTGAAGATACTGCCAAATGGCGTCTTTGGAAGATTCGCTGAGGCCTGGGGAGTCCCAGTAGGTCTTGAGGTCGATGGTCCCCAACGAGAGCGATTGATCAAAAAGAGAAGGATCGCGGGCCAAAATGAGGTTGGAGTGGGGTCCAAGGGTTTCCATGAAGAGCTGCATGGGTTTGCGGACGTTGGCTTTGATCAGCACGTCAAGTCCCTCCAGGTACCCGTGGAGTGCCGTATCTTCTGGGAACGTGTGGCACAATTCGTCGATGAAAGAGCGCAGAAGGCCGTTGAAGGATTGTACGGTCGCCATTGTGGTGTGTGAAGTAAAAATTTGTCGTCAGATTACCGCGTTTTGTTTCTGTGCGGAGAGATAGAATGGACTGCCGATGCGTCTGCTCAGTCTTGAAAGCTTGCCTCACACGTGCGACGGTGCTCTTAAGCTTATCCACAGCAAGCTGGTTTCCACTTCGCCCTGGATAGCCTTTGCCATGGGAGCCCACCACGCGTCGCCTCGCCCCGCCCCAGCATATGGTGATCCGTACGTGGAACTGGCGGCCGTGTTACAACGGATCACGAGCGTTCGCTTGGCCGTCCAGCGCGCCCCCTCGGACACCACGACCATATGTCTTTTGGATGGGTGGGTCCCGCCGGCAGCCATGCCACATCCCGTGATCGCTCGGCTGAGCGTGGACATCGCGGCGGCCACATTGGCGTCGTGTGGCATCGATTCCCACGAATGCGTATACCTTCGAGGGTGTCCTCACGAAAGTTTTGAGCGTATTCTGGATGCGCCAGACCGCGAAATGACCTTTCGGGATTCACCAGAACCTTTGCCGACATTGGGCGACGTCATTGGGTGTCGGGACAGACTGGACGCCGCGCTGATATCTCGCACAGATCCTTGCACGCCCTTTCCACTGTCCAGCGTCTGTGTGGTGAACGTGCCAGCTGCGTGTGACGAGAATCCGTTGGCCGTGCTGGGGGTCGCCCACCGCGCCCTCGAAAACCTCGCCCAGAAAGAAAGCGTGAAGTGTGGATAACCAAAATATATGCCCGTGTGCACCGTTCACAGAAACATAAATTAAATAAATAAAACAGTATGTCGCTGCAATTTTCCTTTCCTTCTCTCAGCCCTCCGCTGCCGTCGTCGCCAACATATTCTTATTTTTTTCATCGGAAAGATGATGATGCAGCCCCTGCAGCCATTTCTACGGCATCCGAAGCTGCTGAAGACGTGCTTATTACGCCGGGAGGATTTATGCCGTCCATTTCCTTGGTGGCCAAGTATGAACGCGGCGACGGAGAGGATGAAGTGAATTCTTACGAGGAGCATGCCGCGAACGAGATGTCTTCTCCGCCCTCTCCTCCTAAAGAGGAAGCCCCTACTGCAGACGAGTATTTTGAGGATTTCTTGCCTGCACTAGAGGAGGAATATGCCGTGGGCGAGAACCCTCCTCCTCCTCCTCTAGTTGATGATAATGATGAAGAAGAAGAAGAAGAAGAAGAAGAAGAAGAACCTGAGCCTGAAATGGTTCCCGTGGATAATTCGGACTTGAACGACTTGCCGCGCCTCACGGAATTGACGAATGGGGCATGGTACCGCTACCTCGATCCCAAGACACCTTCTGTATCCGAGTTGGCGTCAAATGCGGTGCGCATCAACCCCAAATACACCGTGGCGAAACACTGTCTCTCTTCTGCCACTGCCGCATACCCTGTTGTGCGTCTTCACGTGTTGCATAAAACCAAGGGCATTCGACAGGTGGAGAAGATCACGTGCCGAAGGATCAAACGACGCAATGGCCATAAATACCAGATGTTGGAATTTGCAATCCCCCGGGACCTGGTGACCTTTTGCAGTGGTGACGCGTTTACTTTGGCATACGACGGAATTGAGGAGGAAATGCCAAAATTGACCCTGCGTTTTGTGAACCCGATGTGATTTTTTTACGCTTTCTTTTTTTTAATTTTTTGTTGTGCACATAAAACCAAATTTTCTCACACGTGTAACAAAAAAAATATAAAACATGCTCGAGACAGTGACTTTGGTTATTCCCCGCGAGGGCAAGCCTGCCGCCCGGTTCGAGGTCCAGCGCCGTGTTATTGAGATGTCTCTCATGGTGCGCGACATCATCGAGAACATGGAAGGTGAAGACGGGACTGGTATGATCGACGACGAAATTCCTTTGCCCAACCTGACTCCGGAGATCGCCCCGTTCATTCTGGAATACTGTGATGCCCACACCAACGTTGCCGTGGAAGACAAGGACGCGTGGGATCGTCAGTTTTTGCAGAAAATGACGTATGAAGAGAAGATAGCAGTGTTGCACGCCGCCAACTTCCTCAACGTGCAGTGTCTGATGAATTTGATTTGCACATGGGTGGCTAATGAGATGAAGGGTCTGACCACGGAGGAGATCCGCGAGAAGTTCCAGATCGTGAATGATTTCACGCCTGAAGAGGAGGCGCAAATTCGTAAAGAGAACGCTTGGGCTTTTGACTTTTGTTAGTTAGCTAATTTTTACATGTAACACAAGAAGCAATGTGCGATGTCAGAGCGTGCACGGCGTCCGCGGCGACGCGGTCTCGTGGCGCCTCCCCAGAAACAGTCAGGACAGTGGCGGCACAGAACTTGAGAAGCGTATGATACTGAAATTCGATGCGGCGGAGGGCGTGGACGTCGAGACGCTGATCGTCGATGCTTCCACGGGCCTGAATTCTTTCAAGGCATTTGTTCACGGGTGTGTCGATGAAAAGGATCACGTCGTGCTCGCCGGGTTCCCATCCGAGCACGTCGTAATACTCGCGGAAAAGGTTCCAGTGGTGTGCTGGCATGGTCCCATCGTTGAACAGGAGCTGGGTGAACACGTGGCGGGTAGACAGGGGAGACCGTTCGAAGAGCGCCAGGGAGTCGGGGGTCGTGCCGTGACGAGCATTTTTTTGGTGAGCGAGGAGCACGCGCAGACTGAAGGGGAGCGCCCAGACGTCAGGGTCGCGCCGGAACAGCTCGAGTTCTTCCGACCACTGCTCCACCGGCTCGGGGACTACGTGGGCGTGGGGGAAGGCGCCGGCCAAGGCTTGAAGGACGGTGGTCTTTCCGCAGCCGATATTGCCTTCGATGATCACGCGCATATTGCCTACCCAAAGACACATTCGAGACGTATTAAGCGAAAAAGTAGTAGGCCAGGGCATACACGATGCCATGGATGACAAGGCCGACCCTTGTGGGCACGCCGTTCTCGATGATGCGGGTGTGGAGTAAAGGCTGACCAACGACCCTATCGACCAACTGGTAGGTCAGAGGGCTACTGAGCACGATGAAAAGGAGACCGAAAAACACGCTTTCTTGAATGCGAGGATTCATGGTACGTACGGTAGACCCAAGAATTTTTTTTCATGCGGCACAGTAGGCGCGAGAAAAGATGAGCGAAGAATGCGCCGTGTGCTTGTCGTGCGTCCGCACAAAAAAATCTCGACACGCACTCCCTAAATGCGGTCACATATTTCATTTCCGCTGCATTTCGCGGTGGCTCTCTCGTGGTCTTCTGACATGTCCCATGTGTCGGGCGCCATGTGTCTCTCACGTGCGATACGTGCGCCGGGGGTTAGACAAACGCATTCAGGCCGTGATTCACACGTTGCCCCCGCCCCCGGGCGCCTACTTTCCCACGTTTGTCACTGGCATCCTGAGCTCGCCGCAGATACAGGGCGCACTGGATTTGGACGACGATGCCCTTCAAGAACTGATTGACCTCGCCTACCAAGCGCAGACGCCGGAACGGTTCTGGAAAGCCGTCCGTGCCTTTTCGAGACGCCGAAAAAAAAGTATTGCGTGACGGCATGCGACCACTTCTTGCTGTCTGCGGGTTCATGTCGTTGGCGTTCGCCCTTTTCGTCGTGGGCATCGCGGTGCTGTTGTTCATCATTCGCCGCATTCGAGGCGACAGGCTTCGCGCGCTCATCGAACGGGAAGCCCGCACCGTCTTGTCCCACGTGACCCTGCCACCCCCCGGTACCAAGGGCGTCGTGATGTGTGCCGGCGGTCGCTACTTGGGAGAGGCCTTTGCTTCAATCACGATGCTGCGAGCCTCGGGATCAAAGCTTCCAGTGTGTATCGTGCATGCGGGCCCCGAGGAAGTGGAAGAGGTGCACCGCCACATATTCAGAAAGGCTTTTGGGGACAGCGTCTTTTTCAAAGATGCCACGACCTTCGATCTCGGGGTGCGCCCACACAAATTACAAGGCTTCGAAATCAAGCCATACGCACTGCTCCTGTCGCCGTTCCAGCATACTCTGTTACTGGACGCGGACTGTTCGACGGTGGGTCCTGACCCCGCGTCCTTGTTTAAAGAGCACGCGTATCGGGAGTATGGCAACATCTTCTGGCCAGATTTCGCCGTGAGCAACGAGTTGGTGCGCCCCTGGATGATTGGCACCTACGTCAAGACACAGGTTTCTAGCGGGTTTGAGACGGAGAGCGGTCAAATTGTGGTCAACGTGCAGCGGTGCATTCGCGGACTTGTGTACAGCTGGCTTCTGAACAAACACAGCGACGTGTTTTACTCCTGCTATTACGGCGACAAGGATTTGTTCCGGATCGGATGGTTGATGGCCGGTCTCCCGTTCTATCAAGTGCCGTGGAGTCCTGGGCTGGTGGGCAACGAAGACGATACATACGGGATTTATTTGAATTCCATGATCCAAAAACATCCGTGCCATGGGACCCCATTGTTCGCGCACAGGACAATGCACAAGCGGTTGACGCACACACCCGAATGGACCGTGTACGTGCCAAACGATGGTGAACTGGGAACCCGAACGACGTTACGGTGGCCGGAGTTCAACCATGGATCGTGTTTGGACGGTTTGCGGTGGCAACTCCGACCAAGTCCTCCGGCATGGGTCCGGATGGGGCGTGCCATTCGAGAGGCGGAAGAAACGTTTGCGGCACGTTCAGAATCACCAGAACTTTTGTTGCCCAAACACTAATGGACGACGACGTGAACGCCACGCCCATCAACGCCCTTCCTCCCCCAGCCTTGCAGAGCCGACGCCCGGAGCCCCCCGGTCCGGGAGGTCCGATGGGGGACCCTTCACCCACGTACCAGGACTTGCTGCGCGAGGTCGAGTACAGTGCCAAGCAAGCGTATGCGCCCAGCTTCGAGTATCCTCAACAGCCTCAGGCACCCCAAACGCCTCCGCAGTCGCCTCAACCGCTCCCGCCTCCACAGCAACAGCAGCCGTACGTGCCCCCACTGCCTCCGCCCCCATCTGTCATGCCCATCCCCAAGAAGAAAAGGGGCGGCGTGGCATGGCAGTATCGACACGCGATCCTCGTGGCGGCGGTTGTCCTCATCATGCTCGCGTATGGCATTCCCAAATTGCAGGCGAGTGTGGCCAGTGCGTCTACGGCGGTGGCGGTCTACAAATTGAGTACCATGGGCATGCTGTTGGTGGCAGCCGCCAGCGGAGGTATGTACGCTCTGGCCTCGGCCTATTTGTGAGCTTTTACACTTTGTACTGCTTGACGGTACACTGTTGTTTCGAAACATTGACTTTATCGGGAAGCTTGGATCTCACCTTGAGGTAGTTATCGTAGGTTCCCACGTGAAAATCCATCTGGTTTTTGACGCACCCGTCACCACAGCTGTCGTCAACGCGCACACACCCATTGTGCACGTCGCCGGCCGGAAGCGTCACTCCGTCCAACTCTTTTATGTACAGCGTCGTGCCGTGTGGGAATTGATTATCTGCGGTGATCGAGGTCCAAGGCGTGAGTGGATTATCTTTGGTGCCTTTACCCCAGGTCTTGCCCGTTGTTTTCGAAAATTTGGGATTTTTTCCTTCGCTTTCCAAGTTGACTGTCGTATTGTCGCCCACGTGGCAGGTACCCTCGCAGTAACATGCGTCCCACATGTACGCATCCACTTTGATGCCGGTGCCTTGCAATTCGTATTTTTTCGTGCCCTTATTGAGGACGACTTCCTTGCCTTTCTTCGGCTTGGATTCCGGTTTCTGTGGCGGTGCGTCGCCACAATCCAACATGTACTTGTGCCCGTCTTGAGCGACCCAATACTGACTGAGCTTCACATTTTGCTGGGGTCCCGACTGTGTTGCTGGTTGGGGCGTATTACTATTATTCGTGGGGCTGGGAGTTGAAGTTGACGTATTGCTATCGCATAAAATCGGAAATTTAGGGTATCGACCGCAAACCTTGTCTTTCCAGATGAGAAGTCCTGCGATCAGAATGAGACAAAACAGGCTCGAGCTACCCACAAAAGAAACTACCGACAGGATAATTCCTTCCGACATGGAACCTGGTATATGGAATAGAAAAATTATCGTGAGAGATGTTTCGTCACCCGGCTGTGGACACTTTGCGTGTACTTGCAGCTCCACAGTCGCATGAGCGCCAACACGCCGTCTGGCCGCAATCCGTGAGCGACCCGACGCAAGGTCTCCCAATCTTTGGCGGCGTCACACTGCAGGATCATGCCGCGCACGTAAGCCATATCTTCCACGGGTATAAACGGAAGCCTGGCGTCGGCGCGCTGTGTGGCAATGGTCTTGACGTGTTTGGCGCGGCAGGCTTGGAGATGCAGTTTCGACCAGACGACGCCGTACGTGAACTTTTCGGAAGCTTTTTTGGGGCGGGGTTCTTTGGGAAGGAGGGAAGGTATGGCGACGCCGATAACCGCGTACGAATCCACGAGCTCCCAGCGTTGGTGTGCGAACATGTATTCTTCCATGACGTCCGCGAGAGAGAATGCGTCCGCCACGTCTGGCGAAAACCCGTATCGTTCAAAGATGCCATATGAAATGACGGTGCTTTCCGCGGCGGCGGCGAGCGTAGCATCAACGACCGTTTTGTACTCGCCGTGCAGGGCCTTCTCGACGACGGCATAGGATTCTGGGATCTCGTCTTTGACCGCATCTTTGGATCGAAATTCCACCGCGCGGAGGGCAGCACGTACGTCCCCTTTGGCTTTCTGCCAAATAGCGTCGATGGTATCCTCATCCATGTCGGGTGGCGCGGCATCCCGAAGAATGCTGCGAACCGTGGTGGGTGACGGCGGGTCGAGCTCGATGGTGCGCGTGCGTCCCGCAAACGAGGCTGCTGTGAACAGGTCTCGAAACCTCTTGTGGATGGTGCGCGTGCGGTGTGCGAGGAAAATGGCGGGGGCCGGGAGGGCTTTGCGGATGAAGAAGGCGATGTCTGCGCAGGCATTCACGTCGCCCATCATGGCATCGAACCCATCGAGCACGATAATTTTTCGGCGCCCCGTGGCGGAGAAGGCACTGCACCCCGCGTCCAAAAGAGATGCGCGAAGTTTGGCCGCGCCGGGGGAGAACCAGACGGCCTCGATGTCGAGCTCGCGGAGATGTTGCTCCAGCGTGGAGGATGCGCCACAGCCGGGGGTGCCGACGACTAACAGGATAGATTTGAGGGTGCCTTCTCGTAACCACGTCTCCATGGTGTAAAAAATACCTGCGACTAAAAAGTATGATTCAGGACGTGTTGGATCAGGTGTTTGAAAAGGCATCGGAATGGTGCAGCAACCCCGAAAATTCATCCAAGATCACGGAAAAGGTCGTGACTCCCATTCTCGTGAGCCTGGCGGAACGATTTCAGTGGTTGTTCAGCGTGATCCAAATTCTTGCGGCGCTGATCGTGATTCAGACGGTGCTCACCGTGGTTGTGCTGGTGCGGATGCACGGGTCTCGCACGTAAAGACTTCTTTTTGCCGGTGTGTTAAGTAAGTAACACCGAGAAGAAGGAGAAATGTTTTACGTCAGGATGTTGAAGATTTTGACCCCGAGCTGAAAAAACGCCACGCGCGCCAGCTGGTCTTTGTAGTCCACGTCGATGCACCTGAGGAGAAACGAGATGGGCACAAAGACGGCCAGGAAGGTGACGGTGCTGTCCAGGGAGAGCGCGGAGGCAGAGTCGAGTAAGAATGACAGGGCTGCGTAGGACCCCAGAATGAGCAGGGCTTCCAGAACGACGGCTTGCAAGCACGTACGGGGACATGGCCGTCGAGTATTCTCTTTGTCGCACCCCATGCCATGGGGCGAGAAAAAATTGTTTAGACGGTCTTGACGTCGCTATTTACGACCTGGACCAGAGGCACTTGCTTGACCTGGAGGCGGAGGAGCTTCACGACGACGAAGGCGATGAACATGGTGATGAAGAAGGTGATGATGGAGGCCAGAAAATTTGCGACGGGAAACTGAGGGGCCTTCATAGTTTTGATGGCAGTAATGAGAGGCATCACAAGGGAGCCGACAAACGACTTGGAGGTGTCGAGGGTCGCCTGGGCGATGAGGAACGAAATGCCCACTGATGCGATTTGCTGGTCTTTGATGAAATCCTGGAAGTCCATGACCCACTGGGTATTGTATGACATGCTGCTAGTATTCTGAAGAAAAGAAAAAAAATTTGCACAATTCCGCGCTGGGATATTATTTTCTTGTCTTGCCACTAGATGGGGTTCAATAACAACAACGATGACGACTCGACCTTGATCCTGCTGCTGGGGGGAGCCGTGGTTCTTTTGCTCTGTTGCTCGTCGTCCTCCTTGTTCGCGTACGCATACTGGAAGGACTGGATGTGCGATGCATGGGACGAGCTGGGATGGACCTGCTCGAAATCAACTAGCACGCCGACTACGACCACCTCAACCGAAACCCCCAGCACCGACAAGCCGAGCACCGAGAAGCCCAAGAAGACAAAGAAACCCAAAAAGAAACCCAAGAAGTGAGTGTGCGTCAATTTTGAGAAAAAACAGTCTCTGTGTGGAGGTATGGCGTACAAGGTCCTGCTCGCCGCCGTGTCTCCTACAAGCATGTGCAGCATCGCGTTTTGCGCAAGCATGATCCAATTCCAGAACCGGTTGACCAAGGAACCCCGTGCTGTGGCCCCGACCATAAAGTTCTTCGCTTCGACGAATGACGCCGAAACGTTCTTCGCCGGCTCACCGGACTTTGAGGCGGTGGTGATGTTCGATACGACCATGGGGGTGCCCACGGAGTTCTTTTTGCACCCGCCGGAGCACGAATGTGAGATTTCTCCGTATCCTTTGCCCACAGTGGATTGGGACCGCGTGCGCCGAAAGATTGCCACCACCACAGAGGCTCCTGAATATGTGGGCAACGTGTACAATTTCGACCCAGCGGCCTCGGAGCCCGTGCAGGGGCAGCGATACGTGAAGGTCCCAGTCACCGCGGTCCGAGAAATGAAGGTCGTGAAACTGCGGCGTGGTACGACACTGGCGGACGTGCAAACGGTGCACGTGGACGTGACGTGCCCCAGCACAAACCATGGCCAGCTGGCGTACACCGGGTGCGTGGGATCAAGGAAGATCCTGCGCTAATCCATATAGGTCCATGAAAAGCGTTGTCGTACATCGCCAACAAAAGCGTGTCCGCCGATATGGCTCAAGGGAAAAGAAATATCTGCGTGTACGCGTCCACCGAGCTGTTGCCACCGCCTGCAAAACGCGTAATCTTCGGATAAGTACCTCCGAGAATCGGGATCAATCATGCAATCGAACACAGCGATGTAACTGTCCACGCCAGTGCCTCCTTGAATGTCGTTTTTGCACCAGAGTTCGTCAGCATATGCTTTCCACATTTCTTCCAGAACGTGGCGTTTGACCAAGAAAAATCCCGTGGCGCTGTCCAGCACTTCGCATGTGCCATCGACCACGGGGTTTTCACCAGGAGATATATTCATATTGTAATCAAGCCCGACCGATTCGATGGGCTCGTCGGCCTGCGTTTCTTTGGCAGCTACCGCGTCTTTGACTTTGTTCCAGTCGATCGACTTCTTGGCGTACACGCCCGTGATAATGTCTTTGTCTGCGGGAAGGAGCCGGTCGACGACGGCCGAGGCGCTGAACGCGATGTCGGCATCAATAAATAACAAATGGGTTGCACGAGATTTCAGGAATCTGGCTTGGAGGATGTTGCGGCCTCGTTGCACGAGCGATTCGTTGCCCAGTAAGTCGATGCTGATTTCGATGCCGCGCTGAATGCAGAGTGCTTGGAGTTGGAGCAAACTCGTGGCATAGGCAGCGTGAACCATGCACCCGTACGCGGGGGTAGCGACATACAGATGCTGCGCCATGCTGTGACTGGGACAATACCTTTTTTTCCATCTTTCAACGCATTCGTTCGTTACACATCATCCACAAAACTCATATCATTCTCGTCATCTTCAAAGACAATATCATCTTCGGCAGCGGCATCTTCCGAAGCGCGGTCGTCTCCCAATCGCAGGGATCCCAATTCCCCCAAATGGCGGAGTCTCCGGACGTCGTCATGAATGTATCGGTGCAAGACGTCGCATTTTTCATCTTGAAAGGCTCTGAGAGAGATAAGCACCACGTCGCCGACGGAAATCCAGTCGGAACGGCGCATGGACCCTCGAATTTTCCCCATACGTTCAATCGCATCCTCGCATTTGGCGGTGAGACGACCGTTTCCCAGCATGGCCGTCACAACCGCGTACTGTTGGCCATCATCATCTTTGAACAAGAGTTCTCGAGCTCGGCGTTCGGCTCTCGTGGTTGCCCGACGGGCCCCTTTGCGTTTTCCCTTGCTTGGCATGGTGATGAAGAATACAACAACATATCATCCCCGTCACGGCACCGGGTCCTTAAGCCAAAAAAAAGATCTTTGTAGAGAGGAATGGGTGGTTCTGCTGTTAGCGGTTCTGTCAGAGCTGAAGCGTCAGCCTTGTCTCACGCAGACGATGCTGCCGCCGCCGCAGCGAAGAAGCCAGGATTTGTCCAACAGCATCCTCTGTTGACAGGCGCGCTCGCAGGTGCGGGTACGGCAGCTCTCATTAACCCCAGTATCTTTGGATTTCTCGGAAATCGCGTCAGCCAGTCCGCCTCGAATTTGGGCCAAGGGTTGGCCGGACCGTTTTTGCCGTGCTCGATTGCATGCTCCGCCAGCACGTGTTGCGCACTGATGGTAGTCTTGATGATGTTTATGATGCCACCACGTTAGCTGCGACATTTTTTTTGTTCGTTTTTGTAATAGAATGATTGCAGGCGCGTCCGCGGCCAATCACCCGGGCTACCAAACACCAGCACAAAAAGCGATCGCAAGAGCCGAGTTGCAAAATAAGGGTTGGACGACCACGCCCGACAACGCCACGTCATCCCCGTCAACATCAACCCCTTCAACAACAAAGACAGCGACGACCCCCAGCAGCACTACCACTCCGACCAATACGACGCCCGTGTCGCAATCTACACCACCACCAACTTCCACCGGGTCGTTCGTTTCGCTAACGTCAAGTTTGTCACTCGGGTGCTTTTGCAGCTGCTCCATGTTCATGATGGTCCTGGTGGTCGCATCCGGATAAGAAAAGGTCAAAAAGGTCAAAAAGGAGTCTTAAGATGCAACAGAAAAATATGAGACGTCTAGGATCTTGACGTTGGGGAATTGGGGCGATGCGGCGATGGCGTCGACGCGCAGCATTCCTGGCGGGAGCAGAACTTGCGAATGGCCCCCGTTCACGTAGCGTTTAGCGGCATTGCGTCGGTGATAGGATCCGAACCAGAGCCATCGGGCGCGGTTTGGTTCCTCGAAATGGATATCGCCGACTTTGAGACGCAAGAGTACGGGACCGTGGATGCCATGTGGTTTCGGCGTTCTCCAGTAGCTCGAGCGCACGGCACCCCACATGAATCCTTCGGCGTCGGCGCGATCCGGCGTCCATGCCATGAATCCTTTGTCCACGAAGCGCTCCCGCTGGGCCACGTCGCGCGCGATGGTTCGGGTGGCGTACAGACCTCGATACAGTATCGTGGCAGCGTTCATTTTTTCGATGCGGGTCGCGTTTTTGTCGGCGACGGGCGCGTAAGGGACGTGCAACGCGGTGTTGGCGAGGTACGTCTCGAGTTTTCCGGCGAGTTTTGTGCTGTAGGCATTGTTGCGTCGACTGGTGGCACCCGTGTTGCCCGCGCGCATGTATTTCTGAACGCGCTTGCAATTGTCGCTGAAACACCAGTCCTTGGTATGTACCTGACTCGTGCGGACATTGCTGTTGCTGTTACTGTTACTGCTCAAACTGGAACTTCGCGATCGTTTCATTCTTTTACACTTGGATAACACAAAAAATGATACATGTTGTTGCCGCATCGGCTTAAGAAGAAAGTCACTCAATATGGCATCGCACCGCATGCCTTTTCCGGTTGCTTCCCTTCGATACGCGACCGCAGGCCTCTCATGTTTTGTTATGCATCATTTAGTATCGATGCAATATGCCCAAACGTGCCGCACGAGTTGGTTTGCCGCGCTGGGGTTGGAACCGAGCGGGTATTGCGTGCTGCTTCGTCGCGCCCTGGAGGTGCTCCAGTGGTCCCCGGTCGGTATTCTGATGCTCGAAAGAGCTTAAGACGGCGTCCTGCACGCAGAACACTAACTCTCTCAGCTGCCACCATGTCGTCCCACGTGCTGATCCCCTCCGAATTCAAGCCTTCCGAACTCACCTTCTCCACATTGGAAAAAAATCGTCTCGGCGGCAAGCAATGTTTCGTTTCTCGTGCTGGCACCAAATCGAAGATTCTGTTGCAGACCCCTCCCCTCTTTTTGCCCTGGGGGATCACGCCCTACCAGGACGTGAACTCCGGCGCCGTCCAGTCATGGAGCATGGACCTTTCATTCAAAGGCGCCGACACAGACCCCGCCATCGCCGAGTTTTTGGCCAAGATGCGTGCGTTGGACGAGGCGTTGGTAGACGTCGCCACCGAACGCAGCCCCGAGTGGTTTGGGAAGACGATGAACCGCGATCTCGTGGCGGAGTTCACCCGCAAGTTTGTGCGCGACCCCACCAACCCTCAGTACGCTCCCACCATGAAAGTCAAGGTTCCTTGCGTCAACGGGATGGAACAAACCAAGTTTTACGATGAGCAGCGCCAGCCGGTGCCCATGGAATATTGCACCAAATCGAGCCAAGTCCGCGTGATCTTGGAACTGAGTCCCGTCTGGTTCTTGAACAAGAGCGTGGGCCTGACGTGGAAAGCGTTGCAGGTACAGGTCGTGTCGAGGCCTCGTGTGATCCAGGACTTTGCGTTCGTGGACAATGGCGACGAAACCGCCGCCGAGGTCCATGAACCCGAAGATGTGGATGAAACTGGCATGTAATTTTTTTACAACAATGTATGTAACAACTCTTATTCAGTAGAAGCATCGACCAGAGAATAGACAGACCCAGAGCGAGCGGAGAAGGTTGCCGTGCGGCCCTTGCTGGCTCCCTTTTTGTTGCCTGCACGGGCGCCGCTGGACATGAGATAGGGAGGGGCACGGCGGTTGAGGCACGCCACGCTGGCCAATTGGTACCCGTCGCCGGAGGGGATGACCTTCCAATATTGGCGGTCGGCGTACACGGGTTTGTCGACGGTGGGGGAGCCGGAGCAGTTGCTGGTGGCGGGAGCAGTGAGGTACATGGTGTTGTTTCCTTTTTTAAACTGTCTCTGTTGACTGGAAATGTAATAGGTCTCGTCCTTGTTGGGAACAGGGACGAATTCCCACACGTGCTGTAAATTTTCTTGGGTATCCTCGAACCATGTGGACTTGCTGTTCTGACTCTTGGGGTCGACCACGAGCGACAGCCCGCCGTTCTTGATTTGTTTCATGCCGGCCACGTCGCCGGAAGCTGTATCGGTGTCCGTGGTGGTTGTCGTGGTCGTGGTTGGAGCCGTCGTGGTTGCTGGTGACTTATACATGAACCACGCGCCGCCAGCCACGGAGGCGAGGCAAAGGCATGCTGCACACGACAGTCCGACGACCATCATCATCTGCATTTGGCCGCCACCAGCGTTTCTGTTGGAGATGCCGGACATCTTTTGTGTACGCCAAATATTTTTTTTTCGCTAGCCTTGCTGTCGGCGCAGAATATAGGCCGACCCGTCTCGAGCGGCGAGCCTGGGGGTGTTGGTCAGGCCCCCGACCTTGCCTGACGAGAGCATGAATGATGGCCAACGTTTCCGGTCGCATGCCACGGACTGGATCTCGTAGCCACCATCTCGACTAGGGATGAGTTTCCACATTTGCTCCGCGCTGTTGTTGGGTCGATCCATCATGCTGGGTCCCGTACACGATCCCGGTGCGCTTAAATATGATTTGTCACACGCCTTGTCGAACATCCGCTCTTCGCTGCGAATGAAATAGACGTCTTCAAACCCAGGCACGGTTTCGATATTCCATGCGGTGAGAGTGGCTTCCTTGGCGTCATCGAACCATACGTTCGTGGTGGCACAGTCTTTGGGGTCCACCCGCAGACCGAGAGATCCGTACGTGATGGCGTAGCGACCGTCCAGGCCTTTGCCAATGGGGGGCTGGGGCACGCTCGGGACGCCCGGGACGAGGTTGGGCGTGGTTACTGGCGCAACCTGAACGACGGGAAGTATCACTGGTTGCTGGGGTTGTGATTGAAAGAGGTGACCCGCTGGGCTCTCTGTGCTAGGCTTGCGGTACATCATCCACACGGCCACGAGGATTCCAAGGACCACAACCACGGAGCTGATGCTGAGAAATGTGTGGGACGAGGAGGACGCTGGAGGACCGCCGCCGGGTGGGCCGAGCGCAAAGTTTGGGAACAACCCGGTTCCGGCGTACGACATTCTTACCTATAGACATGCGAAAAAATCTTCGTGTGAAACCGTGAATAGAAATTAAAACACGGTTCAGATGAAGATTACAGAATGGATAGAAACATGTTTATGAGGGGGAGACGGGGTTGAAGTTATAGGCGGTGCCGGAGCGATCGGACAGAGTGAAGGTGTTCATGCCGCGGTTGACGCCTGAGGACATGAGATAGCTGGGTGCGCGTTTGGCGGCGCAGGCAGCGTTTCGAATTTGGTAGGCGCCGTTGCCGGTGGGAACGAGCTGCCAGTACTGGCGGTCAGCCCACTGAGGCGTATCGAGGGTGGCGCCCACGCCATTACATTCGGCAGGCGCGGTCAGATACGAGAGATTGCAGCCTTTCTTAAATAATCTGTGCTCGCTCTGGATATAATAGTATCCAGGTCTTCCGGGAACGGGGCTGAGATTCCACGCTTGTTTGTCGGAGCCTGTCGCGTCGTCGAAGCCGACCTGAGTGTTCGTGCAATTTTCGGGATCGATGATCATCGAGACCCCTCCTGAGACCACGTTGTACATGCCTGGGTTGACGGCGCCAGCAGCGGGAGCGGAGGTGCTCTCAGAGGCCGCGACAACAGCTGGTTGCACGGGGAGCTGTGGTGGTTTTGTTGGGCCGGAGTTCATCATGTAAAAGGCACCTGCGGCGATGGCGGCACAGGCAAGCAGGGAGACGGACGATGCGCTCATGCTCATCATTGATTGGTTGCCTCCTCCGTAGGGATCCATTCCGAATGTGTAGTACTCTGAAGAAAAGAAAAAAAAATCCCAGGTTTGTAATAACTCTGATATGGCTCCGGTCAATATCTTCTCGATGCCGTGCTGCCTGGTCTCTTCCTTGGTCACGATGGCGCTCACCGTCATATGCTGGGCGTCCTACGGAATGGGCGTGACCGTCTCAAACCGCGGTCAGCCAGCGTATCTCACGAGCACCTGGTGGATGTCCATCGGGTGCGCCTTGGCCACCTTGGCGATCGCCATCATCAAGTTCGTGGAATAAAAAATATTGTGCTTACGACAACACATGGGAGAAGACGTCTCGTCCTTTGATCCGACCTCCTCCAGCAGCCTGACGGCCTCCACGCTCTCGGTCGTTGGCCTGTTTGGCTTGTGCCTCGCGGCTTTCACGCTCGGCAAGGAACGCAATAACCGAAACAGTAGTGCCTACCAGCTGAGCTGGTGGGGGATTCCGAGTGCAATTTGTGCGTTCCTGTTCTCGCTCTTTATATTCTTCTTCTACGACTAAATACCCACGCGTTAGTGGATCGGGAATCCAAAGCTGCTGCTACTCCCAAACCCTGAGAATCCGGTGAGTTCCTCATCTGGGAACACGTCCTTGGGAAGGGTGCGCACCGGGGGTGTCATCTGTGGCAATGGTGGCATCAAATCCTTTTTTTCCTTGACGTTTTTGCACGTGGACGTGTCGGGTAGGGGCAGGGTGGGCGCAGCGACGACAGTGTCCCGCGAGGGTTCTTGTAGGATGGTCCATACGAGCAAGGCGCTCACGAGCAACAGAATGATCGAGGAGTGTTGCATGTGACGATACGATGCAGTACTCCTAGATTTTTTTTATTGGATATCTCGTAGGTTTCATGGGAGCTGGGGCTTCAAAAGCAGCTGCCAGTGGAGCAGAGGCCGTCGCTGATGCAGGGAAAGCATCGACTGCGGGAAAGGCTTTACAACGCACTAGCAGCTTTCATGCTTCCAATACGTCAAGTGCGGCCAATGCGGCGCAAGCGGTGCGAAATGTGGACAATGCTGCAGACGCCGCGAAACAGTCGAGGTTGTCGTACATCGCAAACAAACTCCGCGAAGGTTTGCCAGGGGGACTGGCGAGCGGGTTGATGGCGTTGCCGTTCCTGTTACCATTCATGATGAAAAGCGGAACCGGTGCTACAGACCAACAAGACCCCGCTGCGGCGGCGCAACAACAGCAGTTGTATATGGCACTTTCGTGTTGTTGCTCGCTCTCTATGTGTTGTTTCTTGTGCTTTTGTCTGGTCCTCGTCATGATCATGGCGTCCTCCGATGGCGGCAACGTCGAGTAGGACGCTTCACTTTTTTATCGCACATGCAAATCTTTTACATCCGAATTTTTCTAAAAACAAAATAAGCACGCTACAACAAACGCTTCACGAGATCATTTTTCCATTGTCGATCATAACGGCACGCATACACGGCTTCATAAAATTCGTCCGATACCGTCACGCCGTCATCCAACAACAGATTGACGATGTCACGTACTCTCGGCGAATCATTCCACGAATGTTTGTCGAAGAAGCGGCCCAAACCCAAAAAACTCAAGCACGCCTCCAAAAAGGCGGTCCGTTCCTCCACAGGGACCGCCTGAATAATGTCGCGGTTCATAGTTTCCACCTCCTTGTCGGCGCACGACCAACATCCAAAAGCCGTCAGGATGCCCTGCGAAAACGTAGAACCTTCGAGCGTAATCCTGTTATGATAAAAACCCAAAAGATACACCAAGGTCTGTGCGTCCATGATGTATCCTTCCTCCACAAAAGCGTTTACGACATGTTTTTCAGGGTACATGAACTGCATGATCAAGGGACGAGGCAAGTGCCGCACGATCCTCATAGGGCAAGTTCCTTGTTTACGGAGTAGTTTGTGAATGGTCGGAATATCTCGGCACGCCCTGACGAGCGTTTGATATTCCGGAAGGTCCATTAAGATATCACGAGTATCATGACTGTACATTTCCAAATGGGATAGATCCGGCGTTCCGAGGCCCAAACGAATCAAAGCTTTGATAATATCCCGTTTCACGTATAGAGAATAGAAAGTTTCCCTTAAAATCCACGGGTACAGAGCGTCGCCGTGGTCTTTGAAATAGTTATTTTCAAGCGAGTACATGAGCATGGGAACGTGGTATTGAGACAGCATCCTTGCGACGGTTACGTCAAAAGTCTCAGGAGCCACGCGCCAGATATCTTCGGCAACCTCCGTGAAGAACTCCATGACCTTCGACTTTGCCGCCATTTCAAGAAGGCGACTATGGACATCGATGGTGGTGGTCTCAGCAACCGGCAGCCCATTAAATAATTCGCGTACTTGCATGGCGCTCAAGGCAGCGTACCCACACGTGCGCTCCATGACACTCCTAAAAGAGCGATACAGCTCTACGTTCTTCACTTGACGGAGGATGTCATCGTACAGCAAGGACTCGTCGGCATAGTCGCGCTCCAAAAAGAACTCAAATAAATCGTTGCGACCCTTGAACGTCAGGTCAATATTGGCGTGTTGCAACAACATTTCCCGATTCTGGCGAATGCACGGTCCAAATTCCGTCAGTAGGTTCTGGCATGCCGTGCGATCGTCTCGTACCAGCGCCGCCACGAAGTCATCCCGCGCCACGTCTTCGCGAGACCGTTTCTTCTGTGGCTCCGGGTGTTTGGGGGATAAAGCGGCCTGGCGGTTGGACTTGGCCAACGCCATCACCTCGTCGCCGAGCAACACGTCCCAGGCATGAAACGCCATATCGCCCAAACGAGCAGCCAACGATCTGGCGATGGACGTGAGGCCGATCACGTTCGCCGTTGACCACGCCTTGAGCATATCAGAGATTTTGTGTGGAAAATACGTGGAATCCTGTACCATGCGATCCAATATGGGAAAGGAGTCTGGACACACGTGCCCTACGGCGGGAAACAGCGGTTCGTCTGTGGGAAACAGAGGTTCTTCTTCTTCACCAAATGATACATTCAACACGTCGCTTGCCTTCGCCACCTTCTCAGGAATCTCCAATGCGTGCTCACCTTCCCCACTTTTCATGATAAACCGCTTGGGTTCCGAAGCCACGTACGTTGGCTCCTCTGGGTTCTTCTGTTGCGCCAGGGCCACCGCATCCATCAAGGCCACATCCTCGAGAATTTCCTCGTACTCTTGGCAACGCAGTATTGTGGAGTGAGGCTTTCCACAACGTTCGCAAGAATGTGCAGCCTCTTGAAAGAGTTTGCGAAACGCGGCAAAAGTCTGCAACCCCTCCGACCCAAAAAAGACGGCGCTCCCATCGACATGCACCTTCCCGACGGCCAGACCGATGCACGCTCGGTCCACTGACGACGACGGGTGGTACCTTGAACTGGCCTTATACTTGAACACGATCGTGCCATCCCCCTGGCGCTCGATGTCACCGGTCTCAAAGAAAGTGTAAAAAAAGCACAAACGAGCAGGGAAATCATTCCGCCTTTCGGTATACAGAGACAGGACGGTATGCCAGCGAGTCCACGTCCCAGGAGCAAACCGCGTAATAGGGAAAAGACCGTCATAGCGGTGAAGATCGGCGGTGGAATTGTATTTTCGGTTCCATTTCTTCACATCATCCTCAGTCACTTCTTTGATGCTACTCTCCATGTAAACGGCTTCCTGCTTCTTTCTTCTGAATTCCCATGACGCGCCTGCGACCAACGCTGCGACATCTGCAAAACGAACGGCTGGAGATGCATCTCGCAGGGCCGAAGGCAATTTATTGTTGGCTTTGAGTTGGCCTGCCGTCCTCCCGTTGCCACATTCTAGTTTGAGAGGTTTCTTGTTATACTTGAGCACCATGGCGACGAGCTCTTCCTCGTTCAGCACCCCAGCATCATACAATGCGAGGGTCGCATCGGGGGAAATCATGGCGAGTACTTCATTCCTCGCGTCAGGTTCGAGGTCAGAAAGGTAACAGGTTGCGTGAAAACTCATTTTCAGTTCGATAAAAAAATTACAAAGACGAAAAACGGGGAAACCCTCGGTTTTATCACCTCGAGAATTCACTTCACGCTTTCTTCCATAAATCGTTTTTGCGCCCTAAAAATTTTGACCGCCAAAAAGAGCTTAGCTTTTTGGCACAAATTGAAGCCATTTGATCGGGCACCCGTCGCCGGCCGTGTACCAAATACCCGGCGTGCCCCTCATTTTGTTGCCATCTTTATAGGGTCCTTTGAACATGTAGGAGCGTTTCGTTTTTTTGTACCGTTCCGTGGGGCCTCCACAGGGCGCGCGAATCATCTGACCACTTTGCGCCACGCCCACGGACACGCCGGTAGTGGCGGCGTTCAAAGCCAGGTCGCCCACGATCGTTGCGCCTCCCGTGAATGGTGCGGCAAGGGCGGCCGCGACGTCGATGGCCGCTGACACGACCGTCGTGGCGATTTTTATGGCTTTGTTGGCTTTGTCGCGCTCAGGATCGGCGGTACTGTTGCCCCACGCACAGCATCCCTTGGCAAAGACTTCGGGGTGCGCATCCGTGCCTCCGAACTTGCCCACGTTGAGCGTGATGGCACCCCCTGCAAGATTCGTTGCCGCCTGGTTCCAATCGTAGTCGGGCGCGTCGACACCCCAGCCGTCCGGGTAGTAAAATTCGCCCTTGTCATTTTTCTTCAAGTCTCCGTAATTGAAGGGGGGACGGTTGCACGGTATGAAGCCCGCAGGACAGTTGGGGTTGGAGATCTGGTATTGGCGGTACGGGTTGTTGGCGCCACACGCTTTACACTGGAGCTTCGCGAGGTCGGGACCATTGTTCCAACTGCACCCATTGTCCTCGTAGCCTGGAGGGCACTGCCATCGTCCGTTGACGTTGATGCGCGTGGTGTAGGCACAGTCAGACGACTTTGGCGTGCACTTCACGGGAAGAAGTTTTGATCCGTTGCCAAAGAAAAGGCAGACGACGCAGCAACACAGAAGTGCGAACGATGACGACCCCATGGAGGACAAGGAGAGGAGACCGAGTGCGGCACTATCGCTCATGTGAGTAGACTCCCATTTTTTTTCTGCCGATGCACGTAGGAATGAGCGACGCGTTACTGCTCATTCTCCCGATGTCCATGTGTTTTTGCATGGCGTGTTGTGGGAGCGTGAGTTGTATGAGTTGTTTGACCATGCGTCGCCCACAGACCGACCCCAATCAACAACAGCAACAACAACAGCAGCCGGCACTTGCCATGGCGTACGAAATTCCCGAGAAGACCCCGACGGACTGTCCTCCCAATAAGCGAGGGGTGCTGGGGTACGAAAATCAGTTCCGCACAGGCAAGACGCTGATGTGGTGTAAAGACGACGATGGTACGGCGATCAGACAACATCTGGGAGGTACAAAATTGTCATACATCTCGGTGCCCGCGGGCATGAAAGTGACGTTATTTACAAAACCCAAATTTGCCGGCGAGAGCAGGGTCTTCGAAGCGGGAGAGTGGGATTTGCACTCGCTGCAGGACCGGTTTTCTGACCGTGCGGCCAGCATCAAGATCGAAGGGTCGCCTCCCGATGCGGCGACGGGGGCCACGGGACAATACTATGACCATAACCGTTCGGGGCTCGGTGTCTGATTTTTTTTTGCTGGAGTACCGTTAGGAGACATGAGTTCAAACTCGATGATGATTGTCCTCGTCATAGGCGTGATGGGAATGGGTGCCATGTGCATGTCATCTTGTAGCGCCGCATACATGACGTGGGAAAATGGAATGCTCTGCGAGTGGGCTCCTGATCTCCAACTTGGATGTCCCACGTTGACCACTACAGGACCGCCCACGACAACAACAACGACAACGACAACGGACACTCCAGCCCCAACAGATTGCACCGCTCAGGCGAGGACGAAGTGCGCGGACAAGAAGGGCAAGGAACGCGAGAAGTGTATTTCCACCGAAAAGAAAGCGTGCACGGGGCTGGGCACATATTGCAGCAATACGTATGCCGACTTCGGCCGCTTCACGGAAACGGATTCCGCGGGGGGAGCGCTGTCGGTGGCATATGACATCGATACCAACAAGACGAAGATGGCCATCTTACAACGAGAAAATAACAATTGTAACTATGGAACGGAAGATAATGATAATGGCGATGGACACAATCGAACTGTCACGACCCTGCATAAACTCGTTTCGCTCGGTGGCAACAAATTCAAAATACAGCCGAGGTTAGGAGGCGAGACGAGATACTTGCAAGCACAGGCGTGTACCACCGATGCCGCGGTGGGGTATGGCGACGGGAAAAGTCGCGCGACATGGATGTTGCAACGTCCCTCCGGTGCCACGGACTGCGGACGCTATATCTTTAAAAATACGTCGTGCAACAAGTATTTGGCAGTTGGAGCCAACTGGGGCGAAAAGAACAACGCGTGGAAATTGAAATTGGCTTCGAAAGACCATGCCAAAGAATGGTGGATGGAAACGCGGAATTGCGTCGGCGATTAAAAAAAATCTCGCCGTACGGATAAGGATATGAGCAATCGACGCCAGACGGTAGACAACAAGACGGTCGAGGGTTTTCCTTCGGCCACGTGGGGTCCTGGCTTGTGGAAATTCATGCACTTGGCGGCGCTTGGGGTGCGTCTCAACCCTACGGACGCCGAACTTCAAGGCTACCTTGACTTTTTCCGCGGATTAGGGTACGTGTTGCCTTGTGGCGTGTGCCGTCGCGAGTACCGCCGCCTCATCGGTCCAAACGGGCCGCTGACCATTCGCAAGGACATTTTCAAAAACAGACGCACGGCCTTTGAGTGGACGGTCAAAATTCATGATGCGGTGTCCCGTCGACTGGGGCACAAACGCGTGAATGCGTCCAAAGATTGGGGTGCGGAGTACGAAAAGTTGCGGTACATTGCTGAATATCGCAACTGGACGGATTCCCTCTCCTATTCAAATTACATTTATAACTACGTGTGGAACGCCACCAAACAAAAAGATGAAGTCATGGAGATTCGCAATTTTGTTATGACGTCGAATCCAGCGGTTCTGTACATCACGCCCGTGAAATGGGAGGGCTTGCGGTACGATCGCGGCCGAGCCAAGCGCAAATGGGAGTTGTTCCGCCGTCGATTCGGGGATAACGTGCGGTTCGGCGTGGTGCCCCTGTCCAAATTCAGGGCGGCATTCGCGAAGAATACCAACAGCCATCGAAATGTCAAATCCGATACCTATGTGCTGTTCCGCGACGGTGCCTACCGCGGGGTCGTCCGCACTGCTGAGGAAGCGGTGTTGAATGTCATGCAGATGCAATAAACGTGGTAAGATCGATCCGCCGGCCGGCAGAGGTCGTGTACAGGTCGGTCAGGTGTGGTGGGAGGGCTGTCGTGCCTTCGTCGATCAGGAAAAGCCGCGTGAGGTGGATATGGAGTTTTGTGAGGTTGACCAGCGACCGCATATTCGGCACTTGCCACATATCGGCTTCGAGGGTGAAGGATGTGAGCGTTGGAGGCAGCGAGGAGATGTAGGGAAAGTCGTGCGTCGTGATAGCGAGTTCGCGCAACGAGGCGAGCCGATGGAGTCCAAGTCGGTCGAGGGGCAGTCGCTCCGATTCGGACACCAGGGTGAGCGACGTGCATGCCGGGAGGAAGGTGGGATCAGGTGCGTTGCCGTGGATGGTGCATCTGGCCCGGAGAGTGACGACCTCCGCGGGAATGGGCGTGTGTACGAAAATAAAATCGGTGTTCCGGAAGATGAGGCTTCGGAGGGTATCAGGAAGGCCATTGCGAATGGACACGTACGCCCACTGCGGCGCAAACGTGATCTCGAGGTGTTCGAGTCGTTTGAATTTGCCGAGGTAGATGTCCGTGTAAAAGCCTCCGGGATGCGGCGCCTGCCGTGGACGGTACAGTCGATGGATGCGGAGGACACGCAACGTCGGGGGGAGGTGCGTCAGTAAATTGGGGTGGAAGTTGCAGAACCGAGCGGTGACCAGCTGGAGGCTTGGGAGGCGCGCAAACACCGTGCCGATGGTGTCGGGACGGTGTGTGGGGCCGAACGCCCGGGAAATTCGCAGGTCACGCACGGTCTTTCGGATCCGGTCAAGGTTCAGCCATGCCAGCACGTCGAGGGTGTTCGCGGGTGTGATTGTGGGTGTTCGACGCCGTGGCAGGAAGTTAGCGGCATCTCGGAGGACGCGACAGGAACATTCCGCGTGCGCCAGGGAGGTCGGGTCCAGGCGCTCGAGGATCAACGCCAGGACTTCGAATGGAAGACGAATAATGTTCATTGTGTCTCAGTGCACACGCAAAGGCTACTTAAGCCATTAAAAAGAAGCGTCGGTTCACATTCTTTTTGATGGCGTGCAAAGTTTGGAGTACATGAGAATGCAAAACGCACACCACACGGCGACATAAAGGAGACGTTGCTCGAGGGGCATAAAAGTGTACACACAAAATAATTACTGGCAATCATCGAGGGGCTTGCGCCAAGGGTCTGCATCGATGGTCGAATTCAAAAATGGCGATACGTCTTTGCGAGGGATTGGAGGATCGCGTCTGAGGTCGTGAGAGGCGTTACGGAGGGTCGAGCCCTGAGTATCAACTCCGACGTATTTTTGGGGGGAGAGGAGTTGTTGGCCTTGGAGAGATTGGGGGGCGAATTCGGCCCAGGAGGTTGCCCCTGGAGCGGGAGGGGGGGATGTCTTGGGAAGGAGGGACACGGATTGTGAGAGTGGCTGTGGCGTGGCTGTGAGCAATTGTTGGGAGGTGGGGCCTAAGGTGGTGACGGGTCTGTTGGTGACGGTGTTGGGGGGGATGGTCTCCCAAGACGTGGGGGCCCAATCTTCGTAGGTTTCGACGGGGACCTGGGTGACCCAGGTAGGAGGGACAGCGCGACGGCCCTGGCGTCTCCTCTTGGAGAAGAAGACGCGGAAAATGATGTAGACGACCAACAGACCGAGCGCAATCTTCAAGATCTTTCCGCGATCCATTATGTTCTGTATGAGGGTGGTGCAAGAAAAAAAAATCACAAGAACTCTTCGTCGCCGTCCTTGGCGTCTTCTACAGTTTCGTGATCATCTGGCACTTCGAGGTCGGGGTCGATGAGACAGGGTGGGGGAGGAGGCGTCAGACGGACTTGGAGGAGACTCCACATGCCGCCCATCTCGGTTTTTCCTAAACATAATTTATCGATGGCCAAGGCGGCGCGCACGGATTTGCCCACCGCATCCTGAGGGTCGTCGAGCTGTTCTCCTGCTTCGTCGAATACCGCAAAGTCTGGCCCTAGGCGAACCTTGAAGGCTCCATCCTCTCTGAAGAAGGTCTTGAAGGAGGCGCGTACCTGGTCTTTGGTGATGCCCCATGACTCGGCTGCCTCTTCGCACGTGGCCTTGAGGACGTCTTCGGCCTCGTGGAGGAAGGTGGCAAAGTGGCCGGTGGGTTTGGTCCAGGCAAAGGTTTCGGTCAGCGTGAGGATTTCGAGGGCGGGCGTTTGGATGGTGAGTGGTCCTTTGGTCAGGTCGGCCACATAGATCCTGCCGTCCCTGCGCAGAGGCTCTGCGGCGTCGAGATGGGCTCGCAGGTCGACGGTTTTGAAGTATACGGGCGTGGTGGTCATAGCGTGGGGCCGAGTTTTTTTTTGGCAAATCTGGCCGCGCCTCAGCAAAAATAAAATCTCCGAGGATGACACTACGAAACGATGAGACCCTGGAAAAAGGAATACCGCGATGTCTGGGAGGGCAGAAAAGTCCGCACAACCTCTGGATTGACCAAGAACGACTTGACCAGGAACCCTAAGACCGGTGCCATCGTGAGCAAGGCCAAGCGCGCCATTGGCCTCAAGATGATGAATAATCCCCGCATCAAGAACAGCTTCAAGGCTCACCGCGCTGCCGCGTTCAAATCATGAGGAAGAGCTTAAGACGTTGCGTTGTGTTGAATTGGTAGGAGAACAACAACACACCATGGCGTCCGATGACGAGAAATTTCGCGAGGCCGTGACCTTGTACGTGGAGCTTAATGACGAGATTACGCAGACCATGAAGGAATTGCGCGAGGTGAAGAAACGAAAGGATGCGTTGGGCAACACAATTTTGGAGTGTATGCGCACGCGGGACGTGGACGAGTGTCAGTTGCCTGATGGGGGACGGTTGGTCCGGAAGGCCAGCAAGCGCACAGAAACGCTGAAAAAGGAACACATTTTGGACGAACTCAAGACTACGTTGGGGGTGGACGAGTCCAAGGCGGAGGCGGTGCTCAATAATATCTACAGCAAGAGGGGTTTGGTGATCAAAGAGACGCTGTCCCGAACCAAAAAGTAGTTTTGTTCCAGGGGAATCCCATGTGTAAATAGAAATAATATCTACATATACTCCAACGCACACAGTATGAATATGAATTTATCAAAGGAAACGCTCAAACTTTTGGGCAAAAGTATCCTCCTATGCTCTCAGCAGTTTGCAATCGGCTCAGTGCTGATGTCCTCAAGTTTCAGTGTGAAGAGTTTCTCCAAAGATCAGAAAACGCTCCAGGATGCGGCCACAGCACTTCGTCAGTACATTGTCGTGGGCGTAATGTGGATGATAGGGAACATCTTGGTGTTAGGGGCGTCGTACGGGATGCGGGGTGCCGCCGCCGCCTTCATCGGGAACGCCATTGTTATCCTCTGGATCTGGAAGTTGTACACGGCAGCTTTTGAAGATGCGATGGAAAATTACAAATTAGACCCCCCGGTCATTTTCGCATAACAAAAAAAATCTGCGCGTACCACAATGGCCGAACAGCCTCAGCCACATGTCACGGCGGTGGCACAGCACGCAACGCAGCTGTTCGAGCGGCTGCGACAACGGTATGTGACCGACGCGCGCACTCCTCACGTGTTGCGAGTTTGGTCGGGTCGAGTAGCTGACAGCCCGGTGCGCAACCTGGTGGCGTTCGAGCGAGGGACGCTGATTGTGGGGACGTGGTGTCCGCAGCGCGATACGGCGGCCCGGTGGCGGACCAGACTGATCATGGCGTTAGCCAAGGCGTCCGTGAGCGATAGTTTGTGTGCTGGCACGACCGCCTGGCTCTTGCAGATCGTCACCAACGAATTGGGGTGGGACTGCGAAGTGGATTGCGATGCCTGCTACGAAACGGGCGTATGCCTTCAGAAAGATTGCCCAAAGTGTACGTGGCACCTTGAAAATTGCACCAACAAGTTCGTTTGGCCCGAGTTATTGGGACGACCGGCGTGGGTGGCTCAAATGGTGCTCAAAGCGATGCATCCCACAAAGCGGGTGGTGATGGATCCCTTTGACATGCTGTATCAGACGCCTGCGAACCCGGACGTCATTCGGATCGTGTATGATTCTCGAACGGGCTTGGTGGTGACGCCGGCACCGTACGTGACGTCCAGTCCGGAAGTGAGCAGCCCGCGCGAGGCATGTTATTTGTCGCCGGCGGAGGGATTGTGTGTGGGGGCGCCTCCTAACCCCCCACCGGCCACGTGGAAATCCGTGGTCGGCCACCGACTGGGCGACGTGATGATATGGCTGCGTGAACAATACCCCCACGCGGTCATAGAGCCAGTGCCAGCGAGCAAAGTGTTATCGCGAGACTTGCGCCACGACCGGATACGCATTCGCTTCGACCCAGATACCAAGGTAGTCACCCACGTCCCCACGGTCGGATGAGTTTAAGGACTTCAATTATTCTCTTGCGTCTAAGGATATTACACCATGACCGTCCTTGCCGCGTCCTTCCCCCGACAGATGCCCCAGAAAAAACAGACGTGGATTTTGTTGGATTTTGCAAAACGGATGACCGCGAGACCAAAGGCCAGAAGCGTCGCGGACCGCAAGCTCGTGACATACAAGAGTTTGGAGGATGATCGCCTGCACGTGGGCCACGACGCTTGTCCACACAGGGGTGCCGCATTGCATCGTGGGACCGTGCGCGGCGACGGCATCGTCTGCCCCTACCACGGGCTGTCCATTTGTCCTGGAAAAAATACGGATAGATACCTGACACACGCGGAGACCGCTGGTACGGTGTGGTTGGACGTCGCGTCTTTGGGGTATCTCGCCGATGACGAGGAGCACCCTTTAGAACAAGCGCCTCCCGAATGCCCCGAATTCACGGACCCCGCGTATCGCACGATCGAGTATTCGCGCACTGTCCGCACGAACCCGGTGTTGATGGCGGAGAACACGTTGGATTGGCTGCATTTGGGCAGTGTACATCGGTTCACGTTGGTGAAAGGGGATCCCGTCGTCACGGTGAAGCAGACCGGGACCCACGGCGTCGCGACCTACGAGTATACCGGGGATTTGTTCGACTTGACTGTAGAGAACGAGTACTGGATTCCTTTTACAACATCACTCAGATTCCATTTCAAGTCCAAGGCCACTGGGACTGTGACCAAGCCACTGTTGCTGTGGTTTTCTTTGACGCCTTTGGAAGGGGACATGTGCGAGCTGAACTTGCGCATTTCTAGGACTGAACTCACCTGGTTCCCCATGTTCACCGACCAACTGTTCAAACTGATTGACGAGTTGCCCCTCTTTGAAGATTTGGAAGTCGTGGCGACCGTTGACCCCAGAGAATGGTCAGCGAACCGTTTGACGCGCGCTGATGGGTTTGTCAAGGCGTATCGCGAAGCCATGCAAACCCATTGCGCCGAGTTACTCAAAAAGTATGTATTTTGATTTTGTTTTGATTCGATTTTCAAGAGATGACACGATTATTTGTTGATGCGATGAGACGATTGATGAATGAATCTTTAGCTTTGACCAACGGACGAGATACCTCGTTCGGTGGTGAAAGGTTTGTAAAACGCCTTGATTAAATGACGAGCGTGTTCTTGGGGTCGCGGGGCTTTCGGGTGCGCTTTGGTTTGGGGGGTGGTACAACAGGAACCTCTGCGGCAGGTACCTCCACGACGGGCTCAGCAGCAGGCTCGGCAGCAGGCTCGGCGGGTACCTCTACAAGAACCTCCTCCACAACGGGCTGAGTAGCAGGCTCGGCAGCAGAAGGCTCGGGTTTCTTGGGTCTGGGTCGAGGTTTGGATTTGGGTTTGGAAGACGCGAGAGGGAGGGCGGCGTATTGTGCCAATAAGCCGGGGATATCCAGGCCGGATTCCTGAGAATAGAAGCTCAGATGGGCGACCGTCGTGCCGTGGAACACTGCCTTTGTACCAGGATGAATTTCCGTGAGGAATGATTCGTCGTCGCCCCCGGCCTGGCGGAAGAGCTCTGAAAGGGATTCGGAGAGAACGGCAAAAGCGTTAATGCTCACGCGCAGGTGGGGTCGTATTTTTGTAAACTCGCCGGGTAATTGGAAGGCGGTGGGATCGATAAGGTATTCGGCGTGGACCGCGGCGGCGTTGGCGGGAGATTCCCATAACTTGCCACATACCCCTGGCATCTCCTCGTCCAATTCCAATCCACGGAGCAAACCGTATTTCTGCTGGACGTACGCGCACGTCCCATTATTCACAACGTTGGGGAACACGAGGGAGAATTCGGGATGATCGATGCGGAAATCTAAGAAGGATGCAAACGTGTCTGTGGAAATGTGGACGATGTCATCGTCCAATTTGATCAGAATGGTATCGGCATATCGAGACGCGGAGAGAGCGGCATAATGGTCGTAATACGAGTGCCATTTTCTGGTGGGTTTGCAATACCTGTACGTGGTGGTATTGTCAGCGAAGTCGTACACACCGGTGTTGCCCCATCCCGTCGAATGGGCAATGGTGGCGGTTGGTGGGGCGTCGAAAGGGAAGACCCATGGCTCGCCGCCGTTCACTGTCACGTGCATAGACCCGTCGCCCCAGCGGAGGCTCAATTGGGTGGTCGAGCCCGAGAGGCGGACGGCGTCAGTTTGTGCAAAAGGGGTCGTTTGGCGTCCCTTGCGGATGGCCGAGCGAGTGTTGTCCCATCCCCCTAGAATGAGTTCGTATTCCGTGCCTTCAGAGGTGGTCAGCAGGACGTGGATGTCGTTGGTGGGGCCAGTGACGGTGACATCGTAGACACCGTTGGATACGATGGCCGAGTCGCTGTAGGCGTACTCGTCATCCGTGAAGTGAAGGGTTGATGGCAAGGATCGCAGCCACGCACGGTCTTCTTCGGTTCGGCAGTAATCCCACAAGTGCACCTCGTCAACGAGTTTTTGTTGTTTGATGAGGGCGTCCAAGGCGTTGAGCAGGAGGGTCATACGGTCTTTACGGCCCGCAAACACGGTCACGATCACTTTGCGCCCTCGGTACATACTCTGTGTTTCATAAAAAAATATTTGGGTTTTTACATGCGTTTGGGTTTCATATCTTCATCAAATGAAAAATAAAGTTGACCAGAACATCCGCGCGTGGTCGAAGGTAGAAACGTGAGGCGAACGGCGGTGCACGAGGTCCCAGGCGTGACTGTGGCATGTAACCGACAGGCGTTTTCAACTTCGTCCACAATTTGTAAAGTTCTGTCGTATCCCGAGAACGTGGCGATTCTTGCTGCTTCGTCGCTGTCCAATTGCAGGTGGCACTGTGCCTTGAAGCAGGATTCGCCATACGTTGGAACGCGAGGGGGTGGGAAGGTGGGCGAGCCGGGGAGCAACAAGGGTCCAAACGCAAACTTGGGTCTCACGAGCGAGGCGGCCATGGCTCGTTCTCTTCGCGTGAATCTTCGGAAGACGCCGCGGCCCTTAAGTCGATGAGGGGAATCTGGAATGGGTGCAGGTCCAGGAGATTGAGATCGCATAAGGGAAGGGATCGCAGCGAGGAAAAGCGCACGTTGGATGGAACCGATCGACGCTGCCCGTAGGTATCTTTGCCGAGCACTATTTCTGCGGTGGTGACCTTGGAGACGTCGACACAATTCGAGTCTGGGATGTCGCACCAAAAGAGCGTGAGCCGACGACGCGGTTGGAGGGTATGTTTGTAGGCTCCTTCGGGCGTTAAAAAGAATGTGCTCACCAACGCAAGGTCTTTAAGCGCTGGACCCGTGCAAAAGGGGGTGGCCGTGAACGCGATGGTGTGGATCACGAGGGATCGAAGCCGCGGCAGCTCGAGGGGCGCGGGCGGTCTGCAGAAGGTGCTGGCACAGTCTCCTGTCAAGCTCAGATATTCGAGGTGAGGAAGTTCTAAAGAAAAAAATGCGTCGCTGTGGTCTTCGTCGCGGAGACACAGTGTGAGGTTTTTGAGCGTGGGCGAAAAGCCTTGAAGAAAGTCCAGACGAGACACGTTACACGCCCGGCTCAGGAACATGGTGTCCAGTGGCGGGAAAGGCGTATCGTGAATGGAGCACGTATACTCTAGGAATTGGGCCAACGTCCACGAGGCATCGTCCTGCGTGTATGATGCCAGGGCGGTGAGATGCCGTGCTCCCGCCAAAGCCGTGCCACACTGGGCGGCAACGAGTAGAGCGTCGTCCCCTTGATATGTAAACACGACAGAGCCAATTTGGTCGCGACGCCCGTGAATGTACCGGAGGAATTCTCTGGAAGGGGGATCGGTGATGCGGAGGACGATGTCGTGCCTTTCCGTGCTCGCTAGCCACACGTCTTTGCACGTCACTTCAAAACGCGCCTGCGTTTCGAAGGGCATATTTCTGAGAATGCGTTGCAAGAGGTGATGGGGTAGACGCTGGAGCGGCCCGCTCGATCGGGAGCGAGAAAAAAAATCTTCAGGCATGATAAATGTCGACCACTGTTCCCGTGGCGCTTGTCGATGCGTCAAACCAGTTGTTTAACCTCGGTCGTCCACTGACAAAAATCCAAGAGCCCGCCAGCACACTGCCTCCCTTATCCTCTGTTCCCGGCAAGATCACCGGGTTTGGCGATTCTACGAGGGTGCACCGTTCTGTTGCGCTTTCCGACGCCGGTGAGAAATTTAATATGTCTCGATTTACCACGGAGGTGTATCCCATTCCAGCACCTCTTTGCGAGCGCCGTGGCGTAGAAACTTTTGGCGCTCCCACCCGTTACGATGGCCGTCCAGTATTCTTGGTGCAGCGTTAATTGGATTTGCAAAAAAAAAACGATGATTCGTTTTGTGCACGGAACCTGGCGCCAGGCGTGGCCCAGAATGCCACTGCGGTGCAATTTAGAGCGGGTGTCCCACGGCGTGTTACCGTCTGCCAACGTGATGCTCCAAGACTTTCGCCAACATATCGACGTCGATGCCCGCGTGTGCATTCACATCAGTGATATCGTGTTTGAGGATGGGTTACACGCCTCCTGGATCGCCCGCGGCATGTTTGACGGCGGGGATTATCTACATTGCACTTTTGACACCGGGGTGTTTGTCGCGGGAGCTTGGCCCAACGCGGCGTGGTTGCGAACGTATGTAAACCGTTCCTATGATCTTGAGCAGAAGTATATACGTGCTCGCGTGGTCTATTTTTCAGAGCGCACCCGCGTGGACGTGGATGATTACGGCGGCATGGTGATTTTCAATAAAGACGAAGAAAAATAAAATCTTGAGAGACGTCAGATGGAGTTCCTCATCGCTGCTGGGATTGCCGCGCTCGGATACCAGCTCAGTCTGACGTCTTCGACACCTTCGGAAACGAGGAAGCCCGAGGTCCCCAAGCCTCAGGAGATCATCACGGTGAAGGACGCGAGAAATGACGAGAAGGCGAGGGCGGCACAGGCCTTTCAAGATTCTGAAGATCCATATCGCACGAATGTAATACGTCACAATCCAAACACACAGCCTTTTTTCAGGTCAGCCAGATCACAAAATACCAGTGACCAGGTGAAAAGTCGTTTGTTCGATTTGTTTACAGGCACGCTGGATATTGACAGTTCACAGACGGGTACGTATATGAAGAAAAAGGAAACGGGACCTCGGTTCCAACCTTTGCCACAACCCGTCTCGTCCTCCGGGTCCTCCGGCAATCCCGTGTGCTGGGAGCGCCGCATGCCCACGCCGAGCATGCTGCAGAACAATGTGCGTCCCACGCCACAGACACAAGTGGGCCCGGGGATGTGCGTTGGTCCTGACGTGGCGGCCGCGGACGGATTCCACTACACAACCTGTCGCGTGATGCCGAAGAACGTGGGTGAGTACAAGCTCAACCAGTTGGAGGCGCGGATCAATATTGGCGGTGCGCAGAATGCGATGCGCTCGGCAGATCCCATGGTGGCGCAGAATCGTCCCCCGAGGGTGTGGGATATCAATAGACGTCCCCCCGAAGCGACCAAGGCCACCGTCAATGCCCGCACCTCCCGCCCCATCGATATGGGTCTGCGGTGCGTGGACGACCGTCTTCCGGGCGAAGAATACTTTGGCCACCCCGCGCAGAATGCGCACCCCGCCCCGGCAGACAGCTCGGAGTCCACGCGTCTGCGTTCAGATGCACATAACGGCTTCCCGACCACCAACGTGACCGGGGCCCGGCATGGTGTCGGCGGGTTCACGCATGCCACGTACGATACGGCCCGCATGGAGCGTCAGCAGCGCGAACAAGCCGGTTTTGAGGGCATGTTGACGGGCGACCACCGCCGTGGCACCGCTCCCAGAACACACGCGCTCCCGCCCACACATCGCGAGATCACGTCCAACCGTTCTGAACACTTCATGGGCACCGCCACCCACTTTATCCCCAGCACAGACACGAGACCTTTGGACGCCGCCCGTACCACCCTTCGACAACTCACGGCGGGTCCGAACGACGTGGGCGGTGCGGCACCCGTACACACCGCCCCCATGGTCCAGTGCACTTACCAACAGCTGGGCAAACCGGCGAAGCGATACGATACGACGACCAAATCGGCGGGCTATGTGCCAGGACCACAGCGTACGAATGAGTATCGCCGGGCCAATTTGGGCGACGACGACCCCTGGCAAGCTGCTGGAATTTGTAAGGGCAAGTTTGTGGCTCTCCGCCAACGTGCGCACGACAATCGCGTGTTGGGCCACGCCGGTGCTTCGAGCATGTATTGGAACATGGCACCGCCGGGCGCCTCTGCCCAGAACAGCAACAAATTGCCAGTGGTCAACCCCCGGCAGGACTTTGGCCTCGCGCAGGAGGTGCTCAAGACCAACGAGCTCGCGATTTCGATCGTATGAGCTTAAGCGGTCGGTGGGAGCACCTGCAGGTCAACCATGGCGGACGACGAAAGGACGAGAGAGAAGAAGGTGCTGGAAACTCGAGAGGCCGCAGTCAAGGAATGGCAGGCCAGTATGGAAGCGGGTGTTCGAGCCTCGCAGGAAAGCGGGATCGACTGGTCCAAGGTGAAGGTGGACCCCCAGGATGTGGGTGTACGTATGGGTCCCATGTTGACGGAAGAAGAGTTCAAGGCCATGTGGTGCGGGAAGGGCCAAAAGAAACCACACATCATTGCGAAGAAACAATTCAAATGATGAAAATTTTTTTCTAGGGAACATCATATTCGTGATGGTCTCTAAGAGCATTCTGATCAAGGTCGCCGTCGGTATTGTGGCCGTTGTATTTGTGTGGTGCCTGTTCAACGTCTTTGTGAAGAAGGGCGGTGGTAGTGCAACTCCCGTGCCCTTCATCCCCGTGGTGACCACCATCCCCACCGGACCCCTTCCTGAAAAGTTCGCTGCCTACGACCCTGAGGACGACGGCGACGACAACCTCTTAGAAAACTATGCCGAATTCATTCCCGCCGAGGTGGAGGAGAAGGAGACCTATGTGGACGCCGGCGATGTCTTTGCATCCCCCGACGGAAGCCGCCAGCTTCTCGATAACTAATTTGTAAAAAATGCGTGACATAAAAACATGTAACATTCACACTTTCGATGTTTTGATAAACTTCCAAAGTTTGAAACCATTCTTGGCATCGACATGTAAAAAAATCATGATCCGAGGACACTGTTAGGTGGTTGGTTGAAATGCGCAGAGTATTTTGGTAATCCGTACTTGAACTCGTTGTTGTTCAAATACATTTTTCCACGGAATCCTCGCTTGTATTGACCTGGCGCGACTTGGTTAAGATACGCATAAAAGGCTGCTGGGCTTGAAAAGTGCTTTTTCATCACCGTATCAGGAAACATGCGCGCTGCTTGTCGTATGGCGTCAACAAATCGGTGAGGTTTGTCGTGCATGTTTGTCGGATTGAGCTTTTTCCAAGCGTTGGCGGCATGTTTGTACCGCGTGACGGCATTGGCACGACTGGCATTGGTTTTGGTCAAAGGTCCCCGCCTGTACCCGCGCTTGATGTAAAACCCGGTTGCTTGTGGAACGCTGACCAGTTCCACGCCCTTCTTTCCACGCCGTTTTCCAATGCGCTCGATCAAATGCATCATACGTGACCCTACAGTCTTTACACTAGAGCATATGAAATCTACAAACACGCTCCTGCGTCTCAGAATGACACCGGCAGCGCCGACAATCTTGCCTGTCGACCTGTCAGTGGCCAAGACCATAAACTTCGAGCGATCGAGTTTTTGATCATTCCCATACTGGACGAGGTAGTCACCAATCCATCTGTGGAGATACGATCCGACCCTTTTGCAGGATGTTTTTTTCAGCTTTGTGAGATCATGTAACCGGTTCATGAGTTTTGGATTTTTGACGAAATTTTCAAGACTCTTGTTCGTCTGTCCTATTGTACGAATGGAAATGGATTTGTTCATGATGGGTACCCTACGAGAAAGATATTTTTTACAGCGTACATTCTACAACGGTCAGGCTGTAGAATGCATATATCAATCAATCATCGCCTTAGGTGTTTTCATGAGCTTTCCTCAGAGACCTCGTGGACATCTTTTTTTTTGAGCGAAGTAGTATATGTCGATAAGGGCAAGCAACGCAAGCAACGAACGACTCATTATTGTTACCGTAATCCTTTGCATTATCGCGGGCCTCCTAGCGTGGACATTTTCCAAGCGTCGCGATTACGGGAGCAAAAAATCGTGAAAACACCAGGCCACCATGCGCGTGGGGTGCCACGTTACTTTGATGAGTTCTTCTTTGTAGGTGTCGAGGCGCTCTCGGGCTCGACGAGGTGCGTCTTTGTCGAAGAGGAATTCGTGGAAGACCGAGTGTCCGAGAAGCGGGCGTTCGATGGATACTTTCCGGATGGAGAGACCCTCATCATTGAGCGGAACGTCGGGATCGATCGCGTTATAGACGACCGGATGGAACAGAAAGTATCGGAGCGCGTCTTCATCTATGTCGGGAGATTCAAAGGCAAAATTCCAGAGGTGCCGCATGCAAGCAATATCTTTCCCATTGCGGCACCGGGCGATCAGCATGCCGATGATCTCTGGCTTGTGGACGACGAGAAATCGGAGGAGGCACGCTTCGATATATTTGGGCAACGAGTCCGGCGGGACGTAATCAAAGACCAGTTCGAGAACGTCTCGCGTGCTATCGTGATCCGCGAGGAGGATGGTGAACATGGTTGGGATCGTTGGCGTGGCGCCGCGGCCCATGAGGAAACGGACATACCCGATGTCCACGGGCGTGCAAGGTGGGAGATGATATAAGTAGTCTGTGAGCTCGTTTGACATGAGTTAGTTTTTTTTTTAAATACGTTACATTTTTATAAACATTTATTTATTTGCTATTTTGCTGTTAGACCTCCACGGCGTCTCGCGCCACGTCCACGGCTGTGCACAGGGCCTTGTGTTTCTTCCAGTGTTTCCTCTGACATTCCTTCGAGCAGTACGTGACCACCTTACAGCGCCCGCATATTTTGTCTCCAATTTTTCGGCAGTCGGCACAGATGCCTCTGTCGAGATCGCCATGCTCCAAGGCGCTCTTCTGCACGTTAATGATGGGGACCTTGGCGTCGGTGGCAAAAACTGGAGCGCCCTGGTTCTCAACGCTTCGGCATGGCGCTGTACCATCGCTTTCGTCATTGAAGAAGACAATCAGCGGAGAGGAGGACGCCATAAAAAAAATAAAGTTAAAAAAACGTTTACAGGATAAAGAAAGTGTGAAACCTGCTCCTTCACACTTTCTTTTTAACGAAAATGTACAGAAAAACCTCGCGCCAAGGCGGGGGTGACGTCTTTCATTTTTTTTGAAAAAAAAAACGAAATTAGAAATGGCACGCACCAAGCAAACTGCTCGCAAGAGTACCGGTGGGAAGGTACCCCGTTCGTTGTTGTCGACCAAATCGGCGATGAAGAAGTTGGCTCCCGCCGGCGCAGGCGTCAAGAAACCGCATCGCTACCGCCCCGGCACCGTGGCACTCCGCGAGATTCGCAAGTACCAGAAATCCGGCGAGTTGCTGATGCGCAAGCTGCCGTTCCAGAGACTGGTGCGCGAGATCGCCCAAGATTTCAAGACGGACCTTCGTTTCCAGAGCGCGGCTGTGTTGGCGCTGCAGGAAGCCGCGGAAGCCTTTTTGGTGGGCCTGTTTGAGGATACCAATTTGTGTGCGATTCACGCCAAACGCGTCACCATCCAGCCCAAGGACATGCAGCTGGCACGACGCATCCGCGGTGAACGTGCATAATATTATTGTTTATCGCGATTTTTTACATGTAACATACACTATAAACTTAGCACATATACAGAGCAGGGCCAACACGGGTATGTACGCCGCCGCGGGGACCGCTGACGCGTTCATCTTCGACGGCAAGGGGGGCATTGATGCATTCGAAGCGGTCGAAATCGATTTCTGTGAGAGGTCTGGCACAGTGGGGGTTGAAGCCACTTGTCCACAGGGCCGAGTAGGTGTCTGGATGGTTGAGCATACCGTCCCCCAACGCCCTGTAAGGCGCGGTGCCAAAGAGTTGGGTGCGGACGGTCGCTCGGCTGTTGGGGACGCGGTTCCATTTGGAGACGGTGAGAGATGTATCGGTGTCAATGGTGTCGCCAGTGACGTGCTGTTGCTTGCATCCAGCGCTGTACGGCGTGCAGTGTTTTGGGAAGTCGTTGGGGGGGAGGGTGGGCGCGAAGCCCATGTAATAGTCGCCGGGGAACTGGGAAAGCTTGGCCTGGGCGGTGATGTACGTCTGATCATCGACGAGTTTCGCGCTTCGTTGCATCTTGGTCCTTCGCAAGATTTTTATTTTTGCGTTTGGGGTCCTCGGCGTCAATTCGCAGGCGCCGGTAGTACAAATAGTTGAGGCCAGAGGACATGAAGACGGCCGCCGTAAACATTTCGGAAACCAGCTGGACGTTGCGCACGAGGCCCTCGGGAATGGCGGAGGCTTGAATGCGCACGGCTCGCCACTTCCGACGACCGAGGGGGCGACGCACGGCTTGGGCGGGACGTTGAGGTGTGAGAAGGAGGCGCATGAAAGAAAGGCGGTAGCTCCCCTTTCTTAAGCTCTTGATGCATACAAAAAATGTCTTCACCCGAGGCGCGCCTTATTCACCTCGTTCACGAGAGAATCGTATTTTTTGGCAATCGCGTTCAACATTCTGGCCTTGTCCGCTTTCGTCGCTCTCCCGGATCGCAACGAAAATTGGTAGGAAAGGACCAACGTTTCCAGTCGCCGCATCAACATTTTCACCGTCTCTTTATGAAGGCGTCTATTCGAAGTCACTGTCCCGGTGCGTTTGTTCAAGGTAAAATTACGTCTCATTTCTCTTAGGGTACAAAAAAAATGCCGTTACAGGAGATCGTACATGTGCATGGGTCGTGTCGCCAACAGACCTGTCTCGCCGAGTTTGGCCAGGATTTTGTCCAATTGCCTGCGTTGCACTTCGGTCACCACCACTTTTTGTTTGTCGATTGAACTCATTATGTACAGCACGTTCTGATAGTTTTTGTGCGTGAGCGAGTCGATCCGGGACTCTAACTGCGTTAACTGTTGTTTAAATTTATTCTGTAACAGTACGTCCGACAGTATTTTCAAACTGGCTGTGAGGATGATGGCAACACCTGCTGCGCTCTCTGCTTTTTTCAAATGTTCGAGGAACAGAGCGGTATGCTGAATGATGACGGGGAGGAATACGGCGGCCAAATAGACAAGCAACAAGAATTGGGCAACTTGGAGAGCACGATCGAGGCGTTGGAGGCTGAGGCGCGTACCATTATTGGTCAGGACGCCTTGGTTGCGACGCGTCGAAGCTACCTTTTCTCTGAGCAGCCTGTTGTACAGATCGTTCAACTCGATGATCCGTCGGCGTTCTTCCGGAGTTATTTTTTGCGTGACTTGGTACACTTCATCCTTTCCCATACGGATGATTTGATCGTACAATCCGAGCGCGTTCCAGGATTTCATCATGCCCGTAGGCGTGGCGAGTTTGATTTCAAACCGTTTTGGAATCGGTCCGTAGGTGATGAAATTCCGCGCCAAGTTCTTCCGCTAGAAAAAAGTTGTGTAAATCACTTAATTCCTCTGAAAATCCGTGAAAACTATAATTTCCTAGACTTTGAGAGGCTGAATAGCAGCCATCAATAAGAGATATCCTTGCTACACAAGGGGTTAC
>Ga0255146_1000067_pt1 | contig 54321 bp, 83 predicted proteins | sample Atl_Cont_RepC_8h_FD_188424 | JGI IMG/M metagenome (GOLD analysis project Ga0255146, IMG submission 188424) | Freshwater microbial communities from Altamaha River, Georgia, United States - Atl_Cont_RepC_8h | ecosystem: Environmental > Aquatic > Freshwater > River | place: USA: Georgia | collected...
ACAAGCAAAAAGTAGTGTATAATAATCATATACAAACTCATTGGGATTAATCATGCTTAAGATTCTTGCAGCATTCTTGATGACCTATGCAATGACAACTGCCGCGGCAGCAGCAGAGACTTATCATAGGAATGATGTTAGATTATACGCCGAATCAGCATATTTGTCTGCTTGTACTATTCTCCTTAAGAGATTTGAACCAAGCAATTCAGACACTATCGTAAATGAATCATGCGTTTCTAGATTGTTCAATTCACCAGAAGAATTAAAAGCTGGAATTTTTAAAGATGCCACAGAATCTTCCGAAGGACCATTCACCGTAATTCAGGCAACAAATGTCGCGCGCTTTTACTTCGCTTTCGCTTGTGTAGATTTAGTAATGGTCGCAAATGAAAAAGAATACCAACAAAATAAAGCCAGTTATGATGATCAGTGCGCAGATATGGCCATGAAGATGGTTGGCGAAAATACCACAGTTAAATGGTTCAATAAACGTAAAGGATCATTATGATTAAGAAAGCTTTAATGGCTGTAGTTTTAAGTTTGTCATTGTTGGTAAACAACGCCGTTCGTGCTGATGGAGGTTTTCAGCCTGAAAGTATATTATACTCTGAAGCAATCGCAAAGGAATTTGGAATTGCAAATGTAATTTTTGGCTGTGCTGTAGTTAGAAGTAAGTTCTATTCAGATATGTATAAACAGGATACTTTTAAAACGTGTGTTGAAGATGTTAATGCATTGCCGAATGAAATGAAAGAAAATATTTTTTCAAAATTACATATTAAAAAGAACACAAATCCGCCATGGTATTCAATGCATGATATGCTGATCATAGGAAAATTCCATTACATTTTAGGTTGTTATAGCGCTCACACTACTGCGCTACCAGAAAATGACTTAAATAAAACGGCATTGATAAAACAGTGCACTCGATTATCAGATATGGTTACGCCAACTTTGGTTCATAATTTTGGCATGCAACAAAAAACAAAGAAAACAACGTAGGAATATAAAATGGAAAAATTTGGAATTATTCAGAGTCGTGGACTTGGAGATATTGTTATTGCTCTGCCTATTGCCCATCACTTTCACACTGTAGAAAATAAAGAGGTGTATTGGCCAATCTGTGAAGAATTTATTCCAGCAGTTGAGAAACATGTTCCTTGGGTAAATTGGTTATCAGTAAAAACTGATAAGACCGGACTCTTCTTTTCCAAAGAGCCACTTAGATTACTTCAGGCCGCTGGCGTATCTGACATGATTTGCCTGTATCAAGCATTAACTAATATGCCTGAGTTGAAACAAGAGCCATCATTCCAATACATGAAATTTGATCAGTCTAAATATAATAGAGCCGGGATTCCTTTTCTCAATAAGTGGAAGCTTGCAAAATGCATCTCACGAGATCTAGAGGTCGAACAAGCCGTTTGCAAGAAATTAACTAACGGCAAGCCATATGTGGTAGCCCATTTGGAGGGTTCTGATTATTCTGCAAATATTGATTTAAGTCATGTCATTCAACAGGGCTATGAATTAATTAAATTAACAAAAGACACAGTATCATCTCCATTTGATGCCATCTCGCTGCTTGAAGGGGCAGAGGCATTATTTTTACTCGACAGTGTTTATGCAAATATGGTTGATCAGCTTCAGATTGATGTTGATAAGTATTTTATTCCTAGATCTCATATCCAATTAACTCCAGTTCTTGGATCAGATTGGACAATTTTAGAGCCAGAACAAATTATCAAACAACGCACAACTATTTTTGGGTAAAACTATGAAAATCGCAATCATCGGCGCGGGGTTAGCCGGCATGTTGCCAGCGTATTATTTAGCAAAGTCTGGGCATAAAGTTACGATCTTTGATCAGGAACGTTATGCGGCGATGCGAACAAGCTTCGCAAATGGCGGGCAAATGTCCGTTAGCAACAGCGAAGTTTGGACAACTTGGGCAAATGTCGGAAAGGGCCTAAAATGGCTGGCACAAAAAGATGCGCCTCTTCTGATTAGGCCGTCTCTCGATCCAGAAAAATTTGCTTGGCTTTTTAAATTCATATTATCTACTGCTCGAGGCGACGCCGAAAAACGCACGCTTGAGACCATTAAATTAGGAATTGAAAGTCGTGAATTATACAGCTGTATTGCCTCCGAAGAAGAAATTTCTTTTTCACAGAGCAACTGCGGTATCATGCACGTTTATTGGGATAAAGCACAACTTGAAGCAAGTGAAAAAATACAACCACTTTTTGAGAATGCTGGCTGCGGCTGGGAAATTATTAATAGGGCCAGAATAGCTAGAGTAGCAGAAATAGAACCAACACTGGCCAACCGTTCAGTTTTCATGGCAGGTGCAGCCTGGACGCCAGATGACAGCGTTGGTGACGCGCATCAATTCTGTGTACAACTTTTAAGTGTTTTAAAGAAAAAGTATAATGTTTATTTTTCTCATGAATTGTTATCACCCAAAAAATTAAAAGAACTGATTTCAGAATTTGACACTGTAGTTGTAGCAGCAGGAGTGGGATCTCCAAAATTAGCCAAATCTATTGGTGATAATTTGCCAATTTATCCAGTAAAGGGTTATAGCATAACAGTGTCTATGCCTGAAGATAAAGCAAATACATTATTTCCAAAAGTAAGTATTCTTGATGATAAGGCAAAAATCGTGACCAGCACGCTTGGCAACCGCCTTCGCGTCGCCGGAACAGCAGAATTAGCTGGTCATAATTATGACATTACCCGCAGTAGAATCGAGCCATTGCTTAAATGGGTTCATGCCACGCTGCCAAAAGTTGAAACAAGAGAATATTCGCAATGGGCATGTTTAAGGCCAATGACGCCAGACATGATGCCTATAGTTAAACAATCTAAGAAAAATCCAAAAGTATTTTACCACACGGGCCATGGCCATTTAGGATTTACATTATCACCAGCTACTGCACAACACTTAGCAAAGATGATTGAACAAGTATAAAAACGCTCTCGCTATAATAAATAATCTTTATTAAATCAACCTAATTGGGATAAAGATTATGATGTTAAAAACTCTAGCTTCTCTTCTGGCATTAACACAAAAAATAGAAGAGGCCGAAGACCATTCACACGGTTATCAGCCACATGGCCATAAAGCTTTAGATTTGCCAGAATATCATGATGATGAAGATGGCGGCAAGTGGGTCCCAACTGGTAAAACGGCTAAACATTCTGAGACCGGCAAAACCACCTATGAATATGCCAAATATGATAAAGATGGTAATAAAACCGGGCAACGTCATTACAAAGACGCAGAAGGCAATTTCATGGGCGAAAGCGTAAAATTAAAAGAAGAAACCGCCTTTGCTAGAGCCATGAAAAAAGCCATTGACGCCGAAGAGCGTGGAGATACCAAGCGCCTTCAGTATCATCTTAAAAATGCAAAAATGGCGCGTTATGGTTTAAAATCAACTGAAATGTCCAAGCTTAAAGATCTGCTTGACAAATATATGGAATTGCGTGATAAGCATGCCCCTTTGGAAGAAGCCAAAGGAAAATTGATGTATGAGCCAAAACACACATTATGGGCAGTTATTCCTAAATCCAAGAAAGAATTTGTTAAAACTTTTGCCATGAATAAACATGCAGACGCCGAGCAATACGCACACGAAACTGCTGGTAAATTAGTTAAGATAGATCAAGCCGGCAGAGTCATCAAAGAGCAAAAAGCATCAGAAGAAGCGCTCCATTTAATGGAGCCAATTGGTCAAGTAAGAAGAGCAATTAACGGCTTGCACGATTTTAAAGCCATTATGTCTGCTACACACGGCGTCGCACAACGAAAAGTTGGCAAAGACGGTAAAGTTTATTATGTAGTTAGAGGTAAATTAGCTGGCCGTTACGATCCACTTGAGGGAGCTGGAGTAATTTATTCAAAGTCCAAAACAGAAGTGTCAGAAGATTATCGTTATCTTGGCGCCGCTGCAGCATATGAGGCTGAAGAGTTTAAGGTTGGCGATAAGGTCAAAGTTAAAATGGGCGGCATGTGGCACGATGCCGAAGTTACTGATGGCCCACATAAGATGTCTGGTCATATTGAAGCAAAGTTCAAATATGGTAAGAAGACATTCAAAACACGTTTTGATCCAAAAATGGAAGTAAAAAAGATCAGCGAAGAAGTTCAAGAATCACAGCATGACATGGTATCTTTCTATCTTGAAACAGAAAGAGCTTATGAACACGTTATGGATAAATTTGGCCATGTTATAGATTGGAATGAAGACACTGGCATGATGGTTATGCCCAGGAAATATTGGGGCGCAATGCAAGAAATAGCTCTCGCAGCCGATGGTATTGGTGCTACTGAAGAGGATTATATCGAAAAAAATCCGGAACATTATAAATGAAATTAAATTGTTTATTTGAAGACGCGAGCTCAGCTGAAGAAATACTGCGTAAAATTTTAAATGCCGCCGCGAATGATAAAGGTCTCTCCATATCTATTCGCGGCGTAGAAGGCCCACCTCTACCTGCGGCGTACGTTAAAGCGATTGCGAAATTTTACGAAATGTCGCCAAAGTATATGGCCAAAGAAAAATTTTTGCAGCTTTTTGATGATCCAAATCTATTTGTGCAAATGCTCAAAGACGCATCTTTTAAAAAGCTTGTTGCGTATTATCAGGATGCTGAAAATTATATGTCACGTTCTGATACATTTAAACCCATGTCATGGCAAAGTAAAACGCAAAAAGATAAAGAATTTAAACCATTTGAAATGCCAAATAAACCAAAAACTGGATTTACTGATTTTGACACATTTATGAAAAAGAGCGCAGAGACAGTATTTCCTAAAGAGCCTCATGATATTAAACGTCATGCATCAGCTGCAGCTGCTTATAAAACAGTTTCCAAAATGGAAAATATTATCCTTAATAAATTTATTCAAAATATAATAACCGAAGTGTGGGACGATAGTGCAGCAAAAGACGCCGAAGGCCGTTGGGCAAAATATCGAGATGGAAAAATAGGTGTTACGGCTATGGCGAAATGGTTGTATTCTTCAAGAGTTCATAAAAGCTCCAAGGCAGATAAATTAAAATCAGCGTATGGCGCCATCGCGCAGCAACAAAACACTTCAAAATTAATTTCTGCCGCTAAAGCCGAGGCACTGCGAGCAGAATTAAAGAAACTTTACCAGGCCTAATTATGATCACGTTTAAAGAATTTATTGACTTAGCTGAGCTTAAGTATCCAGGCAACATTGGGATTATGGAACTTTCAAAGTTTTATAAAATTGCAACCCCTGAAGAAAAAGCTCAGATGAAAAAATTATTAGCAACTGATAAGAAAGCTGCTTGGGAATTCCTTCAAAAAGTAACTGGCACTGAGCTTGAACCAGTATAAATCGAGAAACAAAAATGCAATTATTAAAATCACTTATCAATCTGCGTGAAGCGCTTGAACAATCTGAAAAAGATTCGATTGAGCGTTCAATTGAAAGATTAGCAAAATATAAAAAGGCAGCAGCGGCTGATGCAAAAATGGCTGACGCTGAAGAAGATTTTGAACGTGGAAATAAACGATTTAAAGGTATAAATCGTGCCACCAAAAAACAATTCGCGCTGGCTTTAAGGAAAATAAAAGGCGAAAGCTAATTGTCATGATTACGTTTAAAGAATTCTTATACGAAAATGATCAAAAGTTGCAGGCCACTTCCTTGCAAATGGATGATGCTCTTAGCGAGTTGAATGAGAACGCGTCAGATGCTTCATGGATGCTTACAAAAAATATGCCATTTTACCGTGGAGAAAATTCACGGGCCATTCTAGAAAAAATAGCAGAAACAGGTTTTGTTATTGTTGATCCAAGCAAAACTTCAAGAAAGAGCGTCAGCACTAGTAATTATTACACGACCATTTTTGATAATATCCCTTCACGGAAAGATTTTCCTAAAAGATCTCGTTCTTTAATTGCTTCAACTGATGAAACAACGGCTAAGGGGTATACGTCTTCAACTCCACTTAGACTTATCCCGCTGAACGGCGTAAAAATTGGCGTAGTGAATAAACCAGACATGTGGAATACTAAGCTTAATAAATTTTATAATATGTCAAAGATCTCAGTCGATGATTTGAATAAAATCTGGCAAAAGATTAAAGATATTGATGATTCGGATTGGTCATCATTTTTAGAATTTGATAAACGTCTTAAGGCTGGAGATAAAAAAGCTTCTGAACAGTTACGTCAAGCACTGTATGATTCTGGTTGGCATTTTGGTAGAATTGAATTCACTGGAGAAATTCCAAAACAGTTTACGGATTTTATAGAAGAAGTCGATTCGGCTTATAGTCCAGAATCCACTGGCCATGCCTGGTACACGACGAAAAATCTCCCGCATGATTTGGGCAATACTGAAGTCTGGATTGGCGGTCCAGTAATGTGCATAAGTAAAAACAAGTGGGAAGAATTGCGCCAGATGGTGTAATTTTAAATGTAAAGAAAATAAAATCGGGAGCAATGCTCCCGATTTCTTTAGGCTCTGCCAATCTCAAATTGCGTTTTATCTTTTCCGACCAGCCATTTAGGAGTTTTACCCCTTCCTGCCCATGTCTCTCCAGTTTCTGGATTGACATACTTTGGCTCGACCTTAATCGAGATATCGGAAAATAAATCCTGCGCAACTAGAGAGTGTTTTGCTATAAGCCCTTTAATCATCGTAATATCACTATCTCTTTCGCTTTGTTTTATACTTTTTATTTTTGATTCTAATTCTTCTCTCTGTTTTATTAGTTCTTCTAATGATGTCATATGATTTTCCTAAAATGTCTAAACTTTAAAAATATAAACTACAAAATACGCTAAACAACAAAAAATAATTGTACTTTTGTATATTTATATTCCACCTGGAACTTTTCCTTAATTTTACTGATTTATTTATTAATTATTTACTAACTTTTCTTACAAAATAGCGCTGAGTTTTTTGCGGTTTTTTCGCGTATTTTATAAATAGATTTTGATAATATTTTCAAATATTATCTGATGACATTTAGATAATGTTGAAGTAATATTAACTGGTAATCATTAAGGGAGAAACTAGTATGGATCCACTTTTCCAAATTTACACAAAGATGGGAGAAATCGAAACCAAAGTTGCTGATAGCGTTTTCGAGAACTACAAGCTGCAAGTTGCGCAAGCAAATGATATTAACAACCGTGCGATGCAAACCGCATTTCACACTGATTCCGCTTTAGCTGCATTGAAACAAGCTGTTGCTGATGCCAACACACAAACCCTCCTCGGCTTCGAGCGTCTCAACGCCGCTGTTCAGCTGGCCGCCGCTCATACCAATGAAGTCACAATGAACGAAGCCGGGGCCACCCGCGCTCTCATTGGCACAATTGATCGTGAAAACCTGAATCGTCAGCTCACAGATCGCTTTACTGAAATTGCTGCTCTCCGTGAAGGCTATCGCGGTTTTGAGCGTGATTGGGGCCGTCTCAATGGCGCCTATCAAGCTCTTGGCGTCAATTCACAGCTTAGCGCTCTTGCTAGCCAAATTCAGGGAGTCCGTCAAGGCGTCATCAACACTGGCACAATGACAGGCACTTCACAGACAGCTACACCTACTAACATTGGCTAAGGAGTAATATTATGAATGGTACTGAAACATCATGGGCTAGTTTCGTTTCTGACCCGCTTTTTCAAGTTTACACAAAAGCTGGCGAAATTGAAACAAAGGTCTCGGAAAGTATTTTCGAGAACTACAAGTTGCAAGTTGCGCAAGCAAATGACATGAACAATCGCGCTATGCAGACTGCATTTCACACAGCAAACGCAATTGCCGCGCTGAAAGATGCTGTTAATAGCGCAAACACTCAAGCATTACTTGGTTTTGAGCGTGCTAAAGCTGCTGTTCAGCTGGCTGCTGCTCATACCAATGAAGTCACAATGGCTGAATCGGGCAGCACAAATGGCGTTCTCGGCTCAATTGATCGTGAAAATCTGAATCGTCAGCTCACAGATCGTGCTACTGAGATCGCTGCGTTATCTGCCGGTTATCGTGGCTTTGAGCGTGATTGGGAAGCGTTGAATTCTTCAGTGCAAGTTGCTGGAGTCAATAGCCAAGTTGCTGCGGTTGGAAGTCAGTTGCAGGGTGTTGGACAGGGTTTTGTGAATACGGGAGTTGCTACTGATACAACTCAGACAGCAACGCCGACAAATATTGGTCCTCTTTAATTCTTAATTAAGAAAGGACCAATTATGTTTGGATATTACCCGTACCCATGCAATTACGGTTATCCTTATGGAAACCCCTTTTGCTATGGGCCATATTACTCATATCCATACTCATATTGGTACGCACGTCCATATTACAGGCCGTATTGGTATTAAAAGACGTGAAGTGAGTTGAACTGTTGTAAACGTGACCAAAACGGGCGAAAGTCCGTTTTGGTTGCAAATTTAAGGAAATACTATGTTTAAAGTTAATATTGAAACGAAAAAAGATCGAGAAAATGTAAGAGTGATGATGCGCGATTGTATGTGGAAAATTCGCACTATGACAGTCAGCAGTGTTGCATTATCCCCAGACGAAAGAATTGCTGAGCGTTGGGTTATTGACGCAATTAATGAATTGCGAAAATTTTTTATTTCTAAAATTAATGAGGAAGTTGGAAGTTTATTTTATGTCGTAATGATGAGGCTCTTATTAATTTTAAAAACCAAAATTTATGAAATTAGGCACGAACAATTTAGAACAACATTAACTGATGAAGATGAAGAATTCATCAATCAATTATCACAGCTTTTAATTATGTTAAACAAAAATATAAAAACTACATCAGAACCAAAGGAAATTTCACACATATTTTTACAACTTTGGTTAAATCAGATTTTAGCTCGCACTGCCCAAGAATGGGAATTGGAACAATCTTATGTTGATGAGTTATTTGAAACCGCTGACATGCTTTCGAATCTCATAAATCGTAATATTTCGTTCACGACAAACATAGGAGCTTAAGCTATCATGTATTACAGATATTATTGCACGCCATATAGCCAATATTGTAGAGCATACGTTCCATATTGGGAATTATATAAACAGTACTATTATCCATCAATTTACGGCAGCCAGCTGCAGTACGCAAACCAGAACCTGGTTAATACTGGATTTATGTCTGATACAAATCAGATTATTTCACAAACAAATTTAGGCCGTTCTGGCCTGCCAGAGTAGAGGCAAAAAATGTCTCAAAACGATAATTTAAACAAACAGCTGCATGATTTAAATTCTGTGCTGGCATTCCTGAAATATTCTAAAAATTCGCCGTTGGTCGGAATCCCAACCGCATATCAAGATGTCGTTTTGGGAGCACTGCTCGATGGAGACTGTTCAGATATGGTAGCTATAGATGTCAATGGCCAACAGGGCCCGCCTGGACCTCCAGGACCTCCAGGACCTCCAGGACCTCCAGGACCTCCAGGACCACAAGGCGATCAGGGCATACAGGGCTTGCAGGGAGAGCCAGGACCCCCAGGAGAACAAGGCATACAAGGAGAACAGGGGCCTCCAGGGCCACAGGGAGATCCAGGGCCACAGGGCCCTCCTGGAGAACTTATCGTCCCAGTTGTTATCGTCACAGAGACACCTTATAATGCAGCTGCTGGAGATTATTATATTGGTGTGAATGTTATTTCTCCAAGTGTCATTAATCTACCAGCCGGCCCTATTGGAAAAATTTATGTAGTTAAGGACATTTCCGGAACTGCTGATACAAATCCAATAACAATTCAGGACGTAACTACGATAGATGGCGCTGCTTCAGCGGTGATTAACACGTCATACGGCAGTTTAACTTTCATATTCAACGGAATTGAATGGAGTCTAGTATAATGGCATTCAAAGAACCATTAGCCAGCACGTCTTCTCATGGCGTAGTAAAAATCGGAGCTGGATTATCCGTAAACAACGGAATAATATCTGTGAGTTCAACTGGAATCTTAGATCAGGCATATTTTTATGATACTTCCATACAAACAAATCCTGTTGCAAATGCCATCAATCTTGTTTCTTTTAATAACACCGGCATAAGTTCTGGCATTTCAATAATTGCCGGAACACAAATAACGGTTTCGAAAACTGCAAATTACAACTTGCAGTTTTCAGTTCAGCTTGACAAAACGGATGCTGGTACTGATGACGTCGATATTTGGATTTTGAAAAATGGTTTAACATATCCAGACACCAATACTTCATTATCATTAGTTGGAAATAATACAGTGCTTTTGGCAGGCTGGAGCTATATACTGTCTCTTAATTCTGGTGATTATGTTGAATTAGCTTGGCAGTCAACAGATATTAATCTTAGGCTATTTGCAAAACCGGCGCAAGTTGCCCCAATTAGACCAGTAACGCCCAGCGCCAGAGTCACAATAGTTCAACTGTAAAACGGAACTACAAAAATGGCTTATACGAGACCACCAAATACTACTAAAGCCGGAAGAGGATTAAAACAGAATCCAGCGCCGTCACCACTAAGTCCATCAGGCGCACTGCCAGTAACACTTGATGCGGAGATAGCCACAACCACAACTTTAGGCATGGTTATTGTCGGCAATGGGATTAATGTTACACCAGAAGGCGTTATTTCAGTAAACACCAGTTCTTCTACATCAAGTTGCAAATGTTCTTCAATTTTAATTACAGGAAATTATACAGCGACTTTAGAAAATTATTTTATTGGTGCAAAATTAGATGAGGCTGCTACGATAACACTACCATTAGATCCACCAGATTGTATAGAGTATATCATAAAATTAGAGTTTGGACCACCAGTAGGAACAAGAAAACTTACTATTGTTCCAAGTGGAACAAATACGATTGACGGAAATAATTCAATTGTTCTAACAACTCCATATCAGTCTGTTAATCTAATAAGCCACGATAGCAGCTGGTATCTCATATAAAGGTGATTAAATGTCTTACTTATATCCTATTAGTACCTCAACAGAATTTGGCGTAGTAAAAGTAGGCAATAACATAAATGTTATTGACGGCGTTATTTCTGTGCCGCAGTATGTTGCTACAACTTCAAGTGTAAGTTTCTCTGGTGTTAGTGTTAGCGGAAATTTAAGTTTAGCCGGAAAATCTGTTATAACGAGCGTTACGCCAAGTGCTGGTCCAGGAATTTCATTAACAAGTGTTATATCGACTGGCACTTCGACTTCTTTCGTTATCAATAATACTGGCGTTTTAAGCTTAACACCAGGCGTCGGAATTTCGATTACCACGTCAACCGGTAATATTACTATTTCCGCTTCTGGTGTCGAAGTGGTCAATACTGTCGGAACAACAACCGCTACGTATGCCGTGACAACTAGCGACTATTATATTGGCGTAACATCATCTCCGTGTGTGGTAACATTACCAACAGGTATTACTGGCACAACATATATTATCAAAAATGAATCAAGTTCAAACGGTGTAAGCGTTCAGGGAACGTCCGAAACGATAGATAATGCTTCAGTTAGAAATTTAAACAACGGCGCATCAATCACAGTAATATTCAGAGCAGGACAATGGCGCATCGTATAATGAGGTGAAATATGAAAAAGGAATCTCAGGCTATGGAAATTTTACGAATGGCACGCGAATTGGTTATTAATGAACATACTGATAAGCGTGCTCAGATGCATAATGAATGGCTTGCCCAATCAGAATATTTGTGGAAAACAAAAAAGCAGAAATTGCCGTATCCGACGATTCCTCCTTATCCAACTGAAGCTGAAATTTTAGTTCGTGCAAAAACTTTAATAGGGTTTTTAAAAGATGATGAAGATATCAGTGTTGCTAAAATACAAAATGAAGTTCAACCTGAAACACCACTCGCAAAAATAACAGAATCTCAAAAGGAAGTTCCGTTAATAACAGCAGCTAATCAGATTTCTTCACCAAAGGAAAATGAAATAACTGATGCGATAGTGGTAGATGTACCAAAATCTGAACCAGAAACGTCAAGCAACGTATTAATTAAAAACCAAGTATCCCCGATGGTGCAGTCTGAAAACGCTTCAACTTTTTTGCCTGTCGAGCAATCAAATGGCAAAAAAGTTGAAGACTTTCAGGAATACGGCGAATGGGTACCAAAACTTATTACAAGTTCAAATGGCGGTGCAATTCAAGTTAAAAACAATTTTTCAGACTACGTAAAAATTGGAAAAATCATTTATCTGAATTTTGACATTAGCATAGAATCGTTGGCAGCTGGTTCAGATTCTAGTTTTGTTTTGTTAGATAATCTTCCATATATTTCTCGTGATGGAGGAACCTACTGCGGTTCATTAATAGTTTCATATTCTGAAGATATGAAAGTTTCTGTTTCCTCTATCACCGGTTCAGTAATTTCTGGAAGTTATTCATGCGACATGTGGATTAAAAAAGCGACCGAATTAAATTTAGTTAGATTACAAAAAGGCGATTTAAAAAATAAAACGCGCCTGGTTGGAACAGTGAATTATCTAACGAAATAAAGATTATAAGATCCGCTTTGGGGCCGGCTACGGGCATTGCCGGCCCCTTTTTCTTTATATTAATAGCGCATGTGTATTATAATATCCAAATTGTAAATATTGCCATAACATATATGGAGATTTCATAATGCACACATTCAAACATAGCGGTCATATCGAAGAGTTGATTTATTCTTTACCAGTAGTCAAGCATTTTGGTGGCGGAAAATTTTTCATCCATCTTAATCAGATGGAATGGATCATCCAAAACTTTTATGGCGGTGAAGCCCCTGAAGAATTAAAAAATCAATTAACTCCCGAAATGTTTGCTGAGATATCTGAGCTTCTCACGGGGCAGGAATATATCACTTCAGTTGAAGTGTTTTCAAATCAAGAAATCACACATAACTTAGATAGATTCAGAACAGCATTTGCAAATTGGCGTGGCAATTTAGTTGATTGTTACACCTCAATATTTCCGATACCAAATGAACAAACAGAATCATTACGAAATACTGCCTGGCTGAAAGTGGCACCAAAAAAGTTTGAAGATAAAACAATTGCCGTATACCGCTCTCCTTTCAAAAAGCCAGAATTAACTTCACCGCAATGGGCGCAGTGGAAAAATGAAGGCCTTGACAAAAAAGCATTTTTTATTGGTAAAAAGCAAGAGTATATTAATTTCGTTAATGAATTCGGGTGGGATTTACCATTAGTTGAACCGAAATCTCTTTTAGAAAAAGCTAGATATATTGCTGGCGCACAAAAATTTATTGGCTCGACCAGCGTTGAGCTGGCATTAGCTAACGCGCTGGATATTGAAGTTTTTTGGGAAAAAACACACCCAGCAAAAGCTGAAGTTCAACCGTGGTATTTTACAAATAAAAAGAATTCAACAGCCTTTTACGAGAACAGGCCAGAAGTACTTGCCGCGATTAATGTTTTTCCAGGAAAGCCAAAAAGCAAGTATATGGTAGTCAGCATGAATGATGAGAACTATCAGCCATTGGCCGATTTAACTTGGAATAGAAATAAAAAATTATATTGCGAGCGCCATGGTTATGCAGGCCATAACAAAACTACAGGAATTCGAAAAGACATTCCAATCGGCTTTGAGAAAATTTTCTTACTTTTAGATTTAATGAAAAGCAATCCTGAATGTGAATGGTTTTGGTGGACTGGTTCAGACGCGATGATCATGAATTTTTCTACTAAAATTGAAGATAAAATTGATGAAAACTATGATATGATTATTGCAACTGATTGTAATGGTCTGAACGCCGATAGCATTCTACTTAAAAATTCAGAATGGTCTAGAAACTATATGCAGTACATTATAGATTCCATTCCAAAATATATCAATCATTATTTCTATGAACAGCAAGCAATGATTGAATCATATCAGAAACATCCAAACAACATTAAGGTTGTTCCGCAGCGTTATATGAACTCTTATCTAAATCAGCTTTATCCTAATCAGCCAGTGTTTGACAAGCTTGGCACTGATGGCACTTGGCAGAAAGGCGACTGGTTCATTCATTGGCCAGGAACAAGTTTGGAAATGAGATTACAACTGGCTCATATGTTCATGGCTGAGGTAGTTGAATGAAGATTTTCATAACAGGAGCTACTGGCTTCGTTGGAAAAAACTTAGTTGAGTTGTACGATGATCAAGACGTTTATCAGTTTGATAGGTCAAAATCTGTTACGGCACAACTAGAATATTTTTCACCTGATGTTGTCATTAACTGCGGTGCCGAGATTTATAATCCTGATTTGATGTGGGATGCTAATATCTGTTTAACGAAAGATATTCTAGATTATGTTAAGAAACATGAAATAAACATGGTGCAAATTGGCTCAAGCTCAGAATATGGTAAATTACCAAGAGCCAGCAATGAAAATGATAGAATCAATCCTGTTGACATGTATCAAGCAACAAAGGGCGCCGCAACTTTACTGTGCCAGGGTTATGCAAGATTATATAATCTAAACATAAATGTTGCGCGCCCATACAGCGTATATGGAAAATATGAAAGGTCACATCGTCTTTTTCCACGCCTATGGAGAGCATTCATGCTGAATCAGCCAATGAAATTATTTCATGGCGTTCATGACTTTATTCATATTGAAGATTTTGTTAGAGGTATCGATTTACTAGTTAAAACGCAACAACCTGGCGTAGGAGATATTGTTAATTTTGGTTCTGGTACACAATATACAAATTTAGAAGTTTTAAAGCTTTTTGAAAAAGTAACTGGCAAATCAGCGCCGGTTGAAATAGTTTCTGAAATGTCAAAGAATTTTGAAAGTGAAGTATGGCTCTGTGATACTGAATACGCGAAACGTAAATATGACTTTATTGTCAAATACAATCTAGAAAATGGAATCCAGCGTTTCCTGGAAACCGCTAATTACAATTAGGAGTTATCATGGCATTGAATCGTAAATTGCTGACAAGCAAAGGGCAGGTTATTGACATCGCAACAGAAGATAACGCGGCAATAGCGCACTTTGTAAACCCACATAATTATGCTGACGTTGTTTTGAACCAGATTAATCATGATCGCTTCTATAATGATTTTTTAGGGGATGCTGAAGATTTAGTAATTTTGGATATTGGGGGTAATATCGGTCTTTTCACCCTGTATGCACAAGATCGTGCAAAAGCGATTTATCCAGTTGAACCAACTCCAGGACATTTCCATATTCTCAAAGAATTAACTAAAGATTATCCACAGGTTCATCCACTAAATTACGCGGTACACGGCGAAGATACCACGATTGATTTTTATATCAGCGAAGAAAATTCAACAATGAATAGCAGCGTTAACCAATACGGCACGAAAGTTGCGGTTAATGCACGAACAATTGGCACCATTATTAAAGAGCTAAACCTGGATCACGTTGATTTCGTTAAGTGTGATATTGAAGGCTCAGAGATGGCAGCACTTACAGATGAAACGGTTGGAGCGGTAAAAGATATTGTTGATTTTTGGTTCATTGAAGTTCATGCGACACAACAAGAAACAGAAATGCCATGGGAACAAAGCCTACAAGTTAATCGTGAAAAGCTAGCAGCACTTTTCACGCGACAGGGTTATACTGTAGCTATGTTTAGACATGACGGCATAGTTGCTTTTAAGGAAGAGGAAGAATGAGCACTTTAGAAAAACTGCAAAAGCGAATTTTTGAAATAACTTTTCAGGAGAAGCTGAGTCACTTAAGCAGTTGTCTCAGCGCTCTACCAATCATTCATGAAATCTATGATCAGAAGAAAGAAGATGAAATCTTTATTCTATCAAATGGTCACGCCGGTCTGGCGCTGTACTGCGAATTAGAATCACGTTATGGCATAGATCCTGTTATGCTTTTGCACAAGCATGGGATTCATCCTGGTAAAGATCTTGAAAATAAGTTATATTGTTCAACCGGAAGTCTTGGATCAGGTTTGCCGATCGCTGCAGGCCACGCTCTCGCTGATCGCAACAAAAATGTATGGTGCATGATTTCAGATGGTGAGGCAGCTGAAGGCAGTATTTGGGAAAGCTTAAGATTTGCCCATGAACAAAAGCTTGACAACTTACGCGTCTATGTTAATATAAATGGTATGGGAGCTTATGATTACATTGATGTTGATTATCTTGAAAAAAGGCTATTAGCATTTTTACCAACAATTAATATCAGAAAAAGCGAGCCTACTAAGCTCCCATTTGCTGAAGGACTATTATCACATTATTATGTCATGAAACCTGAGGACTATGCAAAATTATGAGAAAAGAATGTGCTGATTTGTTATTAAGTGAAATGACTAATAACGAACAAATTATTACACTAACTGCCGATTTAGGTTTTGGCATTTTAGATAAAGTTAAGGAATCATTTCCGCAAAGATTCTTCAATGTCGGCGCTGCAGAACAGCTGATGATTGGCGCCGCAGTCGGGCTAGCTGAAGAAGGAAAAATTCCAGTATGTTATTCAATGAGCAGTTTTATCCTGTATCGTCCATTTGAATTTTTGCGTAATTATGTTGATTATGAAAAAGTTCCAGTAAAATTAATTGGCAGCGGTAGGGATAAAGATTATAGCCATGATGGAATTAGTCATTGGGCGCACGATGATGAAATCGTGTTGAGCAGCTTGCCAAATATTAAAATTTATAAACCAAAATCTATCGCTGAGTTAGAAAACATTTGGCCAGAATTCATTAATGAAAAAATTCCGGCGTATCTGAATCTAACTAGGAAAATATAATATCGGGGCTAATAGTATGTCTACTAAAGTTGTTTACGTGACAGGTTGTTTAGGATTTATTGGTTACCATGTCACTTTGGCGTGCTTAGAACAAGGCTGGCATGTTCGCGGTATTGATTCTTTGACGTATGCGGCTAATAAAAACTTGTTGCCAGAACTAGAAAAATATAAAAATTTCTTTTTTGAATCAAAAGACATTAACGAAATTGATACGCTTTATGATTGTGATTATTTTATAAACACTGCGGCTGAAACGCATGTTGATAATTCAATCGTCAGCAGCGATGTTTTTCTAAAAAGCAACATCAACGGCGTTCATCGTATTTTAGAGTTAATCAAAACTAAGAGCACCGCAAAGCGGCCAGTCTTTTTGCATTTTAGCACTGATGAAGTTTATGGTGATATTGTGGAAGGCGCCCACGCTGAAACAGATTTATTAAAACCAAGCAACCCGTATTCTGCGACCAAGGCCGCCGCAGATATGTTAATTTTAGCCTGGGCAAGAACATTCAATGTGCCCTATATTATAGTGCGCCCAACAAACAATTATGGCATTGGGCAGTACACTGAGAAATTTATACCACATGCCATAAAGTATCTCAGCTTGGGTAAGAAGGCGCAACTTCATGATGAGGGCACGCCACGCCGAACATGGCTTCATGCCAGCGACACCGCTGCTGCGGTAATCACCATCATTGAAGCTGGTGTCGTAAATGAAATTTATAATATTTCCGGAAACTACGAAGAACAAAACATTGTCATTATTAGAAAAATTTTAAAGCTAATGAAACTATCTGGAGATGAATCAGAATATTTAGATCTTTCAGTTAAGCGTCCGGGCCAAGATGTTCGTTATGCAATTGATGACTCTAAACTTAAGGCGTTAGGTTGGACAGCTAAAGCCAATTTTGATACCGAATTAAAAAAGATCGTAAAATACTACACAAAAAACTTTATTTGGTGATGGGGGAATAAATGCGCGTTTTTGACTGTTTCACCTTCTTTAATGAATTTGAAATTTTAGAATTGAGACTTGCGGAATTATATGATGTTGTAGATTGTTTCGTGATTTGCGAAGCTAGCACAACTCACAACAATAATCCAAAACCATTTTATCTAAAAGACAATTTTTCAAGATTCGAAAAATACGCCGATAAGATTAAGCTGCTATCTATATCTGATATGCCACGTGATAAAAACACTTGGGTTGATGAAAAATTCCAAAGGAAAGCATTAGAGCGTGGCTTAACTGATCTGAGGGCAGATGATTTAGTGATAGTCAGTGACGCTGATGAAATTCCTCGTGCAGATGCCGTTCAAGCAGTAAAGGAAGATACGAATGATTATGACAGGTATCTGCTGAGCATTCCAATGTTTTATTTTAAATTGAATTTCTACATGTGCGCGCCACAGTATAAGCAACGCAATATTGCTATTTCACGCGGCCGTGTTTTTTCGGATCCTCAAAAAGAACGTGAATTTTATTTTGATAAATCAGGATTACCAACCAATTACGCCTGTGAAGAATTTTGCATTCTGGAACATGCAGGTTGGCACTTTACTTATTTTGCGCACGACAATGATCTTGCGGTTAATAAGCTTAAAAACTTTGCTCATGCGAATGACGCAAACACCAGCGATGTTATTCAGAAAATAAACGTCGATTATATGATTAAGAATAAAGTTGGATTCTCTGGTTTCAATTCTCCAGAAAAGTTTGAATATATCACCGTAGATGATTATTTCCCACAAACAGTTTTAGATAATCCAGAAAAATATGATCATCTAATTGTAAAAGGTGACACCAAATCAATTTACGAATTTTATCCGGAGTGCTAAAATGACAAATCTAGCTTTTTCTCATTCAGGAACATTCGGCGATATCATTTACGCGCTGCCAATTATGAAACAAATGGGAGGTGGAGATTTATATTTGCGCCTTCACAATATGGATAATATGGCCTGGCGAGTTCTTGGAGCACCAAATGCTGGCGCGCATGCAGGTGAAATGTCCAAAGAACAATTTGACAGCCTGACTCCGCTGATAGAACAGCAGCCTTACGTCAAAAATTGGAAAATCTGGAACGGTGAACATATAGATGTAGCGTTCGAAGAATACTGTTTACAGATTCCCAGAGATCAACCTGGTAATTATGCTTTTAAGTATGGTTTAGCTGCTGGCGTAAATTTTTATGAGAACTACGAAGAATTAATGATTAGGCCTTGGCTTGACGTTAAGGATCCAATTAAAATTCCAAATAGGCCAATAGTTATTAATAGGATCAGCCGGCATTTGTATGGTTGCGATCCTGAATTGAAGAGATGGAAAAAGTTTATCAGGACAGGACTTCTTACCACCGCGGTTTACGTCGGGCTGCCGCAAGAACATCTTTGGTTTCAAGATATTCTAGGAGTAAAAATTGATTATTATCCAACACAAAATATTTTAGATTTAGCACGCGTAATTGCTGGAGCTGAAATGTTTATTGGTAGTCAGAGCTTATGTTTAAGTTTGGCTCTTGGTCTTGGAAAAACTATCTACTGTGAAGGACGTAGAGATGTAAGGCCAGGTCGCAATGAGTGCTTCTACATAAGACCAAATGTATTTTATTTTTAACAGGTGATTAATAATGTCCACAAACGTTGTCAAATTTTATTCTCATGAACAACAAGATGAATTTGTTTTCAATCTATTTGGAGCCAAAAGAGGCGGCTCCTTCTTAGATATTTCATGTAGCCATCCGGTTGTTGGCAGTAATACATATGCATTAGAAGAATCATTAGGTTGGGATGGAATAGGATTTGACATCGTAGATGTTGTCGAAAAGCTGAATTGGAACAAATATAGAAAAGCAAAATTTGTTCAGGCTGATGCAACTTCAGTTGAATTAACAAATTATCTTAAAAATAATATCACTGACGTTGTAGATTACGTATCAATCGACGTTGACGCCTATCCAAATAATTACAGTAAAGAGGCGCTAGAAAAAGTTATTGATTCTGGAATCAGATTTAAGGCGATGACATTTGAACATGAATTTTATAAATTTGGCCATTTCGTTAGAGACCCGGCGCGAGATATTTTAGAGAGCCAGGGCTACGTGATGCTTTTTGAAAATGTAAAATTTTGGCAACCAGGCTTGACCAACACGGTTTGGGAAGATTGGTGGATTGACCCTAAACATTTTGACGATAAAATTCTAGCAGCACGTAAAAAGGATATTTTTTATTTCGAATGTATTGATATTCTTCAGGACATTCAAAAAATTGATTATGTGGCGCAACACGAGTTCTGTGCCGCTTATGCCGAAGAATATAATATTGAAGGCCACAATTACCATTGGGGTCATTATCCAAATGTTGCTAGGGAATGGCAGCGACCACCAAAATAAAAATAGCATGCTAAATACCCATTAATGATAATATTATTAGTAAATAGACTATTAACTAATTTACTTCTAGGGATTAGCATGTCAAAATTAATAATATTTGACTTAGATGGTGTCTTGATTGATAGCAAAGATTTGCATTTTGAATCTTTGAATATGGCGTTAAAAGAAATAGACGAAAAATTCTTAATAAGCAGAGACGAGCACGTATCAATTTACGATGGCCTCAATACATCAAAGAAGTTAGAATTACTTTCAAAATTAAAAAAATTCCCAAAGTCACACCATCAGACTGTGTGGGATTTAAAACAGGCAATAACAGTAAAATTAATTAAAGAATTTAAAAAAGATAAAAAACTGATAAGCATTTTCAAAAAATTGAAAGATGCTAATTATCAGATTGCTGTTGCTAGTAATAGTATAAGAGAGACTGTTAAGCAGGCGTTAATATCGATTGGCGTAATAGAATTTGTTGATTTCTACGTAAGCAATCAAGACGTGAAGCAGCCAAAACCATTTCCAGAAATGTATTGGAAGTGTATGACAACTCTAAACTGTTTACCAAAAGATACTATAATTATTGAAGATAGTGCGGTTGGTAGAAAAGCCGCTTTGGATAGTGGTTGTCATTTGTTGCCTATTAAAAACGCCGGCGAATTGACATGGCAGTTAATTTGTCATAAAATTTCAGAAATAGAAAATGAAAATCAGATATTATCTCAACAATGGAAAGACGCAAAATTAAATATACTAATTCCAATGGCTGGTGCAGGTTCTAGATTTGCCGAAGCAGGATATTCTTTGCCTAAACCTCTCATAGAGGTAAATGGCAAACCGATGATAGAAGTCGTCTGTAAAAATTTAAACATTATAGGAAATTATATCTTTTTGGTTCAGAAAGAACATTACAAAAAATATAATTTGAAATATATGTTAAATCTAATAGCACCTGGCTGTAAAATAGTTCAGATAGATGGGGTGACAGAAGGCGCAGCTTGCACAACACTTCAGGCAAAACAATTCATCAATAATGAGAATCCTCTCTTAATTGCTAATAGTGATCAGTTTGTTGAGTGGAATTCAGGTGAGTGCATGTATACATTTTCAGAAGATAAAGTTGATGCTGGAATTATCACGTTCAAAGCTAAAGACAAAAAATGGAGTTATGCAAAAGTTGATGAAAAAAATTTCGTAGTAGAAGTTGCTGAAAAAAGAGTTATAAGCGATGATGCTACAGTTGGGATCTATTATTGGAAACATGGAAGCGATTATGTAAAATATGCCGAGCAGATGATTTCTAAAAATGTTCGTGTAAATAATGAATTTTACGTGTGTCCAGTTTTTAATGAAGCTATTGAAGATGGCAAAAAGATAAAAATTAAAAGAGCCAAAAAGATGTGGGGCCTAGGAACGCCAGCAGATCTCACTGCGTATTTGGAAAATCATAAAAAATGAAGCTCATAGCGCACCGAGGTCTTATTAATGGCCCAGATAAAAACTTTGAGAATTCACCAAATCAGATCAATACTGCGCTATCATTAGGATACGATTGCGAAATAGACATTTGGAAATGTGATGATAAACTATTCCTTGGGCACGATTTACCACAATACGAGATAGATTTACAATTTCTATCAAATGAAAATTTTTGGATTCACGCGAAAAATTTAGAAGCTTTGCATTTTCTACTAAGCACTAACTTAAATTACTTTTGGCATCAAACTGACGATTTTACATTAACTAGTCGTGGATTCATTTGGGCGTATCCTGGAAAAGAGTTGACAGAAAAAAGTATTATGGTTATGCCAGAATTGATTTCATCTGATTTTCAAATGTATGCAAATAGCATAAATTGTTACGGGATATGCAGTGATTATGTAGGGATAATTAAATGAAAATAGCTGTATGTTTTAGCGGCCAACTCTCTAGATTTAACATAAACTTGCATGTTTTTAGAGAACAACTGGCAATTTATGCAAATCATTCTGTTGATTTATTTTTCAGTTTTTGGGGAAATGAAGATTTAAATAGTTTTCACAAAAAAATTGAAGATAATATAAAACCTGAATTTAAAAATAACATAAACATTAGAAATTTAGAATTAATTCAAAACTGTGAGTGGAAATCAAAACATCCTAATTCAAAATGTTGGTCTAGAGGAAATTCTGCTGAATCAATAATATGCATGTATAAAAGCATAAAAAATGCTGATATTCTTAGACAGAATTTTGAGAAACAAAATAACTTAAACTATGATCTAGTCATACGCTCAAGACCAGATATTCTTATTTCTGGAGATATAGATTTTGAAAAATGGAAACATAAATTAGATTCAGAAAAAATAGCTATAATACCCAAAAATTATAATTGGTGCGAACACTGGTCTGAAAATGGAATGCTTTGCGATTTGTGGTTTGTAGCTAAACCAAAAGCTATGGAAGAAATCTGTAAAATTGCAGATTTGGTAGACGATCATGTTGATTCAGGATGTAGATTACACCCAGAAAGTTTATTGTGGTGGCAAATAGAAAAGCATGTAAATATTTCTTCATTTTTTCAAACTAATAATATAATCCGACCTCTTTACTCATTTGAACACTGCGAAGTTATCTTACACAGAAATGGCAACGCCGTTAAATACAAAGACAAATCAGCAATATAATTATGCGAAATCATTAAATTTATTTTAATGGTTAGAGATCATTTACTAATTAATCATTCATACGTGATAACATGTGTTATAATTATATTTGAGTTAAGTAACACAACTCAATAAGGCGTGCCATCAAAAATGGCATATTCTAATAGTTTTACCTAAGGAGTTTTTATGACCAGCGTTGAAAAGATTGACAACTATTCTTCCCGTTATTATGAAGTTATGGAATATATTCTTGGCGGTAAAGATGTTACGCCAGATTTATTGGGATTTTCACCAGAAGAAGTTGTCTGGTCTCAAGAACAATGGAGTTCAAGCACGCAAGAGGCATTTCGTCTTTATCTAAATGGCCTTCGCGTTAAATATGGTTTCTCACAAGGCGAGGGTCGCATTGCACTAGTCGACAATGGTGCAGAAACTTACGCACTGCCAAAGGATTTCGCGCAGCGCTATCTTGGTACCAAAGCACAAGCATAAGGTGTAACAAAATAGAAAGGCCTAATTTAAAATCAGGCCTTTCTTTTTAGTATTAAAAATATATGATTGACCCTACTACGTGTTGTCATACCTATTAAATTTTTATGCGTAATTCTTAAAATTTATAAGAATTGCCACCGTTAATAAAAGCACAATATAGTAATATCTAAAATATAGATTTTTCATTTGAATAAATAAAAACGCATAGCATTTGTAGATCTCATATTCATAAGGAATACATAAATGAAAAAGGTAAAAGGCAAGTTGAACATTCCTACTCGTGGCGCCCAAGGCATGCAAACTGGAGTTCCATATTCAGCGCCATCAGCAGCACAGATGGGGCAAGGCCAGGCTCAAGCCGGCCAACGTCCTCCAGTAATCATGATTGCTGTACCGGCCATGGAAACAGTTCACACTGAATTTGCACAACACTTGGCAATGGCAACTGCCCATCTAACTCGCGCCGGAGCTCTAGTAACTTGTGCTTTTAACATTGGCTCAGTTATCACACTCGCTCGTCGTAATCTAGTTAATCATTTCTTGCAATCTGGTGCTGATTATATGTGGTGGCTTGACAGCGATATGAAATTCCCAATTGATGCTGGCGTAAGGCTGCTCAATCGTAATAAAGATATCGTGGGAATTAATTATCGTCGCCGGCGCTTCCCAAATCCAACATTTACCGCGATGGTCGGTAAACCAGGTACTTACACTGAGCTTCAAACTACTCCAAACTCGCCGCCAATGGAAGCAATTGATGTACTGCCACACGGCTGTGTAATGGTAAAACGTGAAGTTTATCTAAAAGTGCCACAGCCACATTATCTGCAAGAATATATCCCAGAACTCAACATTGAGCTCGGCGAAGATCTTTATTTCTGCCGTGAAGCGCAAAAAGCTGGTTATACGGTATGGTGCGATCATGAATTAAGCCGTGAATGTGCCCATATTGGTGTTTTCCACTTTAATTGGGATCTGAGCGTGCCAAATCAATAATTTATTAATTTCCGAATAAATATGTAGTTAACTACCTGCGAAGATGTTTAAAAAGAACATCTTCGCAATTTATTTGGAGAAATATTATGGGGATCGCTGTTTCTACTCTATATAATACACAGCCAGACACCAAAATTGATTGGAAGCAAGATTGGAAAGAAGATACTAAAATGGATTTTCTTCTTGATGATGCTCTGCCAGTCGGTACAATGACACAGACCCTATGCGCCACGATAGATCCTATTGGACAAGGCACTCCAAATTGTATGTGGATTGGTAACCTCGGGCAGGTTAATGGATTATCTGCAACAGAATTCATCAAAGTTAGAAATGAAACATACGGCATTGAGCTGGCGATGAGAATTCGTTCACGCTCAAGTAGCGTTAATACTGCTACTATGCTTTTAAGCGGTGCGCCAGGTGAATTGATTACTTGCCGTGTTCCGGCTCTCGCGATGCCTTCAGCGTATCGTTTGGCTTGGCAATTTGACTACTCTGTTGTTACCGGAATTTCTGGCACACAGAGCAGATTATCAGACTTCGAAATCAAGATGCTTTGGGATATGGATCCAACAACAGAATCTTTTGATCTAGCTGCATCAACCACGCTTGTCTTAAATTACGCCGGTAACGGCAATTGGTCAACAACTGACCTGCGAGCTATTAATCCTATCGTTGTTACGCCTGACGCAGGCATGACATCAAGAAATGCTGATAGAACGAGAGTTGAACAGGACAGCTCAAATCTTGGATTTGACATTCTGCTTCCATTTTTGCGCCCAAATCTTCCAGCAAATTGGCCTTCTTCAACAGGCACTCATCACCTCTATATGATTGCTTCAATCGGTGGCCAAGAAGTCGCAGCAATTAGAACCAAAATTATGGTAGTCCCAGGAGCTGCTTGGATTTAATTATGAAACTTTACCAGCTGTTAACTGAAGCAAAAAAGATGATTGACGTCTCAGCCACGCTTGAAAGTGTGGCTGAGATTTTAACACAGGCTGGTATTCATAAAAGTAAATTAGAAGATTTACGTTGCAGATTATCTGAGCTGACTCCAGTGTTAAATGGCACCGGTTCGGTTTACAATCGTGATTGGGTTAAATTAAAAGAATCGCTGATTCTTATTTTTAATGAAGCATTCGAAAAAATATATTTCGAAACAGCTGTAACAGAAGATAGTTCTGATGAATGGTATTTTAGCACGAGCCCGCATTTTCATTTAAGCCAAACAATCGCGCCGCAGCTTTCAACCAATGTTTCTAAAAATGTTAGGCAACTAAATTCTTCGCTTAAGCAGCTCGGTGATGTCGAGGCGCCAGATGCTCTAAAATTAAAATTGAAAAAATTAAAACAACTGGCCGAAGCGTATGCAGAATTGATTGAGGCACAAAGAATTGCAAGTGAAAAGGTTATAGCAAAAAGACGTCGAGTCACGGCAGTTCCAGCTAACTTGCTTGAGGATTCTAATTTCAGGTTAATAGCCGATTCATTAAAAGATTTAATTGCCAAACCGCTTAATACGCTTGAAAAAGAATTAAAAGAAGAGTTTCATGATAAGATAACACGACTACGAGCCAAAATAAAAAGACTCGATGGTAGAGTAGTTGCGCCGGGTCATGTTGAAGCCGGTGATTTAACTGCCGGTGAACTGCAGCTGTTCATGAAATTGTTTGATTATGAAAGCGTAGATACGTATTCTGGCAAAAAAGCAAAAACCCTTTTTGTTAATATTAGACCAACAGAGTTTATTAAATCATATGCAGCTGAAAAAGCAAAGAAAGAAAGAGATGAAATTGAGGCCACGTTTATAGCAAAAAATGCAAATAAGCTTTTAGCTATTATTAAGAATAAAAAAGGCGTACCATCAATCGAGCAGTTTGGAGAGCCAAAAGTTACGGCCGGCTCCATCACCACTACATTAAAATTTATTTTCCCAGATGGCGCCCACTTTACAGTTATAAATAAAGTTACCACCAACAGGTCTCCAAAGGGTGAAGCATTTTATCAATACCCTGTCACATTTCATGATGTGAGACTAAGCGATGGAACGAAAATTTCTTCACCTTCGGAAGATAAAATGTTAACGCAGTTCAAGTGATTTATGAATAAAGATCATTTAGCTAGAATAAATTACGATAAAATTATTAATGACTACAATTTAAGTCTTATCACACGTATTACTGCGTTAAATCTTAGAATAAATCCATATTCAACAGTTGGCGATTTTTTCGATCGTTTGACTCGTAGTGAACTATATCAACTTCATGACATGGTAATGTCAGTAGAAGACGGGGAAGAAGAATCAATCGATGATTTATTACTTTTATGCGAAATGCTTTCAAACGCTGAAGGCGTTTTTTCGTCATGCATAGATGAAATTTATATCAACTTAAATTTATTCTGTGTAATGGTTCGTTCAGTAGTAATGCATAAAAAGGGAGAGCTTGTTGTAAATTTTGAAAATTTATCTTTTGGCTCAGAATATTATGATTCTAAGCCTTTTATCAACCACAGGCAACAATAACACATAAGGAAAATTAATATGAAATTCTCACCATTAGCTTGGGCACAACAAAATGTAGATAAGGTTGCGCATGCTTCAGTAAGCTTTGCGATCATGACACTTTTATCATTAATGTTATTAGATGTTCCATTTGGTCTGCTCATCAGCTTCGCCGTAACACTTGTAGTTGGTCTCTTGAAAGAATGGCATGATGCAGTTTCTCCGCATGGTTCTGGTTGGTCAAATGCTGATGTTGTTGCAGATTTAGTTGGAATTCTTGTATCTTTAGTTTCGATTGGTTTACTATTCGGGTTTTAATAACTTTTTGCTGATGGTTGAATAAAATCGATCATTAGCAATTTGTTTGTGTATCATAACAACACAACAGCTTTATGTTGATACTTCTAACTAATTTTTCTTCTTTTATAAAAATTTTTATATGATAAAGTACAATGTAGAAATAGTTTTGGCGCAGAAAACCATCTCAACTAAAAAGCGCCAGCTGGACATGTTTGACATAAGTCTTATGGAAGCTCTGGATTACGTTAAACGCGTTTCTTCGCATGAAGCAGTACTTAACGCCAGAATCATAGACGAGACAGGAAGAGAAATAAACATCTCAAGTTTGAACTAAAGCTGTTTACATTTTTCAAGGCAGATGATATAATCATCATACGTTACTCAACCTGGGGTATTACCATGAATCCAACGCCTAAGCTGAAACACACTGAAAGCTCAATCATCGAGGCATTCAACGAAATCAACTCCGGAGAGATCAGCAATACTCATTTCTTAGGTGCAAATGTTGTCATGCTGAGCAAATTTGAGTATGATAAACTTGTCAATCAAATCGAATCTCTTAAAGACGAATTAGAAAAAGCAACCAGCTCCAAGAATAAATCTCTACGGACCATGAATTCTCGCCAATTTTTACGAAATGAATAAGTCCGCCAAAATAAAATAACATGGCATATACGTTTCTTTCAGCATTCATTCTTTTGTTCCTGATCATAGATCCATTAGGGAACATTCCAATCTTTGCGAATGTGCTGAAGAAATTTTCGCCAGCTACCCGTCTTAAAATCATCATTCGAGAACATGCAATCGCATTCACGATTCTGATTGGATTCATGTTCGCTGGTCAACCATTCTTAAATGCGCTTGGTCTATCTAGCGCAAGTCTGCAAATCGCCGGTGGCTTAATTATGTTTTTGTTGGCGATTAGAATGATTTTCCCGCCGATTGAAATTAATTCTGAGATCCCTGATCATGAGCCGCTCATTGTTCCGCTCGCGATCCCGGCTGTTGCTGGACCAAGCTCAGCCGCGACTGTTATGTTGCTCGTTAGCCAGCAGCCAGAATTAATTGTTGATTGGGTTCTAGCGTTGTCAGCAGCAATAGTGTGTAGCTTAATTATTTTAGTTGCGGCAGACAAATTGCAAAAAGTTCTTGGTCGTAGTTTTGTTATAGCTTTAGAAAAGCTTATGGGATTAATTTTAGTTGCAATCTCGATTGAGATGATGATCAGAGGCATTAAGTCAATATTTTAAATTGGAGATTATTATGTTGCGTATGGGCTTATTCTGTGTAGCAGTTTTGTTGATGGTCTATATGATCTTCAAGAGTGAGTAATATGATTTCCCTTCTAACGATTGCAACAATAATTATTATTTTATTTTACTGCATATGAAAAAATCACTTTTGCTAATCGCCGTATTCGTTCTTACAGTTTTTGTAGGAGTGAAAACTTTTGAATTGATTGAACATTATAGTGTCATTATTACAGAACATTTTCGCGCTGATCAAAAATTAGATAGCTTGATTCGTGAGTATGAAGAGCTACGAGCGCGTAATTCACAAATTCGTCGTGAGAAAGGCATTCCTGAACCAGAGGTCAATCAAAACGCAGTTTATATAGATGGCAGATTGGTTTTTCGTGAATTGAAAGTTATTCGCGAAGAATAAAAAGATTATAATCTTACTCTTTAAAAATACATTTATCATTTAATTCGTAAACAAGTTTACGATATAACAATCTTTTGATATAATTGCCGAGTTATTTGGAGAAAAAAATGTCAAAAATGTCAAAAATGTCAAAAAAGTATAGAACTATTTTTATCAGCGATGTTCATCTTGGCACAAAAGATTGTAAAGCTGAACTTTTAGAAAATTTTTTGAAGCATAATAGCTGTGATAAATTGTATCTTATTGGCGATATTATTGATGGCTGGAAAGTTCAACAAAACAGGTTACGTTGGAAACAATCACATAGCAACGTCCTAAGACGCATTCTTGGCTTCTCCAAGCATGGTTCAAAAGTAATTTATGTTGCTGGAAATCATGATGAATTTCTAAGAACATTTATACCGTATGGAATTGGGCTCGGTAATATAACAATTTGTAATCACATTGAACATATTGGAAAAGATGGTAAGCATTATCTAGTAGTGCACGGTGATATGTTTGATGGGATTACTCGCCTTCATAAGTGGCTCTCTTTACTAGGCGACCGTGCATATGATTTTGTTTTGGACCTAAACACCAAATTTAATTGGATTAGACATCGCCTCGGCTTTGGTTATTGGTCACTTAGCAAATATCTAAAAAATCGTGTTAAAAAAGCAGTCGATTTTATATTCCAATTTGAAAAAAATATTTCATCATATTGTAAACGTAAAGGATATGATGGAGTGATTTGCGGCCACATTCATCATGCTGAAATAAAAGAAATCGATGGAATCACGTATATGAATGATGGAGATTGGGTTGAATCATGTACAGCTTTAGTTGAACATCATGATGGTGCCTGGGAAATTATACATTGGGGAGAAATGGTAAATGTGGATTCTGATTTTGATGGCAGTTCACGTAAAAAATCCAAACGACATCCCGGGAAGAGTAGAAATAAAGTTTAATAGTGAACAAGAGTGTATGAGTGCACTTAATAACATGACGTATTGGTTAAAATTTGAATCTTTTAAAGTGATAGGACAATGCAAAAAATCTTAATTATCACGGATGCCTGGGCACCACAAGTAAATGGCGTCGTAAGAACATACCAGAATATAATTTCAATTTTGCAAAAACAAGGTGTTGAAATTAAAGTTATTCACCCATACTTGCCACAGTTCAATAGATTAAAATTTTCAGCGTATCCGGAAATTGAACTTGTAAAAAACCCATGGAAGATGAAAGCGCTTCTCAGACAATGTGAACTTGAAAACTACAACATTCATATTGCTACTGAAGGACCTCTAGGCATATATGCACGATTATTATTACGTAAGAAAAAGTTTACTACCTGTTATCACACCCAATTTCCAGAATTTATAGAAGCTAGGACAAAATTGCCAGCATTTTTATTTTATCCATTTTTCCGTTGGTTTCATAACTCTTCAAAATGTTGCATGGTTCCAACTAAAACCATGTTCAATTTTCTTAAACAAAAAGGATTTAAATCTCTTGGAATTTGGTCGCGCGGCGTCAATTCAGAAATTTTTAATCCTTCTCGCAAAACTGATAAAGGAGAACCTTATATCTTATGTGTATCTAGAGTATCACATGAAAAAGGGTTGGATGATTTCTGTAAATTGTCATTCCCGAGGAAAGTTTTAATAGGCGATGGTCCATACTTGAGTGCTCTCAAAAATACATATCGCGATGTAGAATTTATTGGCAAGAAGGAAGGCGTTGAGTTAGCTGAATGGTATGCCTCAGCTGAAGTTTTTGTATTTCCAAGCAAAAAAGATACATTCGGAATTGTTATTCTTGAGGCGTTGGCATCTGGTACACCAGTAGCATCATACTGGCAGCCAGGGCCGATGGAATGCATAAGATTAACTCATAATGGTATGATGAGTGACAATTTGCAATATGCTGTTGACACATGTGCCAAGTCGGTGTTTCGCGATGATGTTTATGAATCATCTAAATCTTGGACTTGGAAAGCATCTGCTGAAAATTTTATTGACTTAGTTAAAAAAAGCGTGTTATAATCTCCCTATACATAGGAGACAATATGTCAAACTTCATTGAAGTTATCAAACAATGTCAGGCTGCAGGCGGAGCTGGCTCCAAGAAAGTAATCATGGAGGCCATCGCAACTGCTGACTTTATTGCTAAAGATTTGATCAAAGAAGCTCTTGATCCATATCGCGTATTTGGCGTTAAAAAATATCCCGCGTCAACTGCTGAAGGTTCAGGCGATGAAGCAGCATATAACAGTTTCTTGGCCATGTTAGATGATCTTGCAAATAGGCGAGTCACTGGCAAAGCCGCTCAACAGCTGGTCGCCGATACGCTCGGTCTGTTTCCGAAAGATGACCAAAAGTATTTGGCACTGGTCATCGGTAAAGATCTTAAATCTGGTTTTTCTGGAGATACCGTAAACAAGGTTTTTAAAGGATTGGTACCATCTTTCGAGGTGATGCTTGCTGACAAATGTGAAAGCATCGAGGAATTTGAGAAATCAATCAGCTTCCCTTGTCAAGCAGATTTCAAATATGATGGCCAGCGCACAATCGCCTTGGTTGAAAATGGCAATGTGACCTACTATGCTCGCTCAGGAAAAGAAAGCGAACATCTCAACGGGCTATTTGATCAAGAATTAATTAAGCTTGCACAGTGGTATGGCAGTGATATCATCCTTGATGGTGAAGCATTTGCATCTGATTTTACCGAAACGATGAATGCCAAGAAAGAGGGCAATGACGCCGCAAAAGCTAATCTCAAACTTCGTGCGTTTTTTATCATGCCGCTTTCTGATTGGAAAGCGCAAAAGACACAGATCACCATGCGGCAAGCTCGAAGCTTTTTGTGTGATGGCCTTAATTTTATTAAGGCACAAAAGATTATTGTCTCAGAAGGCAGAATGGTGAATGACTATTCTGACATGATGAAATATTGCAACGAAGTAATTGATGTTCATAAGCAAGAAGGTTTGATTCTAAAAGATTTTAATGCTGTATATGAATGGGATAGAACAATGTCATGGTGCAAGGTCAAAAGGTTCTATGACGTTGATGTAAAGATTGTTGACATTTACGAAGGTAGAGCTGGTACTCGGCTCGCTGGAACTCTAGGTGGCCTAATGGTTGAAGGTGAAGATGAAAAAGGCCGTAAGATCGTCTCTAATGTTGGCAGCGGTTTTAGCGATGAGATGCGAAAAGAAATTTGGGAAAATAAAGATAAGTATATTGGCCAAACTGCGGTAGTAAAATATCAAGAAATCAGCAAGGCTAAGAATAGCGATACATGGTCATTACGATTCCCAACCTTTGAACATACGCGAGATGATAAATAAATTGATAAACTTTTTAAACACATAAAATATAAAGAGAATTATTATGTCAAAAAACACAAGAATTCTTTTGACCACAAAAAGAGAATTAACTACCCGCTCTCCGGAATTACAGGAATTTTTAGAATCTGTATACTTTAAAATTAATGAGGGCACGATTCCTCTTTGGGACTCATACGGAAAAAATTCTTGGACATTATTGGCCGGAAATTACGATACTGATTCCGATAATGGGTGGTCGGCGCAAATCACATTTGACATTGTTTCTGGTGTAATCTATGAAATTGATGCTATTACGTATGAGCCACTTTCAAATATTCCGCCATATTTGAGTAATATCGGAACGATTCTTCCATCCGCTTGGATCTGGAGAAATTTGGCTTTTGTGAAAAGCGTCGAAAAAGAAGCTGATTTCAGAAATATGCAAGAAGCATTTTTTGTCGCTTTCGATGATGTGCCATATTTAACTGTCACTAAAGAAAAAGCTTTGGAATGGGTAAAATTTCTCGCAATTAGAAATTGGAAATAATCAATTTTTAATTTCACAAAATTAATTTTCTTTTCAATAAGGGATTCAATAAATGCATTCATCAATTTTGACATCATTCGCGTGGCCAGGTGAACCTGAAGAAGCGAGTATTAAATTACGCTTAGTGCAGCGCTTGGCCACATACCATGAAGTCATGACATATGGCAAATATGAATTGGTGCATGGCAGAATTTTATTGGTTGGAGATACCCCATCACCAAGCAGGCCTGACGACGTAAATTATCATTTTACGCCATTTTTCTCGATGCATAATTCTTCGCGCTGGCTTAATAAGCAACTTGAAAAATATCAAATTGATGAAAGTCGTTTAGCGTGGTTAAATTCAACTAGGTTTGATGGCACCCCAGAAGATGTTCGAATTATTTCATTATTGAACCCAAGCAGGATTATTGCCTTAGGCGGCGCAGCTAGCAAATGGTTAGGTAATATTCAACATGAGGTTGTTGGACATCCTCAACATCAGAAACGCTTTTTGTCTACGCAAGAATATCCATTAATGCAACTGCTTGGTGGAAAATTAATTGAGGAGCAGGCGTAAATGGCAATTTGCATCTATGATAACTTTGTTACGTTGAAGCGCGAACTATGGGAAAACGGAAAGCTCATTCTTGATATTTCACAGGAGTTTATGCAGAATATCAAAAATGAATGTGAAATTTGTTTCGGTCTGCGCGTTGATCGGCAGTTTAAGGCTGGAGCAATTTATGGAGATGCAGCTGCAATTGAAGTGCGTTATTATTATACTCCTGACTATTACGAACACCTAAAATAAATTTGTAGATTGAATAATTTATGGGACCCATTGGGTCCCTTTTTATTTTTAGCATAAGTAATTGAATTCTTTTATTTTACTTGACATAGTAAATATACATGAAGTAACTTAACTGAGTATGAAATATGCCATTTTTGACGCCAGGCGATTGGGAAAAAACAAGATTCCAGCGCCTAACTTTAGAGACAGCTGATACAATAATTCCACTCTATGACGCGGACGTATGGCAACATTTTCCACAACAAAGATGGCTTTTTAATAAGCTCACTTTATCTGCAGAACTCGGGTATGATGTAGCTCCACATGGCATAATGCCAAATAAATATCCAGCCTTCAGCAAGCCAATTTTAAGCTTACAAGAAACCACCGTTAATTATGACGTGTGGACATCAGAGAAAGATGTAAGATTCCAATCTGGATATTTTTGGATGCCATTTTTCGAAGGAGAACATCTATCAACTGATGTTTTGGTGCATGATAATCATATTATCTGGTCATGTTCAGCTATAGGCACACCAATCGGCGATGGCAGAATTTCTGAGTGGACGATAGACACTGATATTAAATTGCCAAAGGCAATTAAAGAATTCGTCAAACATAAAATTTATATGAGCTATAATGGCGCTTTAAATTTTGAAACAATAGGCGGAAATATTATTTCTGTTCATTCACGCTTCACCACGCAATGGTTTGATTTTTATGACCCAAGATTTTTGGGAGCGCTGATCACTTTATACCGAGATAAAAACCCACTGCCTGCTACGAAATTGAAACCGGGACTTTGCGGCACTTCAAAATGTTTTTGGGGAAAGACGCAGCAGGGAACTGAAGATGAAACAGTTGGTATGAAAGTAGACACTCGCGTTAAGAATAATCTTTGCAGCAACAAAGAATGGTATAAGCTAGGATATAGCAACGAAAGAGTTGTCAAAAAAGAAGTTTAATAAAATTGCCCAGTAGTACAATATGTGAGAGAAAGCGGACTCTCCTTTGATGTTGAATTTATTTCAACATTCGTTCGTTTTAACTCTTTTCATGAAAGCAATAATAACATATCATGAAATCATATTGTTGGTGTAATTATGGAAACTTCAATCACATGTGGTAGTTGGAAATTAACTCGAAAAATAAGTCAAGGCGAAAGAGAAAATGTTCGCGCTGGTTTATTTCAGGTTTTATTAATAGATTCACCGCAATTACAAACTCAGCTTCTTTCATGCAAAATAGTTGCAAATCGTCTTGGTCATCGTCTTAGAATATTTTTAAATCATTCAAGAATTGTTCGTCTTAATCAACAAGATGAATTACAACTTTCGTGGATCAATGCCGTGAATGATGATCTGATGTTGCAGGACGATTTGTCATTTGAGGAATTTTCAAAAATATATCGAAAAGTAGACATTATTGTAGAAGCAGTTGGAAATAAATTAACGGCGCCTGAACTTGAATTCGGATTATTTTCTTTGTGGAAAAACACCGGAGGCAGAGGAGGTTTTCTGGGAGGAAAAGGCGCTTGGCTGTCTGAAGAAGAACAGGTCAAAATGTTTCCAGATCCTGAACTTGATGAGAAGAAATTATGGAAAAGATTTATCTCTCGTAAATAACATTAGTATATTGTTTGTAATTTTTAAACGGTTGATATATAATTACATCATCTTGCAAATATTGATGTATTAAAAATATGCGGGCTGTTCCCTGCGGATGACTGTAAATCATTTGCCATAATATGCAGGGTGGCTGGTGATTAGGTTCAATTCCTTCAGTCCGCACCATTATTGAAAAACGAGGGTGCCACGCCTATGTCCACTAATCCCTATGTGGTTATGCGCAACATGGCGAAAAATGATTGGAAAGGTCAAGCGAGTCCAATCATCCCCTGTCTAGCGAGCGGGATCGTCGTCCTGATACAGACAATATGGGATCAGTTTAGGGACTGAGACCATATTGAAGTATACTCGCGATCTGAATAGATATGAACAAGTGTACTTCAATATGGTGAATATAATTAGTAAAAACAGTGTACGATTTCAAAAGTTGTTGTTATAATAGACACATAAATTGAAAATCTAGATATCTGATATCTGATATCTGATAACTGAGTCCCATTGGAAGGGAGCAGCGCTAAGTTGAAAATCTGTTGGTTCGATTCCAACCAGTTATCAGTTACCTAGGTTTTAACAGAATTGATGGGTGGAGATTACGTCTCCCTTAACTGGTGGCCTGGTAATCAGGGAACTGCATGTCTGCAACAGTGGCATGAGAAATACAGGAGCAACAGTGACGTAATTGACAGATCGGAAAGACGATCTTTATATTGAAGCGTATTTTAAAATCCCGTAACTTCCTAGCAAATCCGGAATAATCTAGGAAGCAACCGGAAAAAGGGTAAAAATCGCAAGAGTGGGATATTCGGCGGTGAGAATCCGCAGAGAGTATGCTTCAATATAAATTAGCAAAAGCTGTTTACAATTGCCGCGAACTTACATTATACGTTATTTTGGTCGGTAGAACTGAGTCGCTCTCAGATTGAGACTAAGATACACAGTGTGTTTCCATATGGAAAATAGTGTACAAATTGGAAAACTCTTGTTATAATAGCTACATCAGTTAAACAAGTTGGAGATTGAAATGATTTACTCTCAATATCTTCAAATTGGAAAAAACGAAATGCAGCGCGGGGAAGTAGCTCAGAGCTTAACACCACGAGCAGAAAAACATATTAAACGCGCCCAAAAACGTGCCACAGCAGCTCAAGCCTTAGCAAACCTTCATGCTCTACAGCAAGCCGAAAAAAGAGCAGCATTCGACGCTAAGTACAATGATGGCCGGGCAGTCAAGATAGAGCTTACCGTAAGTGTTGGTCGGAAGTTAGAAAAACGCGAATTTATCATTGACAATTTTATTGAAGTTAGGCACAAGTTAGAAGGTATAGTTCTCGTGGATATGAGTCACCTCTCAGGTCATATTGGAGAAAAATCTACTTACGCCATTAAGAAGGATGCTATTCAATTTTATACTGGCTCTATTCCAGAGTACTTGTTTGATCTACCAAAACGGACTCGTCAGAAGCCAGAGTTTGTTGGAACAAATGATCTTAGGCGTGAAACTTTTGAGGTATAAAATTTTTAAAAAGGTGTACAACTTCAAAAGATGTTGTTATAATAGCTACATCAGTTAAACCAGTTTGGAGTTTGAAATGCTTACTATTGAAAAACTTCTGGCAAAAATCGAATTGTCAAACAATGGTTACATTTCTTACCCAACTGCTGCCGAACTTCAACTGGCGCGCCAAAACCCAGGTGTGGTAAAAATTGAAAACGGCCTGATCAGCAAAGTGTCAACCAAAATTGAATATCTTAAAACTTCAACTAAACAAGTTACTTCTAAAGTTTTAGTTAACGATTTCGATTACGAAGGCGCAATTCTTGCTCGTCAAGAATCTAAGATGATCGATTTCTAAAAATTTTGGAGATTAGAATGATAGCTTACGGAAATTGGATGGTTAGATATGCCACCGTGTATCGCAAATATCTAATTGAAGCTTGTGGATATTCTAAAGAAAAAGTAAATTCGTTCGATTTCTCTGATTTGCAAAAAGAAATAAAATCCCTTGGCGGCATCAAAGCAGACAGCTTTAAACCATACCGCAACATGCTGAATGGCGCTTGGTAAATTAAGTTGTTTCAATTATGCTGTATTGTTTTGGAAAAATCCTGTGTACACCAGGATAATGCACTCTCACTGTACTGGATGTCGACTATCAAGGTACATGAGTTAGCATACATGAAAACACCGTGACGGCGGTTCATATAAGTGTGTGCTGGTAAAAGCAAACGGCAGTAGGGTTATTGCTGTCCATAACAAGACAATACACCATAGCTGGAACAACAACATGTTTTACGTTAAAAATTAATAAAGACAATTCGGGAGATGAAAATGATCTTCAACAAAGTTCGTGAACTCAAAGACCGTGGCCTGAAAATCGGAATCACATTTTCTACATTTGATTTGTTGCACGCCGGCCATATTGCTATGTTGGCTGAAGCCAGAAATCACTGTGACTATCTGATCGCGGCCCTTCAAACTGATCCAACTATTGACCGTCCTAATACTAAAAATAAGCCGGTTCAATCAATTGTTGAACGTCAAATTCAACTTGCGGCCACCCGGTACGTCGATGAAATTGTTGTTTATCAGACCGAAAAAGATCTTGAGGACATTTTGTTGACGCTGCCAATCAATGTCAGAATTCTTGGCGTTGAGTATCTTGGCAAAGAATTCACCGGTAAGGAGATTTGTCAACAGCGTAATATTGAATTGATCTACAACAGCAGAGATCATAGCTTTAGCTCAAGCAGCCTAAGAAAGCGCGTAGCCGAATCAGAAGCCAATTCAAAGCTTGCTAAAAACAAGTAGTAATAGCTCTGCTGGTCTTAGGACTCATTTTATCTGCGCCTATAAATAGTTTACAATCACACATTTGAATGATATAATTCAAACATCTGCAAAAGATTTGAACGGAGCTTGACATGCAAATCACTCTTAAGAGCTTCATCGAAGAACAGGCTATTCTTAAAGCAATTCAGGCTGAAGGCGGTATTCTAACTGAAGAGCAGGAGTGGACAGAAGGCCAAACTGCGGATGAGTTACTCGCGGAGTTAGGTCTTGGCAACAATAACGTTTAAGCGCTCAAAGCTATTCAACAAAACATTTGAGAAAATAGAGCAGCAAGTTAAAAAGAAGTTTGCTGACTTCATCGACTGGAAAACCAAAAATCCAACACAACCATTTGGCGGCAGTGATTACGCTTTTAGCAATAGGAGTGCTCTGGCTGGATATTGGCACGCCCATTTAACCCGCGACATGAGTCTTGTTTATAGGTTTGAAAATGGAGTTTTTTATCTATACGGCATTTTCAGTCATCGTGATTTGGGCACTGGCACCCCACCAAATTTGCAAAAGCAAAAACAATCTGGTCAAAAATTTGATAATCAAACATTTGAACGACTGCTTACAGTAACTAATATGGAAAAGATTTTGTAAGAATTTATGGAGGATAGGTGCGCAGGGCGCTAACGGGACTTGAAATCCCGCCCACTTAGCGATAGGTGATAGTTCGAGTCTATTATCCTCCTCCAAACACCATGTGCCGGAGAGTTCGAATCTCACCTTCTCCGCCAAATTAAAAATTAACGCGCTTCACCATAGTGTGTTATAATTTCAAGTAAATGCCCAGATGGCGGAATCGGTAGACGCACCGTCACTGGTGCAGGCGATGTGTCGAAAGACGTGGAGGTTCGAGTCCTCTTATGGGCACCATCTAATTATACAACGTTATAAATATACTTATTATTTTACGTAATCATAAAATGATTTTCGTCAATACGTTAGACTAACATGTTTGATCAAAGGGCAAAAAATGAAACTAGCTGAACTTCTTAATACATCTAATTTTGGTCTTCTCTCTGAAGATAGGGAAGAATTTCTTCAAACAAAATTTGGCGATGCGCTTCAAGACAGAGCAAAAGAAGACGTATCACGAGATTTATCGGCTGCTGAAGTTATTACAGCCCTAAAAAAGGCAGATCCTACCGATGGCAAACATCTTCAGTTTATCGTAAGAATGTATCTCAAGAAACAGTTTAAACTGGAAGATGTCCAAAGATTGAAAACAGACATTACCAAATTTGAAAAATTTAAGTCTAAAATCGCCAATAAAGATTTGAATTCGTACAAAACCTTAAAAGAGTTGTACGCCGTGATTGAGCCATTTGGCGAAAAAGACGAACCAATTTCCGCAAAACAAGCTGCTAAGCAGATTAAAACTTCGGGCGCCGAAAAAATTATTGACGAACCCGGTTTTACTGTTGTTCGTTTAAAGGATGAAGAAGCCGCAAAATTCTACGGTAAGGGTACCAAATGGTGCACTGCTGGCGAAGAGAATAATATGTTCAACACATATAATGAACAAGGCGACATCTATGTAATTATCGCGAAAATTGATGGTAAAGAAAGAAAATTCCAATTTCATTATGAATCAAAGCAGGTTATGGATGAAACTGATTCAGAGATTTCGAGCGATGACATCAAAAAACTTAGTAAGATTCCAGGATACAATAAGTTTTTAAATATGATGATTAAAAAACATTATGGTGATTACGTGGCCTGAAATGATTAGCTGAAATTTTAGAAGACAAGTTAAATGAACTTATACAAGCTGCATTCAAACCCAGAAGAACTCGATCTACATGATGAAGCACATGAAAAAGTGCCTCATGTTATCTGTGACAAATACGGTGATAATCCAGCAGAACTGAAAAAGAGGGAAGCAGCTATTGCGAAATCTGCGGAATATTCATGCATGTACGCCAGATATGTCATTAAAGCGCCGTTCACTGCCGGTGAAGCAGCTATTTCTAAAGATACAGATTGGTCATATATGTACGCCAGATATGTCCTTAAAGGCGCATTCCCGACCGGCGAAACAGCGATTGCTAAATTTGCAGAATATTCATATATGTACGCCTATTATGTCCTCAAAGGAAGATTTCCAGCAGGCGAAGTAGAAATAGCAAAATCTGCACAATATTCATATAAGTATGCCAAAGATGTCCTTAATGGTCCATTCCCAGATGGCGAAGCAGCAATTGCAAAAGATGCACATTGGTCACATATGTATAAAACTGACGTCTTAAAAGAAAAGTAAAATGAATCTGTACAAGCTGCATGTTAATCCAGAAGAACTCGATCTACATGATGAAGCACATGAAAGTGTGCCTCACGTCTTTTGGGACAAATATTGGGACAAGCCAGCAGAACTGAAAAAGAGAGAAGCCACGATTGCTAAATCTGCAGAATATTCATACAAGTATGCCAAATACGTGTTAAATCGGCCATTCCCAGAAGGCGAAGCAGCCATTGCAAAAGATGCAAATTATTCATATGAGTACGCTAAATATGTGATTGACGGCCCATTCCCTGCAGGTGAACCAGCAATTGCTAAAGATGCACAATGTTCTCATCAGTACGCCTATAGTATCCTTAAGGGGCCATTCTCAGCCGGCGAAGCAGCTATTGCTAAAGATGCATTCTATTCATATTGGTATGCTAAAGATGTATTAAAGAAACCATTCCCGGCAGGTGAAGCGGCTATTGCAAAAGATACAAGACACGCATATACCTACGCCTATCATGTACTAAAGAAACCATTCCCGGCCGGCGAGGCAGCTATTGCAGAAGATGCAAAACTGTCATACATGTATTCAGAATATGTTCTCAAGGGGCCATTTCCAGAAGGCGAAGCAGCAATTGCGAAAGATGCGCATTACTCATATATGTACGCAAAATACGCCCTTAAAGGACCATTCCCAGCAGGTGAACCAGCAATTGCGAAAGATGCAGAATACTCGCGCAAATATAAAACAGACATCTTAAAAGAAAAGTAAAATGAATCTGTACAAGCTGCATGCAAACCCAAAAGATCTCGATCTACATGATGAAGCACATGAAAAAGCGCCTCACGTCTTTTGGGACAAATATTGGGACAAGCCAGCAGAACTGAAAAAGAGGGAAGCAGCAATTGCTAAAGATGCATTCTATTCATATAAGTATGCCAAATATGTCCTTAAAGGCCCATTCCCGGCAGGTGAACCAGCAATTGCAAAATCTGCAAAATATTCATATATGTACGCCAAACATGTCGTTAACGGGCCATTCCCAGCAGGCGAAGCAGCAATTGCAAAAGATGGATATTATTCACAGATGTACGCCTATATTATCCTTAAAGCGCCATTCCGCGCAGGTGAAGCTACAATTGCAGAAGATGGATATTATTCATATTGGTACGCAAGACATGTCCTTAACGGGCCATTCCCGGCAGGTGAAGCAGCTATTGCAAAAGACGCAGAGTATTCGTATCTTTACGCCAGAGATGTCCTCAAAGGACCATTCCCAGCAGGTGAAGCCGCGATTGCTAAAAACGCAGAATTTTCAAATAAGTATAAAAGAGAAATCTTAAAAGAAAAGTAAAACACGTTTCAGCAATACCCATCTCACCGTTTAACATCTTTTTAAGTTTAACTGCACATTTTTGTTTTAGATACATCATTCTAGTGTATAATCTATGTATAAGCAGACCAGCTGACATGCTGCTTTAACGTTGATTTTAATTTAGTTTAAAATTTCATTTTTCATTAAAAAAGTTTACAAAAATAAAATTTTGTAGTATAATACACCTTACGTTGTAATTCAATCCACCTAACGAAGGCGAGGAGACTATGGCTGACAAAACACAATTTGAAATTAGGCTTGAACTATTACAGATGTCGCGGGAGTATTTTTCAGAAGTGCACAACAACAATCTGGAATTTGCCACACGTACGCTGGAAAAATCTCTAGAGATTAACCAAGCTATTATTGACCAATGGCAAAAAATTATTTTTACGCCATACGGGTCTTCACAGATGGCTAGAGTTACCGCAACACTTTTCTCTCTTTTCAATAAATCTAATGATACTGAAAATTAAGAGGATTAACATGGGTGAAAAAAAGAGTATCCCAAACTATCTTCAGATTTTTGATAAAAAGCTCGACGCATTAAAGGAGCGAATTAAAAGAGAAATTGAAAAGCCAAAGAAGGAACGCAATAAAGAATCATTAAAACATTTTCTAGCTGATGCAAAATCTTTGAGAAAAGTCTTAAAACAGGCCAAACATGAGAATGCGGTTAAATGTCCACATTGTGATAAATGCATTTTCTGATTAGATATTAAATTTTAAATCTCTATGTCTTATCTCAAACTGATTGCTAAAATACCTCGCGTAGTCACCGTTGCGTGCTCTGGAGGCGTTGATAGCATGGTGCTAGTTGATTTTTTAAAAAGAAATCATGAAGTGCGAGTTGCACATTTCAATCACGGCACCGCTCATAGTCGAGAAGCTGAGCAGTTTGTGGCACACTACTGCTATAAGAATTCTCTAGATTTTATTCTCGGTGATCTTTCTTCTTCTCGTGATCCAAAAGAAAGTCAAGAAGAATATTGGAGACGAGAGAGATATGCGTTTTTAGATCTATTTGGCGATGTTGTGACTGCGCACCATCTAGATGATGTAGCAGAAACATGGATTTGGAGTTGTCTCCATGGTACACCATCATTAATGCCAGATAAAAGGAAAAATGTCACTCGACCATTTCTGTTGAACAGAAAACATGAATTGGAACAATGGGCAATTCAAAAGGGCGTACCATACATACAGGACGATAGCAATTATGATGTACGCTTCACGCGAAATTTTATTCGCCACCAGCTTATGCCAAACGCCATAAAAATTAATCCTGGCTTGCATACGATGCTCAAGAAAAAGCTTTTAAAAAGGCGTGATAACACTACTTAGTTTTTCAAAGTATTGTACATTCCTCTTAACATGTGGTATAATCCTACCATTGACACTGTTGGGCATTCAACATGAATAAGATTGAATTTTACATATCAGAACGTTTTGATGCTCCTCGCGTGTATGAAGTTTGTCGCGAAGAAGTTGACAAAGATGGTTACAGCGTAGAACATAGTATCCAAACTCTTAGCAGATTTAATTCACTTGACCAAGCTAAAAATTTTCTTAAGGAAGTAATTAGCTCCGCCGGTTGAACTTTTATTATTTTGATGCTAAGTCGATCTCAAAAATCAAATGAATCTTTATAAGCTGCATTCAAACCCAGAAGAACTCGATCTACATGATGAGGCACATGAAAACGTGCCTCACGTTATCTGGGACAAATATCGCACCGCTCCAGCAGAACTGAAAAAGAGGGAAGCAGCGATTGCTAAAGATGCATATTATTCATACAAGTATGCCAAATATGTGTTAAATCGGCCGTTCCCAGCCGGTGAAGCAGCAATTGCTAAATCTGCGGAATATTCATATGAGTACTCTAGACATGTGATTGACGGGCCATTCCCAGCAGGTGAAGCTGTAATTGCAAAAGATGCACGTTGGGCATATTGGTACGCCAGCGATATCCTTAACTGCGCATTCCCAGCCGGTGAAGCAGCAATTGCTAAAGATGCAGAATATTCATATATGTATGCCAGCGATATCCTTAACTGCGCATTCCCAGCCGGCGAAGCAGAGATCGCTAAATCTGCAGAATATTCACGTTGGTATGCTAAAGATGTCCTTAACGGCCCATTCCCAGCAGGCGAAGCAGCAATTGCTAAAGATCCTGATTTATGGCGTGACTACAAAACTAAAATTTTAAAAGAAAATAGTTTACAAACACACACTGCTGTTGTATAATTCTTCTATGCTATCTTAAAGGAAAGTTTCAATCATGAAAATCCCTGTATACGTTATCATGGAAGAAGATCGTGGTTGCGGACCATCCGCGGTTGCAGTTTTCTTTTCTAAAGAAAAGGCAGAAGCATATCTGGTTGAGGAACAAATTCAATATACTTGCTGGGTAGCAGAATCATATTTGCACGACGCCAAAGAAGACGCTTAATTTGTAATAAGCGAAAAACAGTTTACAGACGAAAAAGATTGTTGTATAATTGTTTCATACTTCATATTACGGAATACCATAATTATGGAAAGTGATAAGACTCTAAACATCGAAAATGATATTCGATTAGAAATTTTATCATTTTCAGCGATTGCTGAAAAATACAGCGTTACTATTTATGATGTAGTTGATGTTTGGCTTGCTATGTGTGAAAGCGAACATGAGCAGAACATTAATAATTAATTGATTAATTTTAAAGAAAAGTAAAAACGATATATAATATATAGAAGTTGCTTTGGGGGCCCATAGCTCAGTTGGTACAGAGCAGTCGACTCATAATCGATTGGTCGCTGGTTCGAATCCAGCTGGGCCCACCAAAGCAACTTGTTAATCTTTGCAAAATAGATGAAGAGCGATCAAGGAAATAAATCATGCTAGTAAAAATTGGTGGGTATAAAAATTGGATTGGACCATATCAGCTTGCTGACTTGCTTAAACATGTTGGCGTAAGCGAAGATACGTGTTTTAAAATTGGTTCATGGCTTGCAGATAAAACGCCATTAACAAACATCTGCGAATTTATCCATTCATATCGAAAGAGAAAACTTGTAGTAAAGATCCACAAATATGACACGTGGAATATGGATAATACGCTGGCGCATATTATTCTTCCGATGTTAATTCAGTTAAAGGAAACCAAACATGGTGCCCCTATTGTTGATGACGAAGATGTGCCAGAAGAATTGCGTAGCACCTCGGCACCGCCAAAAGAAAATGAGTATGATGTCGATGGGAATCATTTTAAGCGCTGGGATTGGGTAATGGATGAAATGATTTTTGCATTTGAACATGAACTTGATGATGATTGGGAAAATAAATTTTGGAAAGTTGAACCAGAAATTGACTTTGCTGCGAGCGATGAGAAAAAGTTCGGCGAAGGCGAAAATTCAGTACGTGAAATAGTGTGGAAAAACAAAGGTGAATGCGACTGGGATGGCAGAAAAGCCGTTCAAGATAGAATTGATAATGGTTTTAGATTATTCGGAAAATACTATCAAGCGTTGTGGGATTAACTTAATATCACTCCTGTAAAATAAAATAAGCCCAATCAAGTTTATATAAATAATAAAATTAAAAACTTGATTGAGCTTAAAATGTTTTCTGCTATAACAAAAATAATCTTATTAATAGTTCTCTTGCTTTGTCCTATTGGCACCATAAGTGCTGAATCGGTGGGTGTCATACACAATTTTAAAATTATTAGAATAATTGATGGTGACACTGTTGTTATTTCTGCGCCATTTTTACCATCACCGCTCAAACCAGAATTATCACTTAGAGTTTATGGGGTTGATACTCCAGAAAAAGGATTTCGCGGCGCTTGTGATTTAGAAAAAGATCTTGGCTTAAAAGCAACTGAGTTCACGAAGAAACAACTTGAAAGCGCAAAAAAGATAAAAATTTTGCTACTCGATTGGGACAAATACGGTGGCAGAATTTTAGGCGACGTGATTTATGATAACAAAAGTTTAAGAGCTGAGCTCATAAAGAATGGATTTGCGCGAGAATATTTTGGCGACAAAAAGAAAAGTTGGTGCGATTGATTGTATTGGAATTAAAATGAAATTGTTTCAGCTATATGAAAATGCAGATATTGAGAACGTTGCTGGTACCGCCAAAGATATTGCACAAATACTTCAGAATGAATGTTCTATCGCCGTGGATGCTTATGCTCGCACGCATAAGGTATTATACCGAGGAATTAAAAGCGTAGGCGCCAGTGCAGCGCCTTTCATCTCAGCCTCAATACTAACTGAACGCCAGCCATTGTACCTGCCATTGGAACTTCATAATGCGGTAAATGAGGCGATGCTTGAATTGGGTTTAAAGGCGCACCGAGGCAATTCAATATTCTGCACAACTCGACTTTCAATTGCAGCTAACTGGGGTCAAACATATGTAGTATTTCCGGTCGACGGTTGGGTTGGAACTGTTTTTGATAAAGTTGTGGATGGATATGTAGTTGATGAAATCCTAGATGACGCCGCGTGGATTATGAAATCCGCTGATGATCATGATATTAAGATCCAAAAGCTTGCTGCAAAATTATCAGAGTTAGAGCCATATTCTTTTAAATCAGCTGAAGCGTTACAATTGATTTTGAAAGAAAGATATGTTGACATTCTGATAACCGGCAATAAGTATTATGCATTGATTTTTGAAAAGAATTCTCCTGAAGATAATTTAACTAATCAGGTATTGAAAATTTTAGGAATCTAAGATGGATGACAACTCTCCCCCAAGACTCGCCTTCACCGTTACTGCTGGTCGCGTTGATCACTATAATGATGTTGCTGAATACTTAGTGCAGCAACAAATTCAACAAGCTTATCAAGATGGTTGGTCTCCATCCGAAGAACAGGTGAGAATATTTAGAAGTAAAGTAATAAGTTTGGCAGTTATTAGACATGATGTTGAAGCAGCTGCAAAATTGAAATTAAAGCCAAGACAACTTTTACTTGAAAAACGTAATAAATAAATTTGGTCGCAATGGCCACTCTTAACTGACTTTAATCACCATGCGCTTAGTCAGTGCGCAGCAATAAAAGGAGATCATGTGATGTATCATGAAAAATTTGTCGCAGCTATTAAGGTTGATGGTAAAATTCTTAAGGAATTTAAGGACACTGTCTTTATTCCCTTCGGAAAAGAATATTCAATTTTATTAAAAAATTTAAATTCAGTTAAAGCAATTGCTACTGTGTCTATTGATGGAACAGACGCCCTATCTACATTATTCGTGATGATAGAACCATACGGTTCTATAGAACTTGAAAGATTCGTTAATCAAGAAAATTTAGAATCAGGCAATAAATTCAAATTCATCGAACGTACTTCAAAAATCGAAAATCATCGCGGCATTAAAGTTGAAGATGGTTTAATTCGCATAGAGTTTCAGTTTGAAAATAAATTAACACATTTGCACTATAATCCTAACATTTGGTGTCAAACGCCTTACATAATCAACGGCGCGCCTTATTACCCCGCCGCAGCAGGTACAGCCGCACCATGTCCTATAGAATATAAAACGCATTCATGGGGCTCAGCCCCTATTAGCGGATCTTTTACTGGTCCTAACCTTAACGTTATGCCATGTTCATATTCTGTCAACACCGCAGAAAATACAGTTGCAAACACGACTGGAATAACCGTGCAAGGTTCAGAAAGCAATCAAACATTTAAAATGGCGCCAGCAATAAACGTAACAGAGGAAAAGCATGTTATGATTTTACGTTTACAAGGCCAATTGCAAGAATCTGGAGAACAAGTAACGCAGGCGATTACTGTAAAAAGCCGTGCACCATGTAAAATCTGTGGCACCAAAAATAAATCTGGTTCTAAGTTCTGCTGCGAATGTGGAACTGCTATAACACAATCATGAAATAATTATTGTCTCCATGATTAGGGCTGCTACGCAGCCCTTTTTATTTAACCTCTCCCATTTTGAAAATAATATTTTTTATTATCAAAATAGTATAAATAAAATAAACAAAGGAGAGAACCATGTTATCGCCGATTTATAGAGAATCACTCAGTGATGTTACTAAGACCGCGTTTAGATTGAAAGATAAAGATATGATTGTTGAAGAAATCTTGAGGCTTTGCGAATATATGAGCGAAGTCGATCCAAAATCAAAACAATTTAGAGCAGAAGTCGTTAAGTTGCTTTTATCAATCGCGGTTTATGACAGCTTTCACGGCGGACACGCGGTAGCTTTGGTTGCTGATCTCATAAATTTATGAGAGGTAAAAATGTTATTAGAGCAGATTACTTCAAAATATAAAAAATACGCCTCGTTTGGTGGAAAAATTTTAATTTTAGGATATGGCAGTGTTGGTCAAGCTATATTGCCTTTGATACTTCGACATATTAATGTGCCTCCGGAAAACATAACTGTTCTCGAAAAAGATGATCACCAAAAGCTTTTTACGAAAAGACATGCCGGCACCAAAATAAAATATGTAAGAACTGAAATTCTTCCATCAAATTATCAAACTGAACTTTCAAAATATGTGGAACCTGGTGGCTTGATAGTTAACTGCAGCTTAAACATCGACGCCCTCGCACTTCTAATCTGGTGTATGAAAACCGGCGTTATGCAGATAGACACCTCACTCGAAAGGTGGGGCCATCAACCAGATGAAACAATTCCTGTTCTCAAAGAAAGAACGTTGTTTAACACTCATCAGAAAATCAGAAAAGCGCTAGGAAATTTTGTTGCAGGCCCGACATGTTGTGTTACGCATGGCGCCAACCCAGGTTATGTTTCACATCTAACCAAGCGCGCTTTAATTGATCTTGCAAATTCTAAAAAGTTAAAAATAAAAATGCCAATATCCCAAGAAGATTGGGCACAGCTCATGAAAAGACTTGGCGTCAAAGTTATACATGTTGCTGAAAGGGATACGCAAATAATAGATGAGCCAAAACGTAAAAATGAGTTTGTGAATACGTGGTCATGTGAAGGTTTTTGGGCAGAAGGCCGAGCACCGGCCGAAATGGGTTGGGGAACTCATGAAGATAAACATCCCGAAAATGGAAAATCGCAAGGAAGCGCCGCCTACCTATTCCAGCCTGGAGTCACTGTGCTGGTTAAATCATGGGTTCCATTGGGTGGCCAGTATAATGGCTTTTGTATTCAACATTCAGAAGCGATTACTTTGAGCGACTATTTTACGACTGAAGATAAAACCTTTAGACCATCTGTGTATTATGTATATCAGCCAAGCGACGCCGCAATAACATCTGTTCACGAGCTGCGTGGGCGCGAATTAGATTTGCAAGATAAATTAAGAATCGCAAAAGATGAAATCATTTCAGGCGTTGATGAGCTTGGTGTATTATTGCTTGGCGATGATTTCTGTTGGTGGCATGGCTCTCAGTTGGATATTGACGGTGCTCGCAAATTAATTCCAGGCGAAAATGCAACTTCAGTGCAAGTTGCCGGTTCAATGTTAGGCGCAATTGTTTGGATGATTGAAAATCCAAATAAAGGATATATAGAGCCAGAACGATTGCCATTTGAGAAAATTTTAGAAGTTGGCGACCAATACTGGCAACCATTAGTTTCTGTTGGAGGAAAATGGACGCCAAATCAAGACGTTAACAGTCTTTTCTATCATGAATATAATCATCGCAATCCATGTTGTTTTTCTAATTTTAGAGTGTGGACTTAATTGCGCTGCACTAAACGATTAGTTTTTGTTATTATTCATGCAAGTGCGCGCATAAATAATTACTGACTTATCACAATTAAAAGAAGGAACTATCGTGAAATTATCAGAAATTAAATCAGCTGAAAGTAAAAAGGGCACGTACGCCGCCCTCCTCGTTTCCCCAGAATCTCACGCCGCCATTATGGAATATATTAAAGAAAATAATATTCCACATAAGACAAACCCCAACGAAGAACGTAAACACGTGACACTGATTTACAGTAAAAAATATTGTCCAGACATGGTAGCTCAACCAGAAACTGTTCATGCTGCTACTATAAAAGGCCTTGAAGTGTTTAATACTCAAGATGGTAAGAGAGCCTTAGTATTATTGCTTGACGCCCCGACTGTTGTTGCTCGTCATGAGCAGTTAATGGCCGAACATCCTGCGACCTATGATTATCCAGAGTACAAGCCGCATATTACGTTATCATATGATATCGGCGATTTAGATGAAACACAGTTAGTTCCACTTGAGAAAATCGTAGAACTCAGCGATGAATATGTTGAAGAATTAAAACTCGATTGGCAAAATTCTTAATTTTAACGTTGCGGTTTATTTTGATAATATTGTTCCACCGAAAGCTTGCAAAGAATTAAAAATTATAAATATAAAAATTGTTGCACGTTTATAGGAAAATCAAAATGTTAATTAATGAATTATTGAAGCTATTGACCGAAGCTGAAGAAGGCGGGCGTAAACCAGAATTCAAATATATTGAGAAGAAAGTCAAAGATCGTCTTGATAAAGTTACTCTGGTTTTAAGTGGTTCACATTCTTCAGCTGCAACCAGGTTGGCCAGAAGATATGACCGTTTAGACAAAACCGCCAAACTTCTTAAAGAAAAGCGAGATGAGCTGAACGCAAAAGTTAAAGGATTAGGAGATTCCTTGTTTGATGCTGAAGACGAGTTGGTAACTAGAATTATTGACACGGTATCTTATACCATAACACTTTCTGCCGCCGAAAAAGCTGAATACAAGCAACCAACTAAAAAGGTTGATTTTGAAGCGGCATTTAAGGCATTGTCTGAATTGGTTCCAGAGCTTCAGCAGAAAGCTGAAGAGATCTTAAATCAATATACTGCTCTTGTTCCGCCAACAGATACGCCAACACGCTTACGTGTTAAATCTAAGACCGAGGTTACTGAAGGACTTCTGACAACAATCAAAACTGCGGTTTCTGGTTTTATTTCTAAAATTAAGAGCTGGGGAAAGAGTTATGGCAAAAAGCTTGATGATATAAAGGAAAAATTTCCAGTTTAATTTAAACTTACATTCATTCAAAATAGCACGCGATTTGCGTGCTATTTTTTTATTTGTTCTAAAATATTTAGTAAATACATTATCTTTAATATTTTAGGATTTATATAATGAAACGTAAAGCTTTATTAATAGGAATAAACAAATACACCTCAAATATAGGCAGATTGCGAGGCAGCATTAATGATGTTCAGTTGATTGAACAGTTGATTACTAAAGATTATAATTTTGCTACAGAAGATATTAAACTGTTGCTTGATGAGCAAGCAACTGCCAAGAACATCTTAGCTGGAGTTGATTGGCTGGTCTCCGGCGCAGAACCCGGTGATGTGTTGTTTATGTATTACAGTGGTCACGGCGCACAGATTTTAAATGAAGGCAATGATCTTGAGGAAGATGGTTACGATGAAATCTTATGTCCAATAGATTTTGATTGGAAAAATATGATAGTTAAAGATGATGAACTTCATGAGAGATTCAGCAAAATTCCAACTGGAGTTAATCTAACGGCATTTTTTGATTGTTGTTACAGCGGCGGCAATAATGATGGTCAGTACATTTATGACCCAACAGAATTGTTACTTGAAGGAGCGATTGCTGGCGTCAAACGTGTCTGTCAACAGAATTATGAAAAATTAAAATCAACAAAAAAGAATCAACGAAAATATGAAAGCGGCGCACTTATGATAAGCGCTTGCCGAGAAGATCAATTGGCCCATGAGGCCATGATTGGCGGACAAGTGTATGGCGTTGCTACTTCCTTTTTAACTAGCGTTTTGGTTAATAACAACTTTGATATTGATTACAAGACATTGATAGAAAAAACAACAGAACAAATTTCGGCTACTAGATTCGACCAAACCCCAGTGTTAAGTGGGCCAAAAAATCTGTTTGATAGAAAATTCTTACAATCATTTACGTAAAAATCTGCAAAAGCAGTTTACTTATAACAGCGTTGTTGATATAATAGCATGTAGACAAATTTTTACTTTGCAAACACTTACGGACTAAAATATCATGAATTGCACTGTGAACATTGAAGATGTCATCAAGTTGGCTAAACAGAAGGGTCGTGTTGTGAAAGAGTGTAATGACCCAGAGTATGCCGCTTTAGATTGTGGCCCGGCACCTGAGAATGAGCGTATGAGAATAACATCAACTGGAGCGCTATTGATGGCCGATGAAGGCAGATATTGGCAAACGTGTGGACTGCAACACATGTATGATTATATTAAATCAATGTGACGATTATATTTTGTCTAAATGTTCTAAGAGCTGTTTATAATCCCTCTCATGAGGACGCATTATGCAACAACAAAAAATGCTACCGGGATTTGCGCCTAGAATTGTTCTGACAAAACTTATGCCTACACAAGAACCGGTTTATGTGTGCACCGCAGCGAGTACTAAGCCTGCATATGGCGTAACAGCCAAGGCGGCATTTCTTAAGTGGAAGTGGAAAAATAGATTAGGGAATAAATTATGACAAAACATACAGTTGACATATTTGATAAAATTCCTCCAGATGGGAAGATTTATATAGGAACTCGACCCGACGGACTACATGTTTACGCAGATATCAGTTTAATTGCTCAGCGCGGCATAGATGAAGTGCGAGCTGAACTGGTTGAGGTTTATTGGCACAGACAAGGACTAGTTCCTCCTGGCTATTATAAAGTTAGAACACACCCATTTAATGACGACCACGTGTTGGTTAAAGCTAACTCTCATGAAGAAGCAGTTGAAAAATATCTTAAGCACCGAAAGGCAGAAGCAAATTCACGAGACAGATTGAGAAAATTAATTATATCCGGAGAAAATGGTTCTCAGGAGGCTTTAGAATGACGCAAGATGTAGATCAAGATGGAAAACCGGCGCCATTTCAACCCGGAGATCGTGTATTTGTTGGTCCAGTAAAAATGCATGCAACGGTGATCCGACAACGAATTTGTTGGGATTATCCAGAATTTTTTTGGGGTAATGTTGAATTGCAATACGATGATGGCGTTAAAGGAGTCAGCAATAGTTGGCAACTTAAAAAGGTTTAATTTTCAAAATTATGCGCTCAGATATGTCGATTACAGGAATTCAGAGAGCGCGTTGAAAGTATACTAAACAGGGGCAAAAATGCAAACAACTAAACTCAAAACAAACGAACTGATAGACGTCGCACTTCATTGGGCGGTGGCGAAGTGCCAGGGGCTGCAAATTTACAAAGACGCAATCCTCGCCGGCCAGGTTAAAGAAGGTTGGTGGATTTCGGGTCTAAGCATTGACCCGAACGATTGGCGCCCGCTTTCAACGTTCAACCCATCGGCCAACTGGGCACAAGGTGGACCGATCATCGAGCGGGAGAAGATTGCAGTGGCTTACGAGCCGTCGTTGATTTACGACGATTCGTGCCGTTGGAAGGCGCTTGCTGCAATGAGTGACAACGGTCGTGAATACGGCCCCACGCCCCTCGTCGCAGCCATGCGCTGCTATGTGGCGAGCAAGTTAGGTGATGAAATAGACATTCCTGACGATGTATGTCAATTAGGCAGCTCTTGAGAGCTCGTAATCAAGAATGAATTGACCAAATTTAATTTATTAGATGGTGCACAAAATGAATAAACGATGGACAACCGAAATTCAAGAAGATCCTGAGACTGGTGACGCTCTATTAGAGTTCCCGCCTGAATTGCTCGAGCTCGCCGGTTGGAAAGAAGGAGATACTTTATCATGGACTAATCTAGGAGATGGTTCATGGTCTCTAACAAAAAAGAAAAATAAAGAAGAATTATATGAATTTACAAGCGACGAATTTAATCGTAGCGCCGTCATTTATAAAAATGATGATGTCTATGGAGCAGTACTTTACCGCGACTGGCTAATTGTTGAAGACAGGCCATGCCCGGGTAAATCTCTCCGATATGTCGAAGATTTGGCCATAAATTGGATTGATAAAGTCGGTGCATTTAAGTAATGACCCAGCTTTAATTTATATAGCCTAAAAGTCGGGGCGTAGCTCAGCCCGGTAGAGTGCTTGCTTTGGGAGCAAGATGCCGGAGGTTCGAATCCTCTCGCCCCGACCACAAATTCATGCGTAAGTAATGCATGAAAATGTACTAAAATGCATTTTTGTGTTATAATGTGTATAATTCAAAATTGAAGGAGTATAGAGTTCATGAGCGCGGATGTAAAAATCATCAGAGAAGCCTTTGAAAAAACGTGCTTGCCGAGTTTCTCAAATCTGAATAGCCACAAGAAACCAAACGGCGAATATGTATCTCCAATTCTTGAAGATCATTGGCAGACTTTTCAAGAAGGTTGGGAAGCTGCTCTAGAACATTTATTAAATATATCGGTTTCTGCATACAGCGATACATACACCGGCGGGCCTATTAGTACTGGCGGCTTGGATCCAAGAAATAGCTTTTCAGCTGATTAATTTGTGCAATCAAATTAACATCTAAGTTTAATTTTGTGTTATAATTTAATCATAAGGAGCAAATCATGCTTGATAGTTTACTTTTAGTTTTATTGGGTGCTTTTGTCGGCTGGCATTTTCCAGAACCGTCATGGGCAAAGTTTATCAAGGCCAAAATCGTCGATTTAATCGAAAAGAGCAAATTGGAAGATTAATAGGAGTTTAATATGAGCGTCTTGCCTAAACCTGAATTGATCGAATTTGACGTAGAGAATAAACAACATAGACAAGAATTCTATTATTTTGTAATGAATGGTAAATGGCGTAAAGGCGCACCGCGGTTTAAGCCAGATGCCGCTCGCGGCTATCAGTCTGTGCCACAATTTTTGCTCGCGCAGATTGCAGAAAAATCATTGAAGGATGAATTTTTACAATCATCACCTGATGCTGATAGTGACGGTGAAGTGATGTATCATCCGGTTTAAATG
>Ga0255146_1000069_pt1 | contig 53873 bp, 44 predicted proteins | sample Atl_Cont_RepC_8h_FD_188424 | JGI IMG/M metagenome (GOLD analysis project Ga0255146, IMG submission 188424) | Freshwater microbial communities from Altamaha River, Georgia, United States - Atl_Cont_RepC_8h | ecosystem: Environmental > Aquatic > Freshwater > River | place: USA: Georgia | collected...
CTTGGGCTGAGTTACACACTACAAAGTATGAGACAAGCACATCAGTACTAGACTTCAACAAGTCTGTGCCAGAGCCATTGGATGAGAATGGTTGTGGTGATGTCAACTGGCAATACAATAACTGGGGTACTAAGTGGGGAGCTTGCGACACAGGCTACTTAGACTTCAAAGAAGGTCACATTGTTATTGGTTTTGATACAGCATGGGGTCCAGCTGACACATGGCTACACACTATGTCTGACATGTTCCCTGATCTTGAGTTCCATTGTAGATATGCTGAACCCGGCATGATGTTTGCTGGTGATATCTACGCAGGACCAAAAGGATACAGCCACGAACAGCGTTCAGATGATGACCTAACAGATGACGACCTACATCTTATGGGTGCTGAAACGTGTGTTCAATGTGAGAACTGGGAACACAAATGCACCTGTGAGTAGGGTATACTCATGTATTACTTTAATGATCGAAAGGTTTTTATGTTACAAGATTTAATTAATTTGCTTAATGCAATGAAGAAGAATAGTGATTACAAAGATGGGTGGGATAAGTTAGAGCCACTAATTGGGTTAAATGGTGTAGTGTCGTTATCGTGGCCGCAATGGCGCCTTAAGATTGTTACATTTCGTATGCCTAAAGATTGGGACGGCAGTACCGAACAGGCAGAAGAAATACGCACCATTGACAATTTGTATTGGCACAACGATCAAATCATATGGATTACCGACAAGAATAAGAATCAATACGATGAATCTACACTTGTGCGTGTAACTATTGCCGAGATCATTGACGAGTTTCTATCTGGTAAATGGACTCCACCTTGGAAATGCGGATATTGCGTCTCGCGCCACAAAGGTATGCTACAACCTAGATACTAATGCCTACACGTAAACGTAGTAATTATCATCCTGTCTGCTATGTTGTGTCCGGTAACGGGCACAATGTAGCAGTCAGTAATCAATTTGTAGCAAAAATCATCTACCAATTATGGATACAGTTAAGTGTCAGTAAAAACATCGCCACAACAGTGACTATTGACGCATACATGTCTCCTAACTCGTGGTCTACGTGGAGTCGTAGACACATCATTGCTTTATTGAATGGCACTTGGACCAAACGGCTAATCTGTAAAGCAACTGTTGCTAATGGTGAATACAAAGAACATATGTACAACACACAAATAAAAATCACAGGCGATGAATATGAATCATTTGCCAAACACACATACTCAAAACTATCCAGACCAGTAGCTCACGCATTACACAATGCATTGATGTATCCAAATATCTTGCAATTGATTCTGCGAGCGCCTACTGCACTATCTGCACGTGTTGCATTAAAGGTTGAGGGATACCTCAAATGGCAAGACGGAACAACAATTAACCATATCGATAAAGTGTGGGAGTACCTGCACTTTGAAGTCAGACGAACCGGAACATGACAGTGATCTAGGTTGGAAGCTTTTATTCTTCTGGATAAGTATGTTGATAATGCTTCTTCATCGACGTATCTTTGATGGGAAATGAAAACTACACAATATTCAGAAGCTCTATTTCAAAAACAAGTGATTACACTGTTGACTGCTTGTGGCTACACAGTTATAGAAGTTGGTAAATCACGTGGCAAAACAAAATGTCCGTCGTGTAACAAATATCATTACTCAACTGGATGGCAAGGCAATACTGTAGGCGCACCTGATTTATACATACATAAACCAGAGTGGTTAGGCATTGCCATTGGTATAGAGCTTAAAACACCGAAAGGAGCCGTACGCAAAGAACAACAAGAACTAGCAAATAAAAGCGTGGTAACGATATGCAGAACACTAGAAGATGTAGTCAATGCTGTTACCGCGATAGACAGACGACTGAATGTAGAAAGTAAACTGGAGAAATTAAATTGGATTCTGTAATTAAATGCCCTGTAGCATTTACAAATCATGACGTATGGGTAGATACATCACAATACGACAGGATATATGTAGCAACTAAAAATGATGACAGAAACTCATTTTTAAGCGTAGATAAAGACGGTTGGTTTTTCATACCAGCATGGACTCTAAAAGAAAATGCTGAAAAGTACATTGAGTCACATGATTTAGTTGGCGTACATGAAATTATCAACATTTCCGTTACTGAGTTGTGTTTACTTGCACGTGCAGTAATGATCAATGGCGTACCTATGTTGGTATCTGGCACTAACATTGCTGAAAACATACTTAGCTCATATGCACCTACACCTACAATATATTCATGTATTACAAGTATGTGGCATTACGCTGAAATAAGTGGCGAAAAAGTTCGCACAGAGAATGGAGAACTATACGTACAGCTATCCGCATCAGTGCTGATGGCTAAACTCTACAATGACAAACCAGAACTATTTCAAGCCATTATTGATGATGAGCTTGAGGTCAAAACAATGATGTTTAAACAGTTAGTACAACAGGAAGAATATGTGTATACAGACGGCGAATTACTCAATGTAAAGAAAGGTTTAGAGACCAGCAAGGTTTTACGAAAGGAAATAGAAGATAACAATGTTTAATCCACGTGATCATTTTTTAAATCTGAAAGGTAAACAATATTTACCTGTAGCACCACGTATTGCATGGTTCCGAGAGGAACATCCAGACTGGACAATTATGACGTATGCAGTGCCCGAACTTTCGGGTACTGACTACTGTACATTTGCTGCTGAGATTCATGATGCAACAGGCCGACTGATTGCAAAAGCACATAAAACTGAGCATGAGAAACACTTTGCCGATTACAGGGAAAAAGCAGAAACTGGTGCAATTGGTCGAGCACTTGCACTGTGTGGATACGGCACGTTGTTTGCTCAAGAGTTAGAGGAACCTGTTACGCCAGCTGGTGACATACGCATAGTTGATGCACCACAGCAAGCTAAGGCCAATACGCTTACTGCTGGTAAACAGTTTGCATTTGAGTGCAAACGTATATGGGGTACAGACATCACACCATCAGATATGAAACGTGTGTTTGCACGTCTTGCTGGACATACAAACACTACAGAAGAAAACTTGAAATTGGTTATAGAGGTATTACAGGGATTCAATAAACCAGAAGAAGCAGAAGCAGTATTTTTAGCAATAGAGGAAGAAGGACTCAATGGATAAATCTAAGTTTGATATTATTGGTGACGCATATTACGATGTCGAGACAGGTGAATACGCTGGCCCAGTAGACGGCTGGCTTGGCGAGGAACTGGTATCAGAGGATGACGTGCTACTTGCTATGCAGCGTTTACTTAAATACGAGACGGAGCTTAAAGCTGAGCAACTAGCAATGCAATCTGTTGTTGATCGATGCAAGCAAATGGTCAAAGACAAAGAACGTAAAGTTCAATGGTTGCAAGCACGATACGGTGCGCAGATTGCTGACTTTGCCAAGACACAACTCGTAGGTAAAGCCAAGACATGGAAATGTCCGTGGGGTCAAGTTGCATTTCGCAATACTCAACCGACGTTTACTATTCACGATGAAGCAAGAGCTGCTCTGGTTATTCCTATAGGAACCGATGCTGTACAGATAAACTACAAGGTATACAAAAGCAAAATACCAAAAGAGGTTCAACTTACGCTTGTTGAGCAGTATCCTGACATATTTTCTGTGACAGAAGCCACAGAGAATGTATCTATCAAAGCATTGACAGCAAGCGACACTGAGGAGTAAGATTGCATTGCCCCTGAAACTATATCAACACAGGGGTAAACAACTACCAAATAGGGACCACGGCATAAACACCGTGGTCCTTTTGTCCCACAGAAAGAAAGAGAATGAGTGACGAATTAGTTTACATTGGCAGTATTCCAGATGCAGTAAGCGTTACTGATGTAGGTTTACAGTTTAATCACGACATTGAATATGATCAGTGGTTGCGACTGATGGCTACACTGCAACAATTAACTACAGCGTTTCAGTTTGCAATCGGAGACGCACTTAACTATGGACAAAAACGTTATGGTGAAAAGTATGCACAGGCTATGGATGCTACTGGCTGCGCTTATCAGAGCCTTGCTAACTGGAGCTGGGTTTCTAATCATGTTCCTATTAGTAACCGCGTTGCAGGTCTTAGCTGGACTCACCATCGCTTGGTTGCAAATATGGGAACGGAACAGCAGAAGCAAATCCTAGAGTCTGCAAAAGCACGTGGAATATCTGTAACAGAGTTTGAACGTGAGTTGAAAGGCGAGAAAGAAGAAGAAAAGAAACCACTTAAAACAATAGAAATACCATCAGGCTGGTCAGTTGATGATGTCAACAAGGCACTGTCTTTGATTAGTACTACACCAATACCACTACAAGAAATATATGACGCAGGTCTTACTAAGTTATCTGAAGATGATGACGTTCAACGAGTAAGGTATTGCGATCAATGTCCATATAACCAATAAGGAATTCCAATGATTACTGTATTTAACGGCAAGTCTTTTGGCTTGTCCGGTGCATCGTCGTCTGGCTTTGTGCAGATTGACAGACTCCTTGTCAATCACATTGCAAGCTTTACACCGTCTGGATTCATAACATTCATGGCTTTGGTTATGCATGTTGATAATGAGGGATACTGCTGGCCTAGCATTAAACGTTTATGTGAATGCACAGGCTTGTCGGAGACAACAGTAAAGACTGCACTACATCACCTGTCATCAATGAAAATCAATGACTGTCGATTGCTGGAAATCAATGGCAGAACTTCTCCTAATGGGAGAACAACAAGTAATGGATACAAACTGTTTCCAGATTCTGTACAGCACTCTGAAGATGTAAAGGTACAAGCAGTAAAGCAAGTACAGAAGGAGGTAGCTAAAGAAAATGATCCTGCATTTCCTTTAATGCAAGCATTTATGATCGAAAGATGGGGTCCATTTTCAAGCGAGAATATTACTGATAAGGATTGGAAAAATAATAGGTTAATCATTTGGCAAATGCATAAAGCTGGCGTCAAGCCGTGTGATGTTATTGAAAAAGTCAAGACACTCAAAAGCAAATGGCAATTAGAGATGATTACTGTTAGATCACTTTGGAAGCATTGGGATACATATGCTTCATCGACGTATGGGAAAGTTACAAAAACTGCAAAGATAGAGGATTGGTTTAATGACAACGACTGATAAATTACTGGCGATTCTTTCACAACTACCTAGCTCAATACCATGGACAGAGACGAGCGATACCGTGTATAGGGTTGCAGTCAAAGGTTTACCAGATGAAGATATCAAGCTTGGTATGCAACGCATTCTTACACGCACAAAATTTCGCCCTACTCCATCTGAGGTTCTACTAAACGTAGCAATAGCAAAGTATGGCGATGCGCAACCACACATGGTTACTCAGGACATATCGGAAGCAATACGTCTTGGCCTTGACCCAAATAAACTTCATCCTACAGTTGTACTAGTGTTGCGTAAGACTGGTGGATTACGTGCATGGCGAGTAGAGCCACCACTTAAAGGGCAACAACTTGCCGATGTTATTAGTGAAGTGTTATTGGTCAGATTAACGGATTACATTAATGAGCAACAGTAAGAGTCTTGGTTTTAACATAGAGATTCCATACGATGTTATGAGTGAGCAATCACTCATAGCATCTATCCTTCTCGGTGGCAATAAACTATTCAAGTCAATGCAACGCATTGATAAGTCTATGTTCTATCGTGTTGCCCACAGTTTGATATGGGATGCATATAAAGCTGTAGATGATGCCAACAAAGAAATAGACATTGTCACGATCAATGAGGAATTAGTAAAGCGTAATGCGCTAGAAGCATGTGGTGGCCTTGCATATCTGATGCAGTGTGCAGAACTGCTACCAACTACAGGTCACTGTAATAGTTATGCTGACCTTGTATGGGAATACCATAAGAGGCGTGAGATTATATTTGCATCCGAACATGCAAGTAAGCGAGCATCTACTGGTGATGAACCCACTGAAAATATAATCGCCGATTTAAATAAATCTGTTACATTCATTCAATCCGGAAAGGCTGTAGATGATTTATCTGTATTAATTTCTGACATTACAACAGAAGCTATCCACCGCACTGAAGACGCAATAGACTACAGTGTTTCTAGCGGATTTATGGACGTTGACAGTATTACTGGTGGATGGCGTGACGGTGAGTTGATAATTGTTGGTGGTCGTCCGTCGATGGGTAAGTCAAGTCTCGGTTTACAGTATGCATGGAATGCAGCTATTGCATTACGAAAGGAAGAAAAGCGTACCGGGGTTCTAATCGTTAGCGCAGAAATGTCTAAGGCTATGGTTACCGCTAGAATGCTTAGCATATACAGTGGAGTAGACAGCCAATCTATACAGTCAAAGAAACTATCTAGTTACGATAAAGACAGTCTCTCAGTTGTTGCTCGAACAGCCAAGAGCCTAACAATACAAGTAGTTGCTGATCAAACAGTTACACTACAATCGATCAGGGAAGCAGCCAACAGCATGAAGAAAACTGCCGAGGTTGGGTTGATTGTAGTTGATTATCTACAGATGATAACGATGCCAGCAAATGTCAAGTCCGAAAATAGGACTAGAGATATTGGTGTGATTAGTCGTGGACTGAAAGACATTGCCCGTGAGTTTAACTGTCCTGTGATAGCACTATCATCATTATCTCGTGCAGTGGAGCAACGACAAGACAAGCGACCAATGATGTCAGACTTGCGTGAGTCTGGTGATATTGAATCAGATGCAGACGTGATTCAGTTTATTTACAGGGCTGGATACTATGAAAAGAAACAGGCAGATGATCACATAGATGATATTGATAAAGCAGAAATCATAACGGCTAAGAACCGTAATGGTAGAACAGGCGTATCACTTCTCAACTTTGAGAGCAAATACGCCCGATTTACAGACTTTACGTTAGACGACCTGTTTCTTTAAATAGACCTTTTTTTGGTCACTATTGACGATACAGTCAAAACCAAGATTACGGGCAATATCTCTGACAGGTGCATACGATTTGCCATCACGTAAAATACACTGAATGGCCAGTGCTTCACCGTTGAGGACTGGCCCATCTTCCCAAGCCAATACAAAATCATCCCCAATGACAAGCCGAACAAAATCACGGACAGGCGCGAATGTCCTTCCGTTTTGTACCAATGCAAAAATGTGTTTGTCTCCATTGACTATCTTCCAATCTTGTCCGTTTTGAACAAGAGACCACGGTCTAATAAAGTAAATAATGTCTTTATTTCGGTTTCTGTACAACGGACGGTGAGCTACTTCATATCCATTACGACTTCCATCGTTATTACTGTTCCCCTCAATTGAATACCAAACACCCGCTTCATCTTGACCTTCTACTATTCCAATATGAAATGCGTCTTGCTTGCCATTTGGTAATGTTTTAACTAGTAAAACAAGATCACCCGGCATGGGAGCACGATGAAGTACGCCATGTTTTTTAGCCACAGCTAACCAGACATCGCAGTCTGCACTAAAGCATAAAGGCCAATCCAAACCACTCTTACTTTCCCATTCCGATGCTACACCGCTTACAAATGACGCACACCAAAAGCTTCCAATAGGAGCGTTGACCAAAGTGTTCCATCGATCAATCAATGGTCCGCAGTTACTACCAACAGGTTGTTCACTTACTCCGATGTATTTTCGTGCAATATCTACAAAGCTTTGCATTACTGACCAACTTCCTCAATAATTTTCTGAACATCTTCATTATTCAGTGGTTCAAAATTCTTTTTGTATCGACGTTTTTGTCGCGCACGTAATCGTTCAGTCCTATCCGTACTCTCAAATATAATAGGTGACGTAGGCATTCCCGGATATTTAATATCCTGCAAAGTAACATCCCCACTATCTGGAATACCTTCCCATAATCCAGCTAATCCATGCTTATTAATCATGTCAATAGCATTGGGGTAATCGTATTGATACTCCATCATTTCTTTCAACGCTGCACCACCAGACGTTTTAAGTATCTTGAGTCCAGCTACATCATCTACAAATGGACTTTGATAAGCATTTTCAATACCAATCAATCTTCCAAACATATTCATTCGTAAATTTGTAACCTTTGGATCATATTCCAAATTCAATTCTGGGGAGCGATAAATCAATTGCTCTAGTTCACGTAGGAAGTTCTGTATAGGAATAATTTCATGATCTATCGCCATTCGACTTGCACCATTTGGGTATTGTGCCAACACTTTGCGCAACAATAGTTCGTAAGGATGTCCTCGCATTGATGACAAAATTTGATCTTTATTTGCGCGTAAATATTCTAATCCCGGATGCTTTTGGAATGATGGCTTACCATCAAATTCCTGCCCAGTAATCATACTCCTCATAGTGCCATACATTGGGTTTAATCGATCAATAAAATAAAGTTTAGTCATTTCCTTAGCAATAGCTGCTGGAGGTGCCATGCCATCATTAATGTTTTGCTCAATATTTAACGCTGGAGTTACTAAAAACTTCTGCCATCCCATAATTGCTGGAGGATAGTTAATCTGTACATCACCAATAGTACGTACGCGTCCAGCAGCCCTTAAATTATTTTTATCAATGATTGGCTTCGGTTTAACAGTCCACATCATTGCATCGCCTTCGTCTTGTACTCCAGCAATGTGTGTCCAAATAGTGTCGCTTACTTGTTGCCCAGCTTTTTTAGCAATAGCAGACTTGCTTACTTGAGCAATAACCTCATTATTAATCCAGTGTAATGTAGCCAAACCAATCAATGCTGTAGAAACACGTCGTAAATATTCAGCACCCGGAGTAAATACACGGGTACCTGCTTTTGGAGTATTAAACTGCAAAGCGTCAAAGAAACGAGCTTGTGGACCAACGTCTACAACGTTGTAACCAATACCTCCATCAAATTTCTTCAATATAGGTCGCATTGCATTATTAAGCATCATTCCACTAGCTAACTGCAATGCAGCTGGAACAAGAGTAATATTCCCAACCGCCTTAAACCAGTTTGGAGCAGTGTACAACTGTGAAGCTGTGTAATACTTTTCTTGCAACTTAGGGTTTAATCCGGGATCTGTACCAGCAGGTACACCTGTAAGAGTGTTTAAAACACGGGCGTAATTCTTTTTGTACTGCGTAGCCACGTATTCCATTTGCCCTCTACTTGCATTATCCCCTAATGCAAATGCTGGCAAATTGTTATCAATATATGCAGCATATTCAAGCATCATCTTGATACGCAAAATATCTGTACTCATAACACCAGCGCGTTCAGTAGCTCCAACTAATGGGTATCGTTGAGCAATAACGCCCTTTCCAATAAATTCACTTTGTGAAAGTTGAATAGGAATATCCTCCATAGCCATTGCTGGATTTAAAGCATTCATTGCCGATGCTGCTTCATACCACTCACCATATTGTGTTGATAATCCAAGTTCATTTAAATCAGCAATTGTATATGCACGTTCAGGCATGTTAACTCCTGAGATTACAGGTTTAACATATTTTCCACCTACAGTTCGCTGATGAATAAACGGTATACCTGCACCAATCCTACTTCCCGGAGTGCCGTATTTGTCGAATAATCCCTTAATGACTCCGTGATATGCCTTGTCTCCATACGCAGTATCTTTTGAGTGGCCAAGGAAAAAGCTTGCCATTTTTTGCAATGGCGTAGTACCAAGCATTTTTTGAGCACCCGGCTTAGTAAAGTTTGGAGCAAGTCCCGCAAGCCCATAAAATTGCATCGCTGTATTTTTGGGATCCATAAATGTGACCATAAAGTTCTGAAGGAATGGTCGCGCAAAGTCTAAGCTTAATCTCTGAACAATGTTTGTAGCGTTAAGTTCAGTCCATGCACCATTTAAGAATTTATTTAAACGAGTCCGTCCCGGTATGACTCTGTATTGCAATGCACGTAATTGACCCGGACTTAAACCAAACGATGGAGTAGTTGATCCAGAACTAAACAATGTATTCCCGACACTTTCAAAATCAGCTGATGGAATAGACATGTAAACATCTTTTCCATCTACAGATATGCCAATTTGATTATTGTCAGGGTCATTCTTTAGAATTAAACGTTCTGGCTCACGCACTACAAACATTTTGTCAACAATATCTGTATAGCGCTGTTGCCTCCATTGATTAAATGCTTCTGGATCAGAATGTACATCCGGATCATATGGCTCAAGTCCATCTACTAAATTCATTTCTTCTTGCGTAAACGGATCGATGGCATCTTCAAAAATATCACCACTACTCAACCATGTACCCTTGCGAGCATTATTTACGATAGCCGATTGAGTAATGTCAATCTCAGCACCAGAATCTGGCTGCAATATCTTAGACACACGATAATCGGCGCCCATTTTTGTTCGCCACTCTTTAGGTATGATTGTTGGGTCGTTTTGCTCAGCTTCTGCTACCAACATTTTTGCTACAAAAATGTCATGTGGAACAATAGAGTTTTGAGCTAAATTGTCAAGGCGTTCATATGTTTCAGCAGAAGCGTCTGGCATGTATGCCTGTGCAGCAAGACGTATCAAATCTGATGCACTTTGTTGACGATACTCTTGAACACTTTGTAGTTGTGTAATAGTGCCGTTGTCGTCAGTAATAGACCTGTAACTACGGAATGGGTTAGATAAAAGTTGAACAGTATATGGTACTGATGGGTCAACCTCAGCTTTTGGGTCAACAATCTTCATTCGCAACGGACTAGTTATTCGATATAAGTAGATTCCTCGCTCAAGAGAAGGATCATGAAATGGAACATTACGCATAATGACCACTGATCCATCACGTAAAAAATTTGTTTTTTCTACAGGAGATAACGTATTGATATCAAACAATCCCTCCGGAACACTTCCGTTGACGGCTGCTTGATACTTCATTCGATATCCGGGTGTAGTTATTGGATATCTATTACCAAGCACATCTCCTTTAAGTAATGTCAGTGGATTACTTGGGTCAACAACTACGGGGCGAGATTGATTTAAAGCAAAATCAACGTTGTACAATCCGCCTGACCCATCTCTCATCAATAACTGTTTCTGCGTTTTAAACGAGTTAGGAACTAGCGTATACTTTTGACTCTTCCAATTGTAACGAGCAGATGACATTTCACGTTCTTGCAAATCAAGAATATGTGCAGTTGCATACAGCAATTGGCTTGCTTTCTCATTGACTGCTGGATTAGGGTCTGCTAGTTGTTTAAGAAAATTAGAATAACCAGCAACGTTATTGCGACCAAATACCACATCACGGACACGAGATAAGGCATATGCAGCACCAGTTGAACGATAGTAATTGTCTGCAAATCGCAATTCTCTACCATTCATAACTGTATCCATTATGTCAATCATCTGTAATGGATAACCCTGTGTAAAGAAATCACCGACATTGTTTCCGCGTATAGGCATTTCCATAGCTGACAATGCATCTATAGCAGTCGGTTGACCGTTGTAATCTTGCACGGATGTTGTAGCAAGTTTTAATTCGTCAGGTAAACCTTCATTGAATGCTGCAACAAGATTTGCTATTCGGTCATGCATTGTCATGTTGCGATCTGCTCGCGTAGTACGACCAGTAAAAGGCTTTGCAAAAGCATAGTACATGTCATAAGCAAACTGCTCTAACATATCCTGCCGAACAGTTGGATCATCTGTTTTGTGATCTAACGCATTATTTAATTGATCAAAAAACTGAACCAATCCCTTATACTCTGGTGCATCAACATTTAAAAGGAACTCGTTGGAAGACTCGTCATATGCAAATCGTGAGTCATACATCATTTGATCCCGGCCAATAGACATACGGAACAATCCATTATTGTAAATAAAATCACCTACTGGATTAATGGCATTATCATTCAGTCTATTTAAAAAGTCGGTTCCTTCAAGCGTAATACCGCCTTCGTCATTAATTAATCCCTGCGTCATCATGTGGTCGAGAATGTCTGCCTCTACAGATGCACGTCCAACCTTCATCATTCCACGCATATCTACGCCAGCTGCTCGCACATGCTTAAACTGATCAGCAAAATATGCGCCAATACGATCAGCAGCAGTTTCAGTTGAAGGACGATTACCTTGAAAATCTACTGATGTTCCAGTTAAAATTTTCTTTTCCAAAGCAATTTGATCAGAATAATCTGTTAAGCCAACTAGTGTTTTTTGCACTTGCGACACACGTCGATTAATGTCGTACAACACTGCAGAGAACTTACTGTTGTACTCTCCTGAGTATCCGTGTAAACGTGGCTGCACTGTTCCATCTAGGTCTGCTAACGCTTCACTGCTAACTAACATACGTACAGTAGTGTTCCTAGATAAACCTTTCTTCCCAGTGCCAACACGCAATGTCACAGGCATTTCAACTACGTAATACGAATTCTTAAGTGGAACTGACTCGTATTCTCTGGTAATGCCTTTAGAAGAAGCCTTTACAAAACGACCTTCACTTACGTCTGTGTCGCGCAGATGTAAGTGATTTGGGAAGAATCCATCTTTATCAACACCACCATCCTGCGAAACACTCACGTAAGTAATAGGTTCACCCATTGCATTGTCAACAAACGCGGTGCTGAATTTACCCTGATTAAATCTAGAGTCCATTGCAACAATCTGATCAACAACACGTCCCTGCAAACGGAATCCATATCGTTGTTGCATAGAGTCATCTTCACCAAACAATCGCAACTTTCGATTAGATCCATGAATTGGAGTAAACCAAAAATCGCGTGGATTGTATGTTCCATTGCGAACGTTATCTACAAACATTTGTGTTAACGTTTCATCTTTAAATGGAGAGTTAATCTTGCGACCATTGATTACGTGTTCGTAACCATATGTTTGACCAACGCCAGTACCAAATCCAGAATCCACCCAAATACGCACCATGTCTTTTGGAGAATACATGTGTACATATGCTCGACCCTCTAACCGACCTTTAGTTGGTATGTTTAGGCTGATGTAATCACCTTGCCGTAATTGAGGATATGAAACTGTTCGGCGCCCAGTGTTATATTTAGCAAATGGAATTGGAGATGTCCACTGCTGTTGAAATTTTCCATCTGCTGTTCTTAAGATGTCAGCAGGACTTGTACGGGCTAAACCCTTCCAAGCTGCACGTAACGGACCACCAACCTCTTGGAATATAGATGCGGCATCACGATCAATTGACATTGCAGCATTGTTTGCTATTGGTGCTTCAAAGTTAGAGATTGTTGTTAAGAAACCACTGACAAATGTTTCGTGTGCAAATGGATGCCAATCTTCTTTTAAAGATATTCCATCTACGTCAGCAAGATCAGCCCAAGCAGCTCGCAAGTCCAATGAACCAAATTTTCTTCTGTATTCACGTGCAGCTTCTAACTGAGTCATAACTGGATATAACGGATGAGTTTCATTGATGCGACTTAAAAAGTCAGCACCCATTGGTAACAATGATTCTAAAAGCCTCATCTGATTTCCATCAGAAACGCCATGGAATAAAACATGTCCAACTTCATGTGCAAGAGTTGCAGCATTTCTATCAGCACTCATATCACTAGCAATCATCATCAACTTATGTGTTGCTTTTGCTGCCTTATTCTGTAGGCTTAACGTAGCACCATAAACTTGTTGTTTTGATTTTTCAGTACCAATGTGGTCACGCATACCAACGTTAGTTAGACTCATGATCTTCTTGGTAGTAAACAACACTCGACCGCTATTTAAATAATAATCCTGTCTGCCACGAGCAATCATATATGCGCGGAAGGCATTGACCTGTTCTGGTGTTAAAGCCTTTGTTGTTGACATAAATTGAGCAAATGACAATGCTGAATTTTGAATAAATGCTTGGACGATTTGCTCTCGTGTTCCAACCGCTCGTAATCCGTTAATAATTTCAGCGCGGTGTTGTGGTTGCTGGCTCCCAAGCAACATACTCAATTTGTCGTTTGCATGGCCAAACGCAAAATTGTCGTAGAGTTTTGCTAAACCAGTAGCTAACTGATTGACCATGTTTAAATCACCAGCCAACTTTTTTGCTGGTTGCAATGCAGCATCCGACATTATCTGACGATAAATGCCTTTAATTCTGTTGATGTCATCTGCTTGCTGTTGATTCGTGTATTCAGATGTATCTATTTGGTTGTACATGTCATACAACAATTTAGCAGTGGCTGGTTTGATTGCTCTCAATTGACCTTCTGCAGGTTCAGAAAAAATACTATGTCTACCAGATGCGTTTGTTGTAAATATAACAGCTTCATTGCCAGCTTCCGACAATGCCTTTAATGTTGTAGCAATCTGGTGCGGAACATCGTTATATCCAGCTCTAAATGAAGCATATGTTCCAGTTTTGTCTATACGTGACCACTGTGTTACAAAATCATCCGGTTTAGTTATGGACAATAACTCTTTTTGAAAATCTGTTTTACCAGTAAGTTCATCTTGAATTATCATGCGTACACTAACAGCTAATTCCTTTGCAGTAAACTTTGCATCATGACGAGCAAGTCCACCAAACAATTCGCTTATTCGCCTGTTAATTTTTTTGACTACGGATTCGTCTGCAGATGTAGGTATAACCTTAAGCCCACCTTCTGTAGGTATTCCATCTCTAACAGCTCGATTTAAAGTCCTTACTGTCTCAGCACTCCATTTATTTTGTGCTGCATCCATAACACCAGAAGCTGTTAACGATACGTCACCAAGGTTTTTATTACGAACGGGTGACACAACTGTTAACGGGTTAATAGCCTGTACCTGCTTGTCACCAAACAGTTTTACTTGTTCTGACGGAACATCAGACGACGCTAACTCTAATTCACTAGTCAATACTTTTGACAGTACTTCACGCATACCAGCATAGTTGCGAGCATGCATTGCCAGTAAATTAGCTCTCTCTGCTGCATTCTGATCGTGAACAACCAATCCATCAAATCCAGTGTCACTACTAATTGCGTATGTAACAACTGATGGATTGTCATCCAGAAATTCAGGAAGCATTGGGTCAATTGCACTGCTAACAAACATAGCATCCGCAACACTAGTGTCAGGATTAATTTTTACAACGTCAGGGTTATCACGATCGATAGCCATGCCAATTTTTTCAATGTCTTGCACATTGCGTCTTTGCCCAAAGATATTGATTGAGACTTCACCATTAGCAACATCAATAGATACTTCTTGCGATTTAATTGCATCCGATAAAAATGTTAATTGCTCCTTAGCCATACGAGTTACTTGCCGTAACATGCGAACAGAGTTTTCTCCAAATGCAATTGATCTGGCAGTACCCATCTCACGTAACGGATCACTAATAAGTGAGTCATACATGTTTTGCATAATGTTTAACTGTATGGCTAAAACGTCTTGTGGCGCGTCTGCAAACTTTTCAAGTAACGGCTGCGGAACTTTAATAACAGCGTTATTAAAGTTGTTCAACGCCGTCATAAACTTATCTTGTATGCTGGATTCTTTTTGTTGGTTTTCAACCTTAGCTGAAAAAGTATTTATTGCCTTTTGTAAGATAGCAATCTGTTCTCGTTTTTCAGCTATTGGAATATTTACGTCAGCATTAATAGCGCGTATTTGATTCTGAAGAATTGTAATTTGGCCTTTATCAACTTCTTCGCTTAAATTCTGCGTTTCTGCAGCCGACCCTTCTTCACCCTGTGATACTAATTTGCCACCAGCAACATCACTGTCACCAAGAGCGGTAATAGATTTGTAAGACAGTCCAACTTGAGTATAGTAATTTTGTAACGTTTCGTATGCGTTCTCTAACTGACCTAATGCTGTTTCAAAGTTTTCATCGAGATGCACATCTCCATCCATGTAAAGCAGACTTAGTTGTTTAGAATTGCTTAAGATGTTGTCCAGATGCCTAAATGCTGCAAGGAACGTATTGCGACGTGGCTCTACCTCTGCGTCTCTTGCTTTGCCAATTGCCTGTTCATCTCCAGATTCTTCAGCTAACGCCAAAGCTTCTTTAGCAGCATCCCACCCATATAAATGTGCATACTTATCAAGTAAAGTTTTTACGTCTGAGATTTTAAACGTACTGAGTGCATTAACAACCTGCGTAAAGTTCTTGATATTGGTTAAACGCTGTACGTTTAATTTACGTAATCCAGCAATGTCATTTTCTTCTAATGCAAGTTGTGCTTTTTCTGTTTCAGTTAAATCCTCATCGCCTGTACGCCTGCCATTAACTTTATCTGCAGATACAAATTCGTCAACAACTGCATGATCCATAATTTCATCAGCAGCTTTATTTACAGCTTGCATCGACTCAACAGCAGTTATATTAGTAACTGAGTTACCATTTCGTAAAACGGTATCAACACCATTGCCAGTGTCACTTCCGTTATAAGTCGCTACGCGTTCAGCGATAGCAGGATTTTCTTCTACCTGCGCCAATAACTCAAACATAGCATTTACAATGGATTCTTTTTCCATTGCTGGTATTTCAGACCTGTCAATAACCTCGCCAATCTCACGTCCATATTTAGCCAATACAGCTAAAAAAGAAAGTTGATTTGTCTGGTCGGCTTTTCCTTCTTCAGTAAATCCTAAAAATTGACTGTTATTAACTGACTCACCAATAGCGTCAATAATAACTTTAGGTATCACTGAGTTTGCAATGTACATTCCAGATTCTTTCTGGAAAGCCTTAAATGCATCTAAATCTTTAGTTAATAAATTACGCTTATACGCTTGATCTCTGTCGCCAGCAGCGTAGTACAAGAAATCTAAACCAACATTGCGTAAGGCTTTTTCGGTTTGACCTATAGTTTCTGCTGTCTCGGCGCCTACGAGATTACGGACTTGAGTCAATGCTTGATTGTAATAGTTTTCACCACGCCAGAAATCAACCAACATTAAAGGCAGTCCAACTTCTGTTAATGCTTTACGTGATGCAGTAACGTCTGCTATTGAAGCAATAGCTCTGCCTAAACGAACCTGTGCGTCCAAATTTAATCCACTTAGACGTTTCATGTGCCACATTGTGTCAATGTGTGCTACAGCCTGTGGTGCAATACCGCGCATGTATAAGGATTCAGCCTTTGCATCACGTTCGGTAGTACTATTACGTTCCGGTGTAATTCCAAGTGACTTAATAGCTTTTCGATATGCTTCTGCTGGACCAATTTTATTATTTGACCTCAACATAATTTGATTCATGCGACGAGATATAGCACGTGTTGTCGCTGCTTCCTGTATCGATCTAGCAGAAAATAAACCAGCCTTTGGCAGAGTGTTGTTTAAATCATCAATTGTATAAAGAGTGTCTATAAATCGTGCATCACCATAAAGATTAGCAACTTGATTAAGATAGTGAATGTTTGGTGTGCCTTCCGACATTGCGTCATCATAAACTGACACTAACGCATCAATGACTGCTTCTGTATTTTGATTAGTTGCTGCCCAAATAATTAATCCACTTTTTACAGCCTGTGGCATTGAACGTGCGTCACGTACGTAAGTTTTAATGATGTCAGGCAACTGCTCAGCAGATGCTTGTTTAATTTCTTTTTGAACTGAAACTGCATTTTTTGTTGCAACAAAAATAGCAAGTTCTTCTTCATCAGTAAATGATCGCTTGTATGGCCTGAGTGTAGGAGCGTCTTCCGATGGAACAAAATCGCTCAATCGTTTATTCATTTCAGCGCGATCGTGATGTGTGTCAACAACAACCTGATCAATTGGCGCCGTGTATCCTAAACCCTCTGGATCTGACAGCAACTTCACAGTTACTAATCTTCCATCAGTTTTAATGACTACGCCTTTTTGCCCATCGTCTCCAATTTTCATTGGATCAAAATGACCAATGACAACATCACCCGCCATTAACTCAGCATCTTGAGTCACCTCACCGTTGTCATTTAAACGGTATGCCTTACTGTTTGGGGGTGTATCCAATGCAAGTGATTCTGCTATGGCATTGCGTAACGCCATAGCTTTGTCGGCATCGGGTAAGTCGGAATCTAAAATTGTATTAGCTAATTCAATTTGCTCTGGGCTTAACATAATTCGTGTTGGTACACCAATGTTATGCACGTCGAGATCAATGTAACCTTCACTTGCTTCAACGCTACGTTTTGCTTGTGCTAATGTACGTGCGTTTAATGCTTCTGGACTACTATCAATTTGCCGTGATGTTAATGGAGCCTTTGTTCTAACTCCTTGATTACGAACTGGTTGCACATATATGCTTCCATCTTGCAGTTGAAATACGCCGATAGGATCCATTACACCAAACGTGGAAATCAATCGACCATTGACGTCACGCGTAGATCCATCTTTACTTGTGTATGCAACCTTATCTGGAAAATCTACTGACTCATAAAAATCAGGAACGTCACCTAATTCCGTTTTAGTTGAGTTCATTGCTTCAAGATGACTACCAATAACAGCAGCAAGTTTAGGTGCTAATACTCCTATTTCACGCGCAACTTGCGTACTAGGTAAGACTTCTTCTGTGACATTTCCATCTACGGAATTGTAATTTTTGACAATAACTCCACCATCTGGCCTAAACCCACCAATGGTTCTAGTAGACTCACCATCTTCGGATGTCCATCTATTTGTACCAAGAGGGTTCATAACATCCGGATTAGCCGCAACAACACGCGCTAATGCTTCAGATGTGTGCAATCTATTTTTTGCCATATTGGCAGATGAGCTAATGTCTATAAGATCGCTTATATCTTGGTCACCTTTGACTATTTCGGCTGACCTAAATGTGTGACCATAACCAGTCTTATGCGAGTTATACGCAATGTATTGTGGACTGCCATCTTCACCATCTTCAATGCGAACAGCGTAAAACTTGTTACCAGTTGATTCAAGTGGTTCTTCGGCAACAGTTTCTGGTTTTGCGTTTGTGTCGGACGGCGCCTGTGATTGCTCCACTTGTTTTTGCAATTCACCAGCAATGTGTTTTTGAAGTTCCGCTATTTGTGTTTTTCTGGCTGCTGGATTAGTTGCGTATAAGTTTGGATTCACACCATGTTTTAATAATGGGCTATCATCCGGTAGCGGATTTTTATCACCCTTCTTACGCATTGACCCAATAAGTTTATTTACTTCAGCTTGCGATACTTCACCAGATTCATGATCAATACCTTTGCCTTCAGCAAGACGTATAAACATGCCTTCAATTGCATGTTGTGGCAACATACGACCCTTGGTCATTTCCTCCATAGCTGGAGTTTTCACCATGTCGTAAATTGCAGACGCAACGCGTTTTACATCATCTGGATGTGCTTCTTTATTTCCAGTAACATCGGCAAATCGTTTATTAATGTAAGTTGATCGCCAATCTCCACCGTCAACGTAATCACGAGCCATGTAATAGGCTTGAGCATTTACATCAACGCCACTCATCAAAGGCTTGCCACGCAACGTTGGCTGAATGACTGGAGCAAATTTGGCATGTGGTCTAGTTGCACCAAATGTCATTAACGTAGCCTTGGCTAAGTCAATCATTGTGGGTGCTTGATGAAGTAAGTTTCCTTCTTTATCTGTAGTTTTATCCGTTGCAGCACGATATGTTTGCGCAGCTGGTTGAAGAATATTATTCATTGCAAACATTGCGTCAGGGCCAACTGCACCTATTAATTCAGCTTTTTGTCTAGCAAGACGTTGCCCTGCTTGCGCAAATTTTCCGGGTTGTTTTGCACCGACACGAGAAAGCATTCGACTGACTTGATATAACTTTTTTGCATCTTTGTAGAATCCGGCTGTACCACCACTAAACATTGCCATAGTGGTGCCTAAATCCGAAATTCCCATAGGATCTGTTTGTTGTTTTATTGCTCTTTCTTGCTCATTTAAATCAATGACATTTCCACTTGCATCACGTGCTGTCATAGGAATTGCATTGACTACGCCTTCAATAGGAGAGCCTAAAAAACTAGTGGCTTGATTAGCAAACTCACCCTGCTCTGCGGTGCCACCTAAACCACGTACGGCTTGTCCCGGTACACCAGACGTTCCTAATGCAGATGTAGCAGATGGTAAAAACATACCAGCTGTTTTTAATTTGTTAAAACCAATCATCGATCCAGCAACTGGACGTAATGCACGTGCAAAAATATTGCCAGCAACATTCATAGTTGCCATGCCAGCACCAGCACTTAAAGAATTCACAACTGTGTCTTTAGCTGCTTGACGCCATACTTGACGTGTTAAATTTGTTTCATCACCAGTTTTCTCTCGGTACCAGTCCATAATTCCAAGAGTGTCGTATACATCGTCGGATGTTTGCGCAGACTGCCCAGACAACATTCCAAGACCACGACCAACTGTGTATTTACCTGCTTGTCCGCCCCAGACAAATGGAGCTGCAAGAATCTGCTCAGTGCCAGCGCTAGACCCATACATAGACTCAAGAAATATGTTTTCTTTGCCAGTTTTTTCTGCACCAGCGTAATACTTCTGTTCGCCTTCATCAAAGAACTTTTTAGCATCGTCAAATAATTGAAAATCAGTAGCAATTGATCCAGCGTTTGCCACTGTACGCATAGCACCAAGACCCAAACCCGCTATACCACCTGCAACGTTACTAACGTCACGCGCAATAATTGACGTAGCGCTCAATGGATTTTCTTGAGCAACTTTATTTTGCAGTATTAATCCTTGGCGGTATCTTTCTTTGCGGGCGTATTTAATATCATTTGGATCTTGATATGGTACATATTGTCTTCCGGTGACTAACTTTGCGCCATCAATTGGTTCATCACCTTCTCGCTGGACAACTTTTAATTTTTTTGCTTCAAGCAATCGACGTGAAATTAACGTCGAACCTTTCTGATATTCTTTATAGTTGATATATCCTTTATCTAAGGCATCCCGCAGGTCTGCATCCTCGGTATATATTCCGTCCGTCTTCCATTTATTGGTCGATAACTTATTAATTATCTCTGGATATTTTTTTTCACGAAATTCTTTTTTACCTTTTTCGTTTTCTTCGTCGGCTTTTGCTTGTACCCACTCTCCTAAATTGCGAGCATTTTTAGTTGTCAACTTGGGTGACTTCTCACCCATGTCTACTGCTTGCCGAAAATACCCACGATTCTTTGATGTTGTATTCACATTAGGTTTGCGCATGTATCATTATCTCACTACTTTAGTGTGCTAAGCCAATCTTCAATAGCCTTCAGTTCCTTATCTACTGCCGCTGTATTTGGTCTACCACCGGGAACTGTACTTTGTCTTGGTGTTACAAATGTATTTCTAATGTATTTTATTGCATCGTTATTTGCTGCTGTTTTTATGCCATACATTTTTGAATTGCGTTTTGTGTAATCACCAATAGTGTTAGCTGGTTCTGAAACCATAATTGAATTTAAACGCCTACTCATGTTACTTGAGCGTTGTTGATAAAACGCACGAATAATATTAATGGGTACTTTTGTAGCAGCATTAACACTATCCATTCCGAGTAGTACTTCCTCAACTTTGGCAGTAGATTTACTTAATTCTGTAGCTATAGAAGCATCAGAAGCAATTGCATCAGAAACTTCTGTTCTGATCGCATTTGAATCTGCTAATTTTTGAGCTACGGTTAATTGCTCAGGTCCCGTTTTTGCTGTTTGTGTTAATTTTGCTCGTTTATATGCTTCTGCTTGATCATATTGATCGGTTAATGTCTTAAATACTTGATCTCGATATTCAGTCATATCTTTTATTGTTGTATTTAGAGAATCAACTCTTTGTCTTCTAGCTTCTTTTACTTGTTCAATAATTGCATCATCTGGTTTTATTAATGGTGCTAGAACCGAGTTAAGACGCAATTTTTGTTCCGGCGTTAGACTTGCATAAAAATTTGTTTTAGGTGTAACGTTATCATTTTCGTCAATATTGACAGGCCATATAGATTTATCGGAACCAAGTATTAATTTTAATGACTCTTCCGCTCCCAAATGCCGACCAACTCCTACAGCAGCACTTTGTTTTAACGCTTCTTGAATTTTAGGCATTTCAGCTTCTACAAACTTACTTGTATTAAGCCCAATATTTTCTGGATGTTTAATGTATCCGGCTCGCAATACACGATCCTTACCACCGGGTACGTAAACATTCTGATTTCTCACTCCCATTTCTGGCATGTCAAAATAATTTAAACCAAGAGCGCCTAATCCATAAGATTTAGCAGCACCAGTAATGGCCTCAATATCTTCCGGTGTAGCAGCTGGCAATGGAAATTGATCTGTTCTTTGTACCTTTGACTTAGGTGCTGGAGCAACAACACCAGCAGTACCGGGAGCAGTAGTACCGGGAGCAGTAGTACCGGGAGCAGCAGTACCAGTACCAGTATTAGTACTAGTGCCAGCACTAGTACCAGTGCCTGTACCAATACCAGTATTAGTACCAGTGCCTGTACCTGTAAGCGGTAATGCGCGACTGCCTTTAAATCTAGTTATAAATTTATTAGGGTCCGAAAGTCCGGGAATAGTAGAAAGTCTTCCGGTTAACCGTGTTGGTAAATCAGCCAATTCACCATTAATAATGTCGTATTGACTAATTAATAGGTCTCTTGCTGGTCCACGAGTTGACGCAATTTTTGCTTGCAATTCTGCAAGTTGAGCCTGTTTTGCCGCGCGTTCTTTTTCTAACTCAGCCGTAATTTGATCAGCGGTAATTTCTGGTTGCCCCAGTGCTGTAGCTGTTTCTAATTTACGTACAGGTTCAGTTCTTTGTCGTTCACCAAGAAGGAAGTCATATTCACCAGCAGCTCGTTCTTCCGCAGCTCTTGCAAATTCAGCCTGTTGATCTTGTAATTTAAATTGTCGATCAGTATTTGCTTGTTGTTCTTGCTGCTGCAGATATTGCTGTCTTTCCTGATTTCTTTGTTCTTGGCCTTGCTGTAAAGCACTTAAAAAGCCAAGTAATGCAGATGCTCCTGTTTGACTTGCTTTCATATCTTATTCCTGTGACATCCAACCCGGTTGACGATATTTAGCATTAAATTCTCTTTGACGTAATCCAAAATCACGATCCGCATTACGCTGATTTATATACTGTCCACCAAGTGCTCCAAACTGACTTGCAATTGAATTAGCTTGGTTTTGAGCTGCATTTTGAGCTTCCATTTGCTGTTGCGCCTCACCCATGTACTGATTGTATAAATTGTTTGACATGTTGGAAGCATTACCAAACAAACTATTTGCACTGCCCTGATACTGATTATATGCTTGGTTGGCGTAACCTAATGCTCGCTCCATTTCCTGTGGACGATTTAACGCTTTTTGAACAGCAGCACCGGACATGGCCTGTGATATAGGATTATTATAGAAATTGTCCTGCATAATGTTGTTCGTCATACCGCCGCCAAGATTAATATTGTTACCCATTGCGTTATAACGTGCCTGTGCTTGAGCAGCCTGTCCTGTTATGTTACCCATTTGTGCTCCGGCTGCCCGTAACATCTCATTAGTAGCATCTGGATTACCAAGGCGTTCAATTTGATTCTGTACACCACGGCTGTACATATTTCCAAACTTATCAGCCTGTGCTTGATTTTGTTGACCCAAAGCATATTGTTGATTTTGTATGTTCTGATTGAATAACCGTTGTTGGGACAATTGAGCCTGATACGGATTCTTTTGCCTACCAAATAACGATCCAGCAGCTTGTCCCAAAAGTGTACTACCCAATCCAATAGCTAATTGTGGTGGCATTGTAATCCTCCTATTGTAATACGTACCATATTCCTGCTCCTGTAGAATCTACTTGTGCTACTAAAGTAACCGTCTCATACTGTGCTGCTGGCCATGCCTTAGCAGTTGCTTTACCTAATGTATCTCCACTTTGAACTGCAGCACTTACCTGATTTGTGCCACTATCTGTTTTGATTATATGTATAAATTGCCCATTAGCGTAATAAGCACGTGGCAATGTAACGACAACAGCTGCGCCTGTTGCATTTACACTAACAATTAACTGTCCTGTATCCATTGTTGTACTAGCGCTTATAGCAATAGATGTAAAATTTGCTGGCGGATATGCAGGTGGGAATGCTCCAGATGATTGAACGTCCGATTTAATTATTGTACTGTTACCCGGACCGGAGATAGTTCCGGCCTTTGGGGCTGGTGGTTGTGGCGCACCGCTTCCAAATACTGGCATTAACCCCTCCTTACTCCGGCTTCTGTTGACATAATAGATAAAGCATGAACTTCAACACGTGATGTTGCAGCAGTACCACTAAGTTGTAATTCTAGCCACGTACCACGCAATTCATTTGGCATCTGCCTAAATCCAATTGCTTTATCTTGATTTGCTTGCGTAGTGTACTGACCAGAAGCTGTCACGTTTTTGTTATTTCGTAACTGCCACGTAAACGTTGTTGCTGTCGGTGAATAATAATGAACGTTTAATTGATGTGGCCTATTCAATCCGTAATAAGCTACACCTTCAGCGTACGTTTGGCCGTACTGGCGCGTAACTATTTTCCAGTCAATTCCCTGTGTTGCACCACTGTAAGTCTGTCTGTCTGTAAATCCTTCTAATCTGTAAATTTGACCATCATGTGATCCAACATACATATCAGAGACATCATTAATAGACGTACATGACACGGCACTAGTAACATACATTTGTTGTGATGCAAACACAGGCATCTTCCATTTTACCCAACCACTAGTTCTTGAGTCGTAAATGTAGATAACACTGTTTGAATTTGCACTAGTCGCTCCAGCCACAGGAGCAAACGCATACAACCGACGTTCATGAGGCAGGAGTATGATGTCTGCGTATGCTGGTGCGGCAATGTAATTAGATGAACCAGTCGGCCCATAATCCATTGATCGAGGATTCAAAACACCCTCCAGTGGGAGACTAATAGGCTCTATCTGTGGTCCATTCATTACACTTATACCAAAACTCGTAACGTGCATTGGATGACCAATTACAGATGCAATTCCTTTAGGTGCTAATAAACCTGTGCCGGGTTCCCTAACAAATTGTTGTGCTTCAAATGACGATGCGTCAAATCCAGTAATTGGAACAATGCTATTTTCGCGATAGGCAATTAAAATTGCAGATGTATTACCTCCAGCTGCTACAACGTTTTCGGCTGAATAGGACAACAGGTTTACAATTTTTTCATTATCATCCTGTGATCCAATGGTAATAAATGCACCCTTAATTGCCATAAATGGATCTTGCACGTCAGGAATATTAGTAGTGTAAATACCATATTCGTTATTTTTATCTATTGGCCAACTTGCATATAAACCGTTGTCTTTAGATGTCCATAAGCGCTGCTTGTGATTTGCTATTGAAGATAAACCTACTGGCAGTTGATCACGTCCCGTATGGTAAAACATTCCGGGTCTACCAACATTTGTTGGATACAAAATATCCGTATCTCTAACGTCATCGTAAATAGTGTATGTCGCTGTATTAGTAGACCAAGACACGTCAAATGTAACAGCATCACTATTAACTAATGTTCCAGTAACATAATCAAATACTTTTGCATTTTGTCCTGTGTACGACGCTCCAGTGCCAATGTTTGTTGGAATCATAGCAATCAGGCGAGGCATGCCATCCGTAAATATAGTGTCACATCGCCTATACACAAGAATGTAGTCATATGTATACGCACTTGTTGAAGTACGTAAACCATCATCCGTAAAAGAAACTTTACCGCTACTGTATGCTACAGACGATTCAATATTAGGACTAAATGCACTAGATAACGTTTCAATACCTTCTCCGGGTGGAGCAACTATATTGTAAGCAGATGTCGCCCTCCATGCTGCAGGAGCAGATTTCCAACGTGTATATATGTAGGTATAACGGTTGTCTGGAGTTAATCCACCTTGTCTAACAACATCACCCAATGAGATCAATACGGAATCATTGGTAACGTCTGCAATATCTTCGTCAAATCGTAAATACACAGCTGTTACGGCATCACGCTGTGCAGCTGGTATTGGAAATAACTGAAATTCTAGAAACCGCGATTGTGGATTATATGCAGCTTGTCCGGTCCAACTTATACCTCCAGCTTCTTGTATACCTAAACTAATAGGTATTTCAACTGTACGAATGTTTTCATGCAACTCGGCACGTATACCTATAGCCCTGTCATTAGACATGTTAGGAGTGCCCGTAATAGCAAGTTTAATCAAGCGATTGGCAACGTATCCGCCGTACTTGCCTTTGATGTTAGTGTTTACCTGTGCAGCTTTAAAGCCAGCAAGACCGATATCAGTGGTTGTTGCATTGTCGTTTGCACTTGACAACATACTATATAAATACACGCCATCAACTAAAATACCGGGGTCATTATCTCTATTCCAACCACTATTAGCTAATGACACCTGTAAAGATTGAAGAGTGTCTTCAAATCCACGAAAATCAATTACGTATTCAAATTGAACCCAGTCAGCTGTAGTTTGTTTTGGAGCTGGATCTGCTGTAGCTTGAAACAATGCTATTCTGTTTGCAGTGCCGGGTGTTGTTCCACTATGTCCAGTCACAGTAATGTTAAGGTATTGTCCATTAAACGGCTTAGCATCATCGTAATTCATTAGATAAAACGACAATTTAAACAAACCATTCACTTTTGCAGTTGAACCATTTTGTGAATACGTCGGTAAACTGGACACGTTTTGCACAATGTAGTCTGTTGACTTGTCAATGTGAGCAATGTTTCCTGTTGTGCGACCATCAGCTCCTGCTGACACTGTGCCTTTTGATCCAGCCCAAGGTAAAGTTTTTATATTTACTAATTGCCCACCATTAGTACCAATAGATGGATCACCAGCTGTAGTGTTCCAGTTACTACATGTAGTAGTCGTGGCTGTGGCAAAAAGTGGATTTAAAATCCTGTTGTCACTAGGTAATGAAGATGAAAATGTGGCTTGTGCTGCGGAATCTCCATATGTGCCGGAAGTGTATGTTTTAATTTGCTTGACAATGCCAACGGCTGAAGGTTTAGTTGATGTTGGACCAGATACACTTGGCATAGATGCAGCAATAGTTCCATTAGTACGAAATAGAGAAAACGTAGATCCACTACCACCAACACCATAGATATATCTCCCATACTGCGTCATTCTGACATTTTTTCCAGACGATGGAAAAGCAAATGACAAGCCTGTTGTCTGGTCGGTAAGTTCGGTTTCTACAGAAGGTGTAACCGATGGGTCTGTAGCATACAATTTTCCATTTTTTGCGTAGATTAATTTACTTACTGTTGCAGAGCTTTTTAATGCAGTTAATTCATAAACTGGATTAGAGACATATGTATTCATGATGCCACGGAAACCATTCCTTAAAACAGGAGAGTTACCATCAATCATCATGTTTTCGATATTTTGCGCATAACCATCTTTTAATTTATTTGGCTGTATACGCGTGTCCATACCTATCCACGTAACGTCACCTAGAACGTACGATTGCTGATTATTCATTGCTCGTATAGCCATTACATGCACCCCACTCGTTTAAACTGCCGAGACAACGTTTCTGTTTTTACAGCAGTTGGAACTATAGTTTGATCTCTTTCAAATTGACCATTAGTAATATCTACAACATCATACTCTGCATTACCCGGAAGTACTTCTGATAGATTTCGCAATCTAAAAATTGGTAACGTAAACGGTAAATCGTAACGTTCAGTACTTACTGCGCAAAACGGAGAAACCTCAGTGCCATTAATTAACGGCATAACGTTTTCGTATGCGTCATTTACACAAGTCTCAACACCATATGCTCTGACTATAGATTGCGGTATTTCATAGGTGTCTACGTATGATGGAGCGTGTTCATAATTACCATTGATGATGTCTGCAACTTCATAGTCAATGTTTACAGGTGGTGTTTCAGTTAATAAATGAATTCTAAAAACAGGAAGTGTATATGGCAAGTCGTATGACCCAATAGTGTCAACGCACGGTGGTATGACTTCCCAAGCACACGTCAAATCAAAAATATTTTCATACGATGGGCATTCACAAAACGGTGGGATGTAGTAACTAACTGCAATTGTAGCTATAGCAGTTATAGTTGTTGTTAATAAATAACCCGGCTGAGATGGGTTTATATTAATAGACCCTAGTGTTGCAACACCACGTACCGTGACCGACGAGTTGTAAGTGATTTGCCCGTTTAGTGATGCACTTCCGTAAATTGGAGTAATAAAATATGTTGGATTTACAATAGAGTATTTACTATTTAGTGCAGCATTAATGCGTATAGAAATACTAACACCAAATGATGTAATTCTAAACGACAATGTTGCAACGCCACGCATTGCACATAAGGGTTCTATATTATTTTGTATTAAATATGTTGCAGTACACACTGCATAACATTCAATATGTATTTGAGCAAATTCAATTTGCAACAAACTGTCAAGAGTTGCATTGCCAATAATTAAACAGTTGGCATCATAACCAATTTCTTCATTAGGTTCTAACCTAGAACGACCATTTATTGCAGAACTTACTGGTATATCTGTTTGAACAGTTGGTGTTGTGTTTATTACAGCATAACCACTGATTGATGATGAACTACTATACGTAACTATCGAGCTGACTATTGCGTATGCGTATAAGTCAGAATTTGATGGTCGTGTGAATGACGACTGTAAAGATGCGTTACCATAGATATCACAGGTTAAAAATCGCGAATACGTTGAATCTAGTCTAGCAAATCCAGATAACTGCGTATTACTACCAATGCCACCGACACTATTAACAACAGCATATGCGGAAATAGAACTACTATTAAATTGCGTAAATGTGCTATTAACTACGGCATAACCAATTACACCAACAGAGGATGGTCGATCAATGGTTACGCTAACTGTTGATTTGCCAAGTATGTCAATTTGCACATTGACATTTGTAGGTGGTGCATTAGTTGTATATGCATATCCAGATATTTGTGCAGATACAGAATACGAACCGGGAGCACTTAACGTGGATACTCCGCGTATGTCCGCAATACTGTTGTATGCATTATCAGCAATAAGTAATCCGCGCCCATTGATTGCAGCAGTGCGTTCGAATGTGGCAGAGCTATTTACTATTCCGTATCCAGTTATGTTAGCTGCTGCATCACGCGTTATGTTTGCACTGAGATTTGCCGTGCCAGTAAGTTGTGATGATGCAGACGATAACGATGATCCACTAGCTGTAACTAATGCATACGCAGAAATAGATGATGTTGATTGCCAGTTAATGCTTGCGCTAAGCAAACCATAACTGCGAATATCAGAAGATAATAAGATGACCGCACTTGACGATGTAGTTGCAACACCACGAATATCAGAAGACCCAACGTAATTACCGCTTGACGTTACGACGCCATAACCAGTTAATGAAGAGGTGCCATTCCAGTTATATGCACCCGACATTGTGGCCACACCAAATATAGATGATGACCGTGGATTATCTATTGTTGATGTTGCTGTTAGTTGAGCATAACCACTAAGCGTTGATGTTTTATCAAGTTGTATAGATCCTTGAAGGAGTCCATATCCAGATATAGAAGTAGTTGCCGCATATGATCCATCAGCTTGTAATGTTGATTTACCAAATAGATCTGCGGTGGCAACACGTGTAATGTCTGCTTGTAATCTTGCATACCCAGAAAATGAAGATGTTGAATTAAAAATTACACTAGATGAAAGAGTGCTGACAGCTCTTATGTCTGATGTTAACTGTATTACTGGTTGCGCTTGTAATAGCGCTTTTCCAACTGTCTGACTTTCTCCTACGCGGGTAAGTGTTCCAGATAAATTACCGTACGCAGAAATAGAGCAGGTACGCGGAAAACTGACATTAGCAGAAAGGGTGCTAATGCCATTAAGGCTTGCTGATACCGCATAGTTTCCTGTTAGCGGAGCAGCAAGCCTTGCAGCAATGAAGGCTATAGTTATATAGCCAGCACTATTGAATGTAGGCACAGTATTAGTCTAACTGTACAGTAATTGCTCCAGCTGCAAATGTAATAGACTGCCCACTATTAAGTGTGACCGATCCACCAGTCAATTCGCCGTAATACAGCAGACTAGTGTCAGATGAAATCGTTGCACTTAACGTAGCGCTAGTACAAATTGCAATTCCTGTAATGCCAGCAATAGTTCCTGTGGCACTAAAAGAGATTGCGTTAATGTTTGCTAACACCGGAGTGGCAGCGTCAGCATCACCAGTAGATCCCTGCTTTTGAAAGCATTGAGATGCTGTTGCTGTAAATGCAATGCGTGATGTGTATCCAGATCCAGATGTAACCTCCGCCACTGAACTGTCAGTTAACGCGTTTGTTAATAACGCGAGATAAAGTGTTGCTCCACCAGTTGCTGTGAATGCAACACCACGTAGAGTTGAGTTTAAAACCTTTGCCTCTAAATGATTAGCGAATGCTGTATTTGCCATGTTAACCTACCTTTACAATTGGAGCTGCTGATCCACTTGTTGTTATGGTGGCGGACCAGATTACAGTCGTGTCAGATTCATTATATACATCAACTTGTGCTCCAGATGATGCATCAATTTTATTGCGTAAAATACGCAATGCGTTTCTAACCGTCCTGTCCGACGATGTAGTAGATGTCTCATTGCCTGAGCTATCTAACTTTCGAGCAAGAATACCATCTGCAATTTCAGCAACTGCCGAAGCAGATAATTCAGCGTTGGTAATAGCATCAGTTGCAATTGCATTTGCATCAATTGCTCCTGCTGCAAATGAGGTGTTACTGATAGCTGAAGAACCAACAGTTCCAATTGTCTGACTAGACGAGATTGTAGTGCCAGTCAGTGCTAATGCTGTAGTTGGAGAACCAACGTTAGCCCAATCAATGCCAGCTTCTCCACCAGTAGTAACATCAAGTTTACGACCAGCTGTAGTTGGATATAAAGATGCTTGATTTCTAAGTGTAAACCTACCAACACATGATCCAACTACACTTACAGAATCAACTGTGCCAGTAGTTATCACGCACTCAAATGATGAACCATCAGAATAAAATGTACCATCCAATGAGGTATCAATTTTTACGTGATTCAAACCAGTGACAGAATCAAAGTCAACAGTTAATGTTACTCCGGTAGTCGATTGCGTAATACTGTCATCTTTGTATACAGAAATCGCAGGTGTTCCTGCTAATGTAAAACAAGCTCCTGTAGATGGCCTAAATGTTGTAAATTTAAAATTAATAACATTGGTTGTTGCGTAGTCGCCAAGATATTTACTCATCCTACATAACCTCCCAATGGACTTGCAGCTAATCCTGCATTAATAGGATTATCTTCAGCAGAACCTACGGCTGGTGGTGATGGTCGCGTATAGCCATACATGTCGGTTGCTGGTGCGCCAGTTGCTGTACCATCGCCACTAACCACATTTGATACATATGGCATCCAGAACGGTCTATTAGGAGTATTAAATAACGTGTTAGCACTAAAACCAAGACATGCATTAACGTTTTGCAATGTGTTTAATCCTGTGGCTACATTAGATCTAGGACCTGTGTATCCAGATAACCTATTCCAATCCTCATCCATTTGACCAAGAGTGAATGCAACAAATGGAGTTGTTGCAAAAATAATATATGTATTACGCACAGTGACGGATGCAGTTGTTGATCTATAGGTAGACGTATTTATCTGAATACTATTTGTGCCACCCCATAACGTGCAATTTGTTATAGTGATTCCACTTAATGTGCCTGTGGTGCCAGCAGAGTTCATGAATACGCATCTATTTGTCTGTGCTTGCATATAACAGTTCTGCACTGTTATATCCATATTTAAATCTCCAGATGTTGGAGCTGAACCTACAATAACTAAAGTGTCCGATCTGCCAACTAAAATGCAATTTTTAATAATGTGGCTACCACTGTTGTTAGATGGAGATTCTAAACGACAACAGTTTGCACCAGTAGACACAAATACGCATCTATCAATAACGTTGAAGCGTGATGTGGCTACACGCAAAGCATATCCAGAACCACTTTCAAATCGTATGCCATAAAAATTTAAATAATTGCGAGACGATGTGTTGAGTGTGTCGGATGCTGACGGTGCTGAATCATCACCTGATGTAAATCCAGTTATCCTAACTTCACCTGCTGTACCAAATATAGCCCCATCAAAATCACCTTTGATGTACGTATTGGCAGTAGGATTTGTCATTGCTACTGTTACAGTTTCACGATAAACACCAGCTGCTATCCATAACGTGTCACCACTAGCAAAACCAGATGTTGCACCTAACGCGTACGCAATAGTAAGCCACGGAGCAGTTGTAGACGTCCCTGCATTAGCATTAGATCCTGTCGTACTAACGTAATATGTAGCCACTAATCATTACCTACAATTTGTTTACCGATAACAGCAGAAAATAGTAATACGTATTCGCGCTGAAATTCTTCTGATTGACTATTCCACCACTGATTAACAGATAAACCATCTACGCCAAAATCATGTACAACATTTCCTGCGTCATCCTGTATTGTCCCTTTTATCAACCAATCAGGGACAGGAGATGCAATGTGTTCAAACGTAACCATCATATTCATTAACTGCCACCTGTCGGATTAACTGTAACGTCTGCAGTATTTGATAATGTACCTGTCCATGCAGTAGTCGCATCATCCTCTTTATAAACAGTCATTGTGCCAGATCCGACACTAACTTTGTTTCGCATTGCGCGTAATGCGGACCGAACCGTTCTTTCGTCTGTTGTGTCAGTCCCGCTGCCACTACTATCTAAGTTGCGACTTAAAACAGCATCCGCAATTTGTACTGCGGTTGGTGGTGTTGCGCCACCAGTAAGTTCTGCAACATATGTGGCATCCGTTGCAGCAGCAGTTAATACATCATTCTGAAATGCGTGTACATCAGCAGCAATGTGATTTGAACCCGTAACGGCACATGTAGACTGTGATGTAGTTGACCGCAATAATCTCTGACCAAAACTGTTTGCAACAGTATAAGAACTAAGCAATGCATCCCAGACAGCAGACGCAGTTTGGCCAGCAGTTAAAGGCGCCGTAGTCAATGAGTATCCAGTCTTGTCATTATTTGTTGTAACAGTTACACCAGTAGTCACTGAATTGACAGCTCCTGTAACTGATCCTACACTTCCAGTTGTACTAAATGTCTGTGACGTAGCAAGAGAAAATCCAGTCTTGTCACCAACAAGTACTGAAGCACCAATATCACGAGCAGTTTGTGCTGTACCGTTAATCTGCAATACGTTCACAGCGCCAGAAGCATTAACCGATAGTGGAACACCACCTGATGCTCCTGCAGTTGCGTTTGGTAAAGCAGTCATACCCATACGCACAGAATCATCTGGATTGAATTGAACTATCTGGTATTCCAATACAACTGGAGCCATGTTTGTAGCTCCTTTTAAAATTAAAATAGCTTTATCAGTACCTGCAACAGAAAATAATCCATTTGGTACGTCAAATCTATAGATGCCCGGCATATTTGTATTATCTACAGCTACAAATCCACCGGATGAATATGCGGCCGTGGCAGACGCCAAAGTGACTAATGTAATGTTTGTACGAGCGCCACGCTCAACACAATAATCAGCAGTTAATCCAGCAGAGTTAAACAATAGGTTAGCAAGACCAGCTCCAGTTGTACTTGATGAATCCTGTATAAATATATATTCGGATCTTGACGTATTGTTAGCCTGTACAAAATGCTTAGCCATTTATCCCTCCACTTAATCCGGGATGTACTTTCATACCTCCAGTTGATGTACCAGCATCTAAAGCGACAACAATTGCTTGCATTGCAAATAATTGGTTGGTGTTTTCAGTCCATGCGCCAGCATTAGTTCTAGACGTATATTGAACATCTGCAGCATTACCCAAAATTGCAGTTTTGTCCGCATCAGCCCTAAATGTAAAATATTGAACGTTTCCCATGGCTGTCGTTGTAGACGGACGTACAACTAACCTATAATACGAACCAGCCGTCAAGGTAGGAAGCGTTGCTCCTGTAAACAAATAATTATACGCACCATGAGTTGCTTGATTCTGTTGGTCAACGTCAGCAGTGACTGACGCTAATACTGTAGTTCCGTTAGTGTCATACAATAACACGTCAAAGTTTGCAGCAACAAGGCAACCTAATCGCACACCAGATATTTGATATGTGCTACATGTACCGGTAGGCATTCTAAAATACATGCCGTATTCATCTGGAGTAGAGCCACTATTGTTATTAAGTGACGTAACCGTTTCATACGGTTGCCCATATGTTTTAGTAGATGATCTATATAAAAACGTTGGGCAGTCAACAGTATTGTCAGCATAAGAAGCCGACGTAATACCGCCACAGTAAGGAAAATTATATGATGGATACGTCGTTGTAAATCCTGTACGGATGTTTATAAAATTACTTGTATCCCATGTACCAGCTAATGGATCTGCACATATACCAAATACAGTTCCTCTGGAAATAGTAACTGCTGTTGTTAAGGTAGCAATTAAATTTTGGTTAGTTGTAATACCTGTTGTTGCATTAAAATCTTGATATGCAGTTCCAGCAGCTCCACTAAACGTTGCATCAGCCCATGTAGGCGTTGGTGATGTTGTTGGAAAACCTGTTGTAGCGTCAATATACGTTATCCCGACTCTTAAACCTGTTGCTGTATTTCCCGGTGATCCTGTTCTTGTTGTAACATGAAATCCAACGGCAGTAATTGTAATACTTTCTTCTGCCTGACATATCCACACCTGCGCATCACTTGTTCCATTAATAGCAATGTTAGCTGCAGCAGTTATTAAGCCACCTTGTGGCATGATAATGCGAGGATATAAAAAATCGACTTCTGTTAGTGCCATTTACATTGACCAGCGTTTCTTATGCCAAAACAACGCCCATGAAAATAAACCAGCAAGGCCAATGTGTACATACAATTCACTTATTTCCGCATGCGATAGTCTCAATGCACTCAATAACGATCCAGACGCAATCAAACACAAAGATAGTCGTATCCATGTTTTAATGATAAATGGCATGTGCTCAATAGGACTTTTTTCATGGCGCAATAAAGCCATAAATCCAGTTGTAGTTAAAGTTATAACCGAATGAGCAATAACATTAATCAGAACTTTGAGATCCACTTGATTTATCCTTTATTGCATATAAGTTTAATTTTGAAGCCACAGCTTCAACTCCACGTAAACCTAAAGTACCCATAAAGAATGAAAGCCCCAGCATATACTTAGGGTCTTTAATGTTTAACGGTGCAGCAATTATAGGCGTTAAATATGTAGCACTAGCAGTACCACTAATTACTGATAATACTAATGCGCCAAAATTTTGGTGGGACTGTTTGCTCACACCAACAATACTCCCAAAAAAGCCAGCTACAATTTGTTGAATATCGTCCACGGATAAACCTACTTTATTCATTTGGATCCCTCGTTGCTTCACTCACCTTAGTCACCTCTGGTAATTTTAACGAAAAAACAGGAAGCGTACTATCTTGTCTCATAAAAAAAGCAATGAGGGCTGTAGCCGTTGCTGGAATACCAGCACGAATACCCTCAATGCTTGATAGTAATAACGCACGAGTTACTGTCCCAAATGATGCTGAGTCAACTACATGTTGCGCTTTCCACGCTGCGTCAAATTCTGGAGCAGCACTTGCAGTAAAAGCGCCTAATGCAATGAGGATTAATCGACCCCATGCAACATTCATTACTTACCACCAGCGCTTATAACAGGAGGAATACTAAAAATACCATTTGGCGATTTATATGACGCATCCAATCTAGTCCATAATTGCATGCGGATTTGATCGTACCAATCACCCCAAAATGCACGGCCAACTATTGACGGATCGTCGTAATTTTTTAATGCAATTTTTCGTGCTGCATACGCTGGTAACGCTTGCATTAAAAGATCATCACTAATAAATGAGTACGTTCCACCATAAACTGTAAACGTACCACCTGTACCTCCCGTTGGAGTTATGGCAGTACCTCCTACAGTGTTTGAAATTTGAAATTGTGAAGAACTGAGAGATGTTGCTAACACATAATAAGTCGCGCCAGCGGTTATATTTGTGACAGTAGAGCTATCAAAAATTATTTCTTGGCCAGCAGTAAATGTATTTGCTCCGCTAATAGTCGCATTAGTCAACGTGACTGTTGCAGACACACTTGTCAGTGGACTAGGCAATCCTGCACCACGAACGGTAAATGCTGTATTAGTTGATGGAACCGGGTAGAAACCAATATTGTTATATCCAGCCTCATACCAATGAGTAGGTGTTCCAGACGTATATGTATACGCCAAATCATAAGAACGTAACTCATTTTCTCCGCAATGCAGAATTGCAGATGTGCCAATATGTAAAGTTATTGGCGCTACTAGTGTTGAATTACTAAAGTCATAGGTTCGCCCAGTGTGAGTAGACACAGTTAATGTTGTAGGTAAATAAACACATGTGCGACACATGTCGTAAGCTGCGTCATTAAGGTACTGAAAAATACCAGCACTATTTGTAGATGTTGTTCCACCGACTCCGTCTGGTATTTCTGCTACAACAGTATCGGCTGTTTCATTTAATAATCTTATTACTTCATTTTTTAAAGCAGCAAAATTTTTAGCCATTACTTTGCCCTTCGTCCATACGCACTAGCAAAATTATCAACCATTGATAATCTATCTAAATATTCTGCTTTAAATATTTGATATGCGTTCATATCATTCATTTGCATTGCACGAGCTTGTAACACAGCATAAACAAGACAATCGTGAGCAACTTCTGGTAAAGGGCAATCTGTAGCGTCTGTGTTTGGCAGTGCGTTACCAGCGCTGTCGTACGCCCAATTATCTCCGGGCTGTGCATAACCCTCTAAAAGTAATCCATTATTGATAGTTGCATTAGTTGCTGGATAAACACTTATATTGTTCATTCCACGCAACACAACTATTTCTGGACGTAAATCTGCTGGCTTGTTTCGCCATATATCAACATATTGATCCTGATAATCAAATACGCGAACTTTTTGATATTCACTGTTAGTGTCTAAAATTTTTATAACTTTAATTCGGTAAATATCTGGAGCACAATAATCATTTACAGAAACGGTTAAGTCCAAGTAACGACGACCAACCAGACAGTCAGTTTGCCTAGCTATCTGGTTGGCCTGTTCAATAATTAAGTAATCTAGACCAAATGGATCACGATCTGCGTCAGTGCCAAAGTAATTTCTACCTAGCATCCTTACATTTCGTTTAATTTGGCCTAGATTCATAATTAGAGATTACCTTCGCGTCCGGTCTGCAAATGCATCTGAGTAATGTTTACAGCAGCTCCAGATCGGTTTGTTGTTGCTGTAATTACCATCTTTACAAACTTTGCGTAGGACTGCAATGGCACAATGACAATGCCAGCACCTGTTGCAGCAGCAGCTGTATATACAGTAGATGCCAAAACAGTTGTAGTACTTGGCGTAAAGCCAGCAGTGTCCGATCCATGCAATGCAACTGTAAACGTATCAGCTGCCGTTACACCTGTGTGGTTTAAGCCAACACGTAAATATAACGGATTAAGAATCTGACCACGAACGTAATCTGCAGCTGTAACAGATCCATCCTGATTGTTATCCATCACTGCACCAGATACGCCGTTGGTTAATAAACCACCGTAGTTAAGGTCATTTGATGTAATTGCAGGAGAACCAGTTGTTGCTGCGGTCATAGTTGCAGCTACGGCACCATTACTGGAAGCTGTAGCAACGGCCATTACACCAGCACCTGCTGTTTGAACTGGAACGGAAAATGTAAGTTTAGCGTCTCTCATTGTTTATCTCCTTAGTTGGTCGCAATTCGTAAGCGTCCAAGTGAACGAGTGTTTGGCATCCAGAGACCCATACCCCAGTCAAACAACACATTGTGCATGATGCCGTTTTCTTTTGATTTGCCTAAATATTCAGGCTTAAATGGGCCGGACTGCCAACCCTGCACATATCCTGTTCCATAACGTACAGCGTAAATATCTGCAAAGTTAGAAGGGGCGGAAATGACAGGAGTTGTACCATCAACTTTACGACCAACAGTACGGATTTTTGCTGACTTAAACATTTCAACCGATCGGTCAAATGCATCTCGGTTAGCATCAAAACCAGTACCGGATCCTAATGCGCGAATGACAAATTCAAAACGACGCTTCGTGTCTTCATTCATGTATAAAACAATGCCTGATCCGTCAGGAGAGTTTAAGTTATCAAACAATTCCTGTAATGCTGATAAAGCACCATTAGCCTCATAAGCATTAAATGAACCAGTATTGTCTAACGATGCAGACGTTGACGCAGGTGCAACTAAACAGTCGGATGGAATGTCGTACTGTGCGCGGTTTTCCAAACGATATTTTAATCCCGGAAAACAATCTGCACTGTTACCAGCCGACGATGAAGTTGGATCATTGTTAATGAATTTATCGTTAAAATCGTAAGCAAAACCTTCCATAAAAATCTTGATCTGTGCTTCTACAGGATCAATGATGTTATTTGGCTGGTCAAGCAAACGAGAGTCAACAGTAATCTTATTGCGAATAAGATACATCTGCTCTTCGTACGACTTTGGCTTTCCCTTAACAGCATTTGGTTCGCCGTTAATTGTGGACCACGTCGGTAGCGGAATAGTTCCTGCTTCGTTCGTGTACCGTACACCAACCTGTCGTAAAGACTGTGATGTATAGAATGGGATGTCCTTAATAGCATTCCACGTCTGGTGCAAAGACATGGTGATTTCTTTTACAAGAGGATCATTTGAAAGGACAGCTTGGTCTGCGAGTGTAAGTGCACCATTGAAATCAATAGCCATTTTCTACTCCTACCGAATACCTAATAATCGTGAGATTCCGGATAAACGGTTTTGCGAATTTGTTTGTTGTGGTGGAACCATTGCATTAGCAGAGTCTCCACTTCCGATTGGCGTAGGTGCTGCTTGTTGATTATTAACCATGTCCACTAATTGTGGAACCAATGATTCAACAAGTCCTGTCACCTGTCGGTGTACGGCAGCTGCTGCATCCATCGGATTCATGCCCTGCTGAATAAGACTATCCATTACATCTTGAGCACGACTTGCGTAGGGAAATTGCTGCAATGCCTGTTCACGCTGTTGGGCCACCATATAAGAGTTCATCTGACCCACAACTTGGTCATAACGTAACTTCTGTATTTCGGCCTCGGCTTGTACGCGAGCTAACTCAGGATCCATGTAGTTCGTGTGAACTTCATTTTCCCAGCGCTCGCGTATTTGAGATTCTTGATTTTGCCTCTGCTGTTCTTCATATGCTTTTTGCACTTCAGCAGCAGATTTAAAACCACTATCTTCAAATTGCCGAATAACATCAGCCCACTTTGAGTACGCTTCCTGCGCAGCTCTGAGCTGTTTTGCTTCATCATTAACTTCTTTGAAGCGCTCATATGGCACATTTCCCGGTTGTTTTTCCGGTAATGCACTATCTAATAGATGTTTCTTAACCCGTTCTTGTATAGAACTCTGATCAAAGACACTATCTGTTTGCGGTTGATTGCTGTTGTCATTGGTGGAATCATTTAACGCCTGACTTCCACTTTCGTTAGGACTGGCGGATTCTCTAACGAAATCAACTAACGCTCCACCTACATTGCCCGTTGCCGCTGCTGGCGAATCAGCGGTTCGTGTCACCATCTCTTCGGACATTTATACTATACCTTTACTTTTTTAAAACATGCCACCCATTGGTGACGATTGCTGCGCACCCGATTGTGGCAACATCTGTTGCGGTGACGGTTGAGCTGACGGTTGTTGTGGCTGGCCACCCATCATATCCATTGGTTCCTCTGGTTCCATCATTTGTGATTTACCAAGTTCCGTCATCGCATATTCTTCATTTTGCTGTGCTTCAATACCAGCCTTTGCTGCAGCTAATGAAATATCTGCCTCTAATTTAGCCTGAATAATTGCTTGCTGTTTTTGAACTTCAAGTTGCATTTTGGCTTGTTCGACTTCTGGGTTGAACTGCTCTTGCTTTGACTGCGCTTCCATCATTGCTTGCTGTTGCATTAATTGCATCTGCTGTTGTTGCTGCATAGCCATTTTTTGCGCTTGTTGATCAAGGTGCTGATAAATGCGAGATGCGTGAGGTAGGTTAGCAAGTTCTATAAATAATCTATTTGTATCTGGATCCATTGGGTCACCAAACACACCCATCTGTCGCATCGCAGCTAATTTTTGCAATTTTTGATCTGGGCTATCATCCATAGATGATCCGGGTATATACACAATTCGATATTGTCCACCAGAACGTAACGCGTCAAATCGCATGACACCCTGTTGAATTTGATCTTGCGGTAACATCTTGCCTTGCACGTTACCGATGAATGGAACAATAGCAAACTGCTCTATTAACGACACTTCCCATTCTTTAATTTTTGCAGCACTAATCTCAATGTCGGCTCGTATAAACGAATGTTGTGTGTTATCCGAACGTTGTAATAACCTTACAGATTCAGCAGGAGTGCCAGCACTTGCTTGCCCTTGACTTACGTCATGCAATCCAGCGACATCCATCATGTCTTTTTCAAGCATCTGTAAGAGTGGGAATAAATCGGACCCTATACCCGGAGCACGTTGAATTGCTGGAGGATGTGCTCCTCGCTTGTAATTAATTCTCCTGTAAATCCTGTTCTTGTCGTCAACTGAATCACTAGTGTTGTCGTACGCATCCGCGCCTACACCACTTAAATTTTCAACAAGAATGTAGTCTTTTTGATTTTCAAACTGTTCAACCAACCTAGAATATATACGATTGTAAGTTAGTTGCAACGAACATAAATCAAATCCAAGACTATAACCATAAGGTGTACCAGATCTAGGTTGCCAACGTAATGGAATAAATGGAAACGAATCCTTCTTCTTGTATGGCCATGGACCTGCATATAACAAGCAACTATTGGTACTTACAATGTACCTACCACTTGGATACAAAGCTGTTGGTTTTTCCCAATATTCATAAACAATAGCAGCTTGCTTCTTGGTGTCAGTATTACCTAAGTGACTAGGTGATGGTGGAACCCAGCCTCGACCATTACCATTTGTGCCGTCCAAATACGTATTAATGTAACCAGCATTAGCCCCTGTTTGACCATCTGGTTTTACTAATTTACCTTCTTCACCATACTTATCTACAAACCAAGACAGTGGTTTAACAGATGCGTGAATCATCCATCTTAGATCCGCATCACGCTTAGCGGTTGGATCAAAATAAACATCAAATGCTGGAAGGATTTGTTCTACAACATCTCCCACGCGCATGCATGTATGACCAATAACTTCTGATCCTGTTGCATCCATCTGCGGGACAACTTGTTCCTGACTTGCATCCCAGAAAATTTTTAAAAAAGAAGTACCGCAAACACAAGCCCACCGAACGCGTTCCTTAGTTTGCGTTTCCCTATCAAACTTGCGATTGTAGTGATTGACAATAAAGTTAGCTTCATCAGATGCCATGAGGTCAACTGGATTTGGACTAATAGGGACAGCACTTGCATCCGGACTGCATTGCGTTAATTTTCCAACAACACCATCAATCAAAGGACGCATTTTATTAACAGTCATATACCTATTAGGCTCATGCTCATTTTGTAAACTTTCTAAGTTACGAGCATTACTGTTAATCCGAAACCACTGTCGTCCCTCGAAAAAAGCTGTAGCCATGACCCATTCAAGTTCAAGTTCCTGCCTTGATCGATAAGCTAAATCGAATTGTTGTTTAATAAATGTCGTTATGCGTTTTGCTTCATCAGGCTGTTCTTTTGGTATAACGCGCCAGTCTTTAGGTGCAAGATCTAATTTTAAATTTTCTGGATTGTCTTTTGTTGGATTTTTTAATTCAAAACTTCCGGGCATGCCAACTGCTGGCTTTTGTTCGTAAGCAGATACTTTTGGCTGCTGCTTCATTAACGTTTTTGATAATGCGCCACGCATGAGATTACTTATATCTACTGACATAATTAAATCCACCTTTCATTTGACACAAGTTTTTGTATCAAAAGCCGTTCTTCTCTGATTAATCGCAAGTTATTTACTATCCCGTATAGAAATAATGTTTGCGCAATTACACACAACGTAATTAGTACACCACAGATAGTCAGCAAAATACTCATAACCAATTGTTATTATCCTTCTTCTTCAACCATGTTGGTATATATTTTTCGGCAGATGGCATCTTATCCTCCAATTCGGGACACTTAACCGGATATTCGCGCCACATAACACCATATCTAAAACTATCAATAGCGTGGTCATTTTTAGTTCCGCTATCAATGTCTTCAGGATCGCGTGGATGTGACATTGTGTTTGCTAACTGTTTGATCAGGTTTGGGCATGCACCACGAACAATCTGTAATTTTGGTTTAGGAACCCCGTTTACAATGTCTGTTGCACTTATCCATTCTTTAACTCTTCGCCAACCAGCTTTTCTATCTTTCACGGCGCGTACAGCTGGCAATCCTCGTTTCCACCAAACCTCAACTGGATACTCACCAATACGTTCTTCAGCCTTCATCGGTGGAAATGTATTTGCCCAGTCAAATGCAACAGCTTCTAATTTTGTGTTCCACAAGCCGTCACGTACTTTTGTGTTTACTGGTGAAGCCAATTGTCGCTGTTCAAGCATTTCTAAACACTTCTCAGCTTGCTTACTACTGACTAATCCAGCCTCATACATCTCTCCAATAACGTATATATTTTCCCTATCGTCACTTGCATACAGTAGAAAACAAGCTGGTGCCCCTGTACCAAAGTCATGACTAGCCCACATGCGCCACCACGGTTGCACGTCTACATGGTCAACAACATGCCAAGGCTTTCCGTCGGAGTTATATTCTCTAAAATCAGGAAAGAATAATCCACCTACACCAACCTCGTGTTGGCATTCTCGCAAAAATGATAAGAGACCATATGTGTCAATTTCATGTTGGCATACTTCTAGTGTTTTATGTTGCCATGTTGGTGTGCCACCAGTAATCCTGTATCCCATGCGTCCGTCGTCACGTTCATACGTTGTATATTCCAGATCTTGTATAGCTGGAACAATTGGAGATTGAATACGGTCTTGTAACATATCCAAATCACCACTTAGTACTTGTGACATCACCGAGTTAGCATGAATTCTGTTTTGCACAAAAACAACAGCACAGTCTGTACTTTTGGCTGGCAAAATAGTTTGTGTGATTGTGCGTATTTTTTTATCTACACCGTTAACAGAATCATCCAGTTCATCAATGTCGTCAAGAATAATCATGTCAGGGCGCAAATGATCTAATTTAACACCACGAGCACCAGTGTCCAATCCAAATGCTAACACATTAAAACCATTAGCCGTGCGCAATTTTGACGCGCTCCAGCCTTTTGAGAAACCATATTTGTTAACGGCTCGCTCTATACCGCAACGCTCCATAGCGGTAGCAATATCTTGCACGTGTCTATCGGCCATGTCTTGTGTAGCGCACACATAAACAGCAAAACGACGCGTAGCTTTTACTGCAAGACGGCTAACAATAAGTTCCATTGTTGTCGATTTACCGCCACCACGAAACCAACATTCAATTAATGCTGGTCCAAATTTACCCGGCGCAATATCTTCCGCCCATTGCCATGCACGATGATGGTGTTCTGCCAATGTGGATGACGCAGCATGTGGAGCATACACACGCAACCAGTCCTCATAATGCATTTCATGTCCGGGAAGTGCTGTTGCTAAACCGCTGTCAAAATCGCCTAATTCAATAGCTTGATCTATTTCGGACTGCAATGCCTCCAGTAATGCAACAGTTAATGGCTTAGTAGGTTTGACAAATTTTCTAAATGCTCTCGGTGTTGACCGTGTCGATATTTGATTCTTCATTTATTATTTCTGCATCCTGTATGTCGTCATCTTGCTGATATTGTCGTAGCAACTTTCCAAAACCCAACTTAATAGCTTGTAATTGCCCTGCGTCATGCACAGTATCCTTAACTATCTTTAAGATTTGCATTGCCAAACTATAAGCTTGATCTACCTCTAACGTATATGCCTTTGTATGCAACATACGTGCTTCGGCTTCTACTATGTCGGTTCGTTTGTCAATTAACGCAACAACATCTTGACTTGCACGATATGTGTCAATACCTTCATCGACCATTTTTCCGAGTGTTTTAAATGCTTTGCCAAATTCATCAGTGCCTACTGTTGCTTTACATACATTCATTTGGTCTTTGATTGCTTCGTAATGTTCGACAGATATTCCGTGACTTGCTGCTTCTGCACGTTGATCCATCAACGCTGTTAAATACGCAGCGTCGTCTTTTAAGCTAAATAGATCTGGATCTTCTCTTAATTCATCAATTCGTTGCAACAATTTTGGTGCAACTGATGCAAATCTACGTCGTTGTTTTGACCATAATCCAGTTTTAAATGCTGGAGAATCAACACCTTCCAACGATTTACCACCATGATGTTTACAATAATCACGTCCTTTTACAACCGTAACGCCACAACGTTTACCACTAGCATTTTTACCCTGACACAATTTTACTATTGCACCATTAGGTAATTTTCGTACATGTTCATCTGTCATCATTTTAAAGGAGTTGCCTTACCACCTGTTCCACGTCCTTTACTGCCAGCTAATGGGTCAGCCTGATATTCTGTTTTTGGCATCATTGCGTTCGTGTATACCATACGAGCATATTGCTCTGGATCTGTAACAGCACTCATCATATTATTTGAAAAAGGCAAAATGGTTTTATTGCCAAAAGTGACAGTTTTTGACACTGCATTTAATATATCTGCTTTTGTTTTTTGATCTTTTGATTTACTTGTTGGATGATAAACATATTTGTCATCTGGTACAGGTGTGTTTTTATCACGCAGTCTCATTAATTGATACAACACTTCATCTTCAGTTAACGTATCATCTATTCTATCTGTTTGTGTTTTTAAACCTTTTACAAAAGGTGTACGTGCAATATTATGTTGTGCACCCATTTCCATTAATTGTGGTATTGAAGGTAGTCCAAGAAATGTTGGTGGTAATATTTTTCCTGCTTGATACATTATTTCTGCTAGACTGACATTTCCAAGTGCTTCATACGGCTTTGTGTAATACTTACCAACTAATGACGAAATTACAGGATTTAAATTATCGGTAATTGCGTTGACGCCACCCGACATCTTTCCGCCTTTAGATCCCCTTGCAATTAAATAATCTTTTAATGCATTAGTTCCTAATAATGCAGTGGCATGCCCCAAAGCTATTGCTCGGTCTTTTTCATCTACATCTTTATCCATTAATCTAAGCAATGGAATTATTTGATCAATATATAGAGGCGCTTCACCAACAACACGTCCGGCACCTCTAACGCCAGCATGTTTACTTCGCCCCATTGTCTCTTGAACTGCCGGATTAACTACGTATGCCGCTGGCGAATTACCAAAAGCTTTTGCACCTTCTACAAGCGAGGTAACAGGGTCGCGTTGAATACGTTCGTAAGCACGTGCCCTGCGTGTACCTGCAGTCATTTGCTGTTGTATTTCTTGAGGCGTTAATTTTCTATCTGGCATTATTGTCCTCCACGACGTTGAGTAATTCCATAGAATCCTAGTACGCCTAATCCAGCACCTCCAAGTCGTCTAGCTGCAGCTGAACCCTTGCGAGGTTTTGGTGCTTGTGCTGCTGGCGTTGGTGGTTCTGGTTGTTGTGGTCTTAAAGCTGGTGGCCTTGGAAGTAATGTGCTATGTTCTGAACTTACAGTACGACTCGTAGGTGCTTTGCTTGGTTGATTAATTTTAGTTCCACCAGCAACTTTAACTACACCACTTGCACGTTGTACTCTTTGTACATCACTTGACCTAGCAGGTTTTTGTGTAATACTGTCCGGAACGTTTTCAAAATCTTTGGAATTTTGAAGAGCGCGTATAGCTGATCTTGGTCCTGAAAAATCAACCCATCCTTTACCTTTAACATATGCAACAAAATATGCTCTAGCTGATGCATCTCGTTTTGCTTTAGCTTCTGCTTGACGTGCCGCATTTGCCTCAATGGCTGCTTTACGCCTAGCTTCATCTTTAGCCTTTTTCTCCTCTGGGGTAATTGTTGCAGCATTACCTCGTTTAATGTTTTGTCTAATATTTTCTTCAGCTATATCTGGTGCAGCTTCTTTAGCGTATGCAGAAATATTAGCCTTGGCTTGCTTGTGTACAGTAACCTGTGTTTCCATATCGTCGCGTATATACGCATCTAGCCACTGGTCAAGATTGCGTAAAACAATTTGTCCTTCAGGCGTAGATTCATCTATGTATGGGTATTGTTTTAATATCTGCTTTGTAACAATATTTTTTGTTGCCGTTAAATCAGCTTCTGGATCTAATATTGCATTTTTTGCTTCCATGTCATTGATTATTGCTCGTCCAGTTGCTGTGACACCATGCCAAGTTGTATCAAAGTCTTTGTAGATTAATCCCTTTACATTTTCTACCTCACTTCGTTCTACATTTGTAATTGCTCTGTCTTCAATGCCAGTGGCTCTACCACGAGATGACGACGCATTCATTGCCCATGCAACTCGTGGTGATGGAGCGGTAGCAGCGTTAGATGAGTATGTATTAAGCCACCCTAATAATTGTTTGCCTTTATATGGCGTCATTGTTGTGAGATAACGTTCAAAATCAGCAAATGTAAATCTGCCATTTTCTTCAACTGGAATACCCGTAATTTCTGAAAATGATGACCCGCGTTCATCCATGTCTGGAGCATCTTTAATTAATCCCATAATGTCACGTGCAAACCCATTCATCTGTAATCGCACGTAATTGTCATCTACACCAATAGACGTTGTGTCCGCATTTGCCGATTGAAGCGCACCTTGTTCTGCAACAACTTGAGCACTAATGGATTTACGTCGTGTTACTGCTCTTCCAGCAACATCTGTTACTGGAACCCATGATCCGGCCTCATCTTTTTGAAAAACAGGAGTTGTAACTACACCATTTTTTTGTACATAAATTGGCTTTGATCGAATTGGATTTCCATCTACGTCTTCCGCAAATCCAACTATACGACTTCCACGTTGCACAACAGATCGATTTTGCGCAGAAAAATAATGTGGAATATCCACACCAGATTTACCAGCAACCCACGCACCGATCATATCTACAGCCTGTGCTGTACGACCCTGACCTGTAAGTGCTTTGATTGGTTGACCGTAATCTACTTCACCACCCTTGCTTCGGAATAATATTCCTCTGTTTGTGCCAACTTCAATTCCAGATTCAAGTTCTGCACGTGCGGTATCCCTAGCATCTGTCAGCGTTGTTAAAAGTAATTTAGCATTTTCAATATTGTCATTTGACACAACACCTGAGTCTATATTTTTCTTTAGTTCATGTATTGCTACATCCAATGACCTAACAGACTCATCCCATGAATCGTCAGGCACAAAATTCATTTTGTCGTCAACATTTGGCGTAATAAAATGAATTAGGTCATCTGAATATCGTTGAGCTTCTCCTAAACGCAAATCTTCTGGTGCATTTACAAACGCGTTGTACGTTGATTTAACATCTTCCGCACTCATAGGCAATCCAAGCAATGATGGATTGATTCCGTGTAATCCTGCTAGTCCAGCAATTACAGGGCGACCCGACGACAAACCACTGTTAGATTCTTGTTGTCTTTTTGTTGCATACAGCGTTTTAATTTGTCGTGCGCGGTAGGCCTCAATGCGCTGACGACGAGCACCGCCAAAACCTGTCATTTCATAAATAGGAGCTGTATACGGATCTTTAAATGTACTAGATTGTTCTCCATATATACCGACGTCAGATGTGTTTTCAGGGCCAAAAATTAATCGTAACTGATCATCACTAGCATATGGTGCTAATGCACGTGCAGCTCCTTGAGGGTCATTGGCAGTCAAACGACTATCTATAATGTTACTTGCTGCAGCAAATTCTGTTTCACGTCCTTTGTAATTAAAGTCAAACAGGTTGGTTATAAAACTTTTTCCAGAATAACTAGCAGCTAAAGTTTTCATCATTGCGTCACGCGCAACGCCGGGTGCCATATTAACAATTGTCCCAATATTGTCATCTGCTACTGGAATAAGACTAGCAATATTCCTCTGCATATGCCTAATCCACGGAGCTGATGTAGTTGATAAATCACCACTAGACATTAATGGTTCTAAAAACCGCATGGTTAAAGTATTTTTTGCTGACACAGCAGGTGCTAAATTTTTGCCGGATTGCAAATCTTTCATGACTGCAGCACCACTAGTTTTAATTAATTCACCTGCAGCAAAATCACGTGCTTGCAAACGTTCAGCCTGTTTTGCAACTCCAGCATCATTTCCACGTTTAAAGTATTTTTCAAAACCCGGCGTACTGCCAAGCATGTCTTCAAAATCGATATCAGTTTGCACTTTAATAGGCATTCCAACACCAGCCATACGCTGATTTGAAAAATAGCGTTGTGCTTGCTGCTGTTGCAAAGATCCATCACCAGACCTAACGCCCAACATAAATGCTAGTCCACCACGAGCAACCTTTTGCTGGTTACTGCCAGTTGACTCTTCAGCAAGTTGAATAGTATTTTCAAGTGCTTTAAACGCTGTTGAATTTGTTATGTCTTCAATCTGGCTAGTTAAACGATCATATTCCGACCTAACATAGCCACTGATGCCTTTAATGTTTTTGCCTTGAGCTTTTAATTGTTCTCCAACTACATCCATTGTTGCGCCAGTCGTACCTCGCAACGCTTGTGCAACGGGATCACTTTCAATTAATGGTAATGTTTCCATTACAGCGTTTACATCACCGCGAACTAATGCATTTTGCTGTTGTCGTAATGCATTAATTTCTCGTGTTATAGATGTGTAAATTTGCTTAAGTGGTGCTAATGGATTAACACCAGAGAACTTTCCTGTTGCAGCTGCAATTACACGATCTGCAATTTCTAATGATCGATTTACTTGATTTTCATTTTGATCAGCAAAAATTGGGTCAACTGGATTAAATTTACCTAACAGTGTAGATGCTCTACTTGGTTCTTTAGATTGTTCTGTAGAACTAAATCCTTGGTTTAACTGATAATCACTTGTAAAGTCTTCTGGCCTAACTGGTGTGCTTGGTGCATTTGGATTTATCACTCCACGCAAATTACGTGGTTTTGGCATCGGGCGTTCTTTTTCTAATGGAACACCTGCATCTGATGGTTGAGCTGCAATACGTGCTCGATATTCTTCTGGCGTTAAATTAGTTGGAATATCTAGATCGCCAGCAGCATCTGACATATTACGAGGATCCGAATAAGATCCAGTTGCCACAGGAGGTATAGAAACCGGAGTTGGAGTTGCAGTAGAAGCTGATGCACGAGGTGGTAAAGATCGCCCTCTAGGTGGCATTGCTCTTCCACGCGGTGCGCGTTCTGGATTAATTGGCCCCTGCCCCAACGCTAATAATGCCATAGGGTCTTGTGCTGTTGGTGCTGTTGGTTCAGCATCAGGTTGCACTGGCCCCTGTCCGGCATTACTAGCTTGCGCTGGTGTTCCCGGTACAGGAGGAGGTGGCATCTGCGGTAACGTACCACCTTGTGTTTGTCCTGCTTGCGCAGGTGCAGGAGAAGATGTAGGCGCAGCCTTTTTCTTTTCCTCATCCATCATCATGTTCATTAACGCAGATGCCATATTTGTACCTATCTACCCATTAACTTCTTACGCATTGGTGATACGTATGAACCATTGGATCGCTTTACTTCGGTTCGCGGACCAGTTGATGCTTTTCCTAATGGCCTATTAACAGCTGGAGTTGTTGCTTTGCCACGAGGAACATTGGTTGAAGCTCCAGTAGACGTTGTTTGTCGTCCTGCAACTTTTCCCTTTTGAAATCCATTGTATTCTGCATCTCCAACATCGCGAGCACGACGTGCTGCCATTGCTCCAACACCAAGTGCAAATCCAGCACCAAATCGCGCAACTGGACTTTTAGCTGCAGCTTTACCTTGTCGTGCCACAGCATTTGCTGCATTTTTACCACGGTTAACAGCTTGACTGACAACAGCTTTTGCACGAGCTTGCGGAGAATTTTTTTCTGCATTTATACGTGCTTGTTGTGCAGCTGCTGCTGCGTTTGCGCGACGTCGAGCCATCATGTCGCGCATTTCTTGGGATTGTGCTAATTGACGCGCATTTGCTTGTCGGCCTGATATTTCGTCACCACGTTGTCTAGTAAAACGCCCAGCTTGAATATCTTGCTTTAAAACTTGACGAAATGGCTCTGTTAATGGACGACCTGCGGCAGCAGCTGCTTTTTCTGCAGCTTGTGCTTTACGAGCAGCGTTAATGCCAGCTTTTTGCACTGCTAAACCACCTGCAGTTTGTGTGCGTCCATTAACTTCACGTTCACCATATCGTTCACGGTGATACGGTTTTGCTGTCTTGTCATAACTTCCAGACGCCTTTACAGGTGACTGGAGATCAGGACGTTTGTATCCAGCAGCGCGTTGCCCCATTGGCTTAGGTAGTGGCGCTTCTTTTTCTTTTGCCCGTGGTAAACCGTCTGTAATACTGTACCCCTTACCTAGTGCTGATCCCGGTTGACTTGTTTCGGATCTAGCGTCAGTTCGATGCAATGCACCAATTGGATACGGCTGTACTGGTATTCCGTTAGGTTTGTAACGTTTTTCCGTTGCTGGTTTTGATGGAGGTGTTGCCTCACGTTTTCCAGCGGTTACTTCGCGTGTATTTGCCGCTTTTGCTTGCGACATTTTCTTTTTGTTTGCGTCATCTGCGCCCGATGCAACTGTTTGTGGCATAGTGGCACCTCCTATTTATTAGCACGTCTGGCAGCTATTGCTTGACTGCCAATCATGAGTGCAAGCATTCCGCTTGCTGGTCTGGAACCCCTGCCACGCAGTTGAACCATATTGTGACCTACAGAACGTCCACGAGCATCGTTTTTGATAGCTTGCTTAGATCTCGGTGCATTATCACGTGGGTCTATTCGACCGTATGTTTGTTGTTCTTCGCCACCATAATAACCACGTTTACGGTTTTCTAATTGATTCGCAATACGCAACATATAACCTTGCTGCGTTTCATTAGGCCGTACGGGAGGAGGTTCTATGCCATGCGCCCGCCATTTGTCAATATGTGCTTGTGTTTGCACAGATATTTTTTGCGGTCGCCCAGATGGAGATATAAAACGAAATTCTTCTTCCATCGTTACTACTTCTTTTTGTTGCCAGCTTTTACCATTTTGGATAATGTCGGCGTCGTTCTTGCATTTGGTGAATTAAAATCATTCTTTCCAACTTGCTGACGAACATAATGCTGCCGTGCTTGTTGCCCAATGATGTCGTTTTGTCGCTGACCACGATCCATCGCAATCTCGTGGCGTTTATTATCAGCACGTTCTAAAGCATCTTGATATTTACTTTCGCTATAGAATCCACGACGTTCATTCATTGACGCACCAACTGCTTTAGCACGTGCACGATCTCGCATACTCGGAAGAACGCCATTATCCAACATCATCGTCATGCGTTCTTCTTGGCGTCGAGAATCATTAATTCTCTTTACAGGATCCATACCTTGAAGTCGCATTGTGCGAGCATTACGCACGGGGTTACCCTGAGCATCAGTTGTGTAATATTCTGTTGCGTAATCTGACGATCCAGCCATACCTACATCACGTTTACGTGGCATAATTGTTCTCCTTATTTTCCTGCTCGCCTGTTCGCTATTGCTTGACTAGCCATCATCATAGCAAGCATTCCACTTGCAGCTTTACCTCTTGTTGCGGACTGTTTTCTTGCACTTAATTTTGCTCGCATTTTTGCGGTATCTTCTGCCATATGACGTGTTTGTGTACGACTATCAGCTAATCGTCCATCTCCTCCACGCTCACGATCAACTTGTCCACTCCATGAACCTAAATCTTGTGTTCCGGGATGTACAAATGAACCACCTTTTTGTTTCCCATTATTCTTTTTTGCCAATGCATCAAACGATGCTCTGCTATTATATTTAGGGACTGGATTACGATTATCTAAATTCTGAGGCATAACGGTTCTCCTTATTTCACGCGACGTAAGTTAGGATTACGTCGTTTTGCACTAGCAGAGGCTTTACGCGATGATGCTGCTAATATTGCACCCGCTGCGCGATTACTAATCCCCTGTTTTGAAGCAATCTTAGATTGAACAGCTTTAAATCCGGGATGCTTATCTTCTCCACCCGGACCATATTCAGCACGTTCGTGTTGAGCTTGCGCACGAGGAGAAAGTCCTTTTTTGCTATACTCACGTTTTTCCGTTTTTTGCATAGCTTTACTCATGCCCATTAAGTGTGACATCATTGATGATTTCATTTGCAGTTCCATGCCCTCAAAGATTTATTAATCCTGCTATTTGGATCATTAGCTGTTTTTGACGAGGTTCGTTTGGCTTTCATGCCGGACATTCTGGCACAAAAAGAGGCACGACGTCCTGCGTCTGCCTTAGTTGTTGGGTGTGGAGCTGGCGGTTTTAAATTTGCGCCTGTTGTACGCTTAAAATGTGCTCTACCAGCAGCGTTAAGACCACCAGAAGGGTCTTGATATTTTTTTACTACTCCCATTGTTCACCTCTATGCATTATACATAAAAAAGACCCGCTATATGCGGGTCGTAATGTTTAGTCTGCAAATGGATCATCAATATCACTCGTGTCTATTGCACCTGCTAGCTTTGGATTTGGCGGTTGATTATCACTATCACGCCTAGAATCGAGCAGTTGCCAGTTGTCAATAATAATCTTAACGGTTTGTTGCTTAGCTCCTTCTTTATTTACAAATTGCTCTAATTGAATCTTTCCAACAATACCAATCAAACGTCCCTTTTGTGCATACTCAGCTAACGCATCTCCTTGTTGCCCAAATGCAGTACAACTGAAAAAATCTGTTTCTTTTTCTCGTCCTTTACGGTCAACTGCAACACGAATATTGCATACAGACTTACCGTTAGGTGTTTGACGTGACTCTGGATCGGCAACTAATCGACCGACAATTGTGCATTGATTAATCATGATACTATGATTATATCAGATGTATTACATGAAAACGGAGGTTTGAAATATGAGTTGGTTTAGCAAGACATTAAAAAAACTTAGTGGTAATCGCGTTCCAGAAATTGATTTTTCGGAATCATTTATTGCTAAAAATGTAACAATTATGACCGTGCAACGATTACTATTAGAGTTAGATGACGACGATCTTCGCAGACTCTGGCACATGATTGGAAATGAGCTGGCGAAACGTAAGAACCAATAAAAACTAAGAGCACTGATTTATTCAGTGCTCTCTTCTTCTTTCATCCAGTACTTTTTAAAAGCTTCTGTTGTGCTTGGAAGTACTTGAGTAAGTACATTCCAACAATCTGTTGCCACTTCTCTATGTTCTTGTTGCGTATGGCTATCCATGCGCACTTTACAGTAGTGTAACCAGTCTCTAACAGTGCCTTTCATGTACAAACGAGTGCCTACGCACAATGGAAGAACCATTCTAGCTGATTCTAAAGCTACACCAGATTCTACGAGATTGTTATAAGCTCGTATAGCAACCAAAATTGGAGCAAGCGCTTTATTATCCATCTCAAATTGGGTTTCTTGATCTTCAAAATTAACACTCCCTTGTCGATTTGAGCTTCCTTTGCGCCTCATTTTTGGTAAATCTAGCTCAATTTTACTTACATCAGCATATCGTTGGCTAAATTCTTGAAAATGAAAGCTCCTGTGCCTAAGAATTTGCGCTGAAACAGCCCTAGAAGTGTAAATTTCCATGACAACATCAACCATTTCAAACACAGACCAGTGCCCATCTCGCATAC